>Ga0099850_1001221_pt1 | contig 11948 bp, 16 predicted proteins | sample CB_VirMetaG_5_FD_79182 | JGI IMG/M metagenome (GOLD analysis project Ga0099850, IMG submission 79182) | Freshwater to marine saline gradient viral communities from Chesapeake Bay - CB_1508_1D Viral MetaG | ecosystem: Environmental > Aquatic > Marine > Coastal | place: USA: Chesapeake Bay...
TTAGAGAAATCATTAGATAATGAATTAAGTATGGATCTCTATGTTCACCAACCTATGATTACATACATTGGTAATAAGCGAAAACTTGTTAACAAAATAGAAGAAGTTGTGAAAAGACTTCAACCAAAATCATGTGCCGATGCCTTTTCTGGTTCTGGTGTTGTATCAAGAATGTTACTGACACGCGTTGATAAAATATACGTGAATGACCTGGAGAGGTATTGTGAAGTTATATCCAATTGTTTCCTCAAAACTCCTAATTGGGCTGATCAGGATGAAATAGATACCCATATAGAAGGAATGAATAATTGTCCAGATGTATGTGGATTTATAACCGAAATGTATGCATCTGAAGAGAGGTCCTTTTATACACCCGAGAATGGCAGGAGGATTGACGGTATGCTGACATACATTGATAAGAATGTACCAGACAATCTAAAAGATTACTGTCTTGGACCACTCCTTGTGAAAGCGAGTATTCATACAAATACATCTGGTGTCTTCAAGGGTTTCCATAAAGGTGGATGGGGTGGTAAGAATGGTCATGCACAGGATAGAATCACAAAGCGGATTATATTAGATCTTCCCGTCTGGTATGAAGTTAAGGACGTTGAAGTCCACCGTAGAGATGCATGTGAATTTTTGGAAAAATTACCAAGTATTGATCTCATATACTTAGATCCACCATACAATCAACATCCGTATGGATCAAATTATTTCATGCTAAACTTAATTTGTACCAACGAGAGACCTCAGACAGTTTCAAAAGTATCAGGTATCCCGGGAAATTGGAACAAAAGTCAGTACAACTATAAAAACAAAATCAAAGAAGCTATGAAACGTACCTTAGAACTTTCAACTCAAAAGGCTAAACATACCTTGGTCTCCTACAACAGTGAGGGTTTCCTCACATTAGAAGAGTGGGGTGAAATCCTTAAACCATACACCCATGAAAAAATTGAGATTGAATATAGTTGCTACAAAGGTAGCCGCAATCTAAAGAATCGTTCTACTAAAGTGACTGAATACTTATTCGTTATTTCGTCTTCGTAATCTTCAGTTTAGTCTTCTTATTAGCATTTTTGGCATCATCTTCTTTTTGTGTGAGATACTTGGGATTAAACATCCTTTTATGAAGTCTCCATAGGTCTGGACTTCCAACCCTGAACCCCTTTCTCACAGTTGCTTTGTACCAAAACACACAATCGGTGATCTTATTAGACTTTACAGTATTGTCTAATACGAGACACTCATAGTTCTCTGTACAGGCATCCATAACCTTGCAAAACATATCAAATGATGGAAATATACCAAAGAATGATTTATAAAGTTTTTCTCTATTTTGTATGATATTCTCTCTCAAAATAAAGACATAATCCACATTAGCTCGAAGTGCTGGTGGGAGGTCCATCACATACTGCATAGTCAGCATAAAGAAGATCTTCCAGTGTCTCCCGTTCATAAAGCATTGTCGGATACACGTGTCTTTAAGGAACTTTGAATCGTACATACAATCATCCAAAAGCATAAAAGCTCCACAATTTGTCTTTCCCGCACCAACTAACTTTCTTTGTCTAGCCATTACCCTTTCTATAGCATCTCTATCGTAGTCACCATAAATAAATAGATCTGGTATAAAGTCCGAATAAAAATGGTTACCCTCCTCTGTTCCTGATAGCACTATACCAGCTGGGAGATGTTTCTTATGGTACATGATATCCTTGACTAGGGTTGATTTACCTGTGTTACGTTTTCCAATAAATACACAAACCCTATCATCTGATATCGTCTCAGGTTTGAATTTCCGCAACTGGAGGTTCATTCTACAGTAGTGTTCCGTTTTATTTAGCAAAATTTTACTCACATACTATAGGAATGTCAGGTCGCTTGAGACTTGCCGCCACTGGAGTCCAAGATCAATGGCTTACAGGAGATCCACAGTTTTCGTATTTCCTGATGAATTTTAGGAGACACACAAAGTTTGCAATTGATTATGTTGAAACACAATTTGAGGGTTCCGATTTGGATTTTGGAAAGACTCTTCACTATAGGATACCAAACGACAAGGGTGATGTTATCAGAAATATGACACTAAAAGTCACACTGGATGATCCTTCGTCTGGGTATGAGTGGTGTCCATCTGTTATTTCACACTTGGTGGAGAGTGCTGAGCTTCTAATTGGTGGTCAAACTATACAAAAACTGACAGGTGAATACATTTATATGCATCAGCAGCTTCACAATACGGATGATGATACAGACCAGACAGTTTATTTCTTAAATAGTCATGGTCAAACCATCGCTTATACCGGAAATTATACATACTTTATGGATCTTCCATTTTACTTTTATCGTAATCCAAGTCTATCCATTCCAACTTGTGCTCTCACGAAACAGCTCGTTGAAGTAAGGATTAAATTACGTCCACTCGCTGAACTTGTATCTGGTAGCAACCCCGAAAATGCCACCGCAAATCTGTTGAAGTGTTCCATAGATACTGAGTTTGCATTTCTCACTGATAAGGAGAGACGGTACCTCATGACTAGACCAATTGATTATGTCATCACCCAGGTTCAAATGTCTAAGTTTGTGATGAAAGCCGGAGAGAATACAAAGTCTGTGATGCTTAACTTTTCACATCCAGTGAGAGAGCTTTTCTTCGTGTCTCAATCGGAAGCAGCGGTTCGTGCTAATCACCCAAATAGATACAATAAACTTTTGAATGTCAAATTAAAGTTCAATAACGAAATTGTTTTTGATAGGGATCATAAATTCCTTGTATATGAACAAGCCCTAAAACACCATATAAGCCCACCTGAATACGTTGCCGCCACAAACTATAGACAATCTGAGTTTGGTATGTATAGTTTTGCACTCAAACCAGAAATGTATTATCCAACTGGTCAAATAAACATGAGTAGAATATCTCACAAACTTTTTACTATTCAGATTGACCCCATAAATGATGTTGACGATAACAATACACGTGTATATGCAGTGAACTTCAACATACTTCGTGTGAATGGTGGTTTAGCAGGTTTAAAATTTTAGATTGTTATAGTAGTAATGGCTGGCCGCGTACAGCTCTTAGCATCTGGAGCCCAAGACAGGTTCTTTACAGTGGATCCAGACTATACATACTTTTTGCAAAGTTTCAGAAAACATACAAACTTTGCAAGAGAATATGTGAATATAGATTCAGAAAATCTTGTGGATTTTGGAGGTCAAGCGAGGTTTAGAATAGCTCAAAATACTGGTGACTTACTCGCGGGTCTCAGTATAAAATTGAAGTTACCCACTATTTCTACGGTCATTTATGATGATCCTAGGTTCATAGAATCCATAGGTCATGCACTCATTGAGTATGCTGATCTCATCGTGGGTGGAAAAGTTATTCAGAGATTACCCAGTGACTATCTTCAAATATATTCAGAACATAATGTCACACAAACAAAGCAACGGGCCCTCAAAGAGCTCATTGGTAAGTATCCAGAGCGTACAGTCTCAACGAGGGTATCTGATAAAGACATCCTTGGAGTGATTGGCACCGCCAACACCGAAGATGAGTTCTTTGTGGATTTGCCGTTTTACTTTTACAACAATCCTGAACTGGCGGTGCCTCTCTGTGCCATCAAAAACCAAGAAGTTGAAGTTGAGATTAAACTCCGTGACCACGATCATTTAATCATAAAGGGAACTACCGGAGAACTTCAACCCGTGACACCCGGGACAATTCATATTAAGGACTTTAGATTGTGTGCAGAAGTGATATTCCTTGATCCATGTGACCGAATCAAACTTGAGACAGAGAAGAAGGATTACATCATAACTCAGGTTCAACAGAATATTTTTGATATTGCTCAAGGTGAACAAACTGGTAACTTTAAATTAGATTTTGTAAATCCCGTCAAGGAACTTTACTTTGTGATTCAGAGACAAGGTGATGTAGGAACGGGTGAGGGGCAATTCATAACTCCATTTGATTACGATAATACATTAGCTGATACAGGTGGAAAATACATCTTGTACGAAAACTTGGACTATCTTACACTTGATCTAGATGGGCAGCCAATCATCACACAAGAAACGGGTAACGTCATCTTTCTCAAGGCTGTGCAGGCTGCTATTCATCACTCCAAGACACAACTCATCAGGCGATTCTATTCGTATAGTTTTGCCCTAGAACCAGAGAAATGGTATCCAACTGGACAAATCAATTTTAGTCTTATCAAAGAGCAGATTCTCAACCTAAGTCTGACACCTTGTGCAGATTATGCAAGACAGTTTAAAGTCTACGCTCTCAGTCATAACATTCTTCGTGTTAGTGAGGGAACTGCCCGAACTCTTTTTGACGTTAAATACTAAAATGAACATGCAAACTGGATTTGGTGATGCAGGGGATGGAATGTTAGAACAATATATTAAGACGATGACCAACCTCCTCCTACCCGTCATGGAAAAGGCTACTCTACTTTCAGCCGAATATGCCAAAGCTTGTGGAAGAGATACCATAGTATCTGAAGATATGGAATATGCGATGAAGTACTGTGCTATGTATAAAGTTGGTGAAACTATTGGTTCTACGATGCCCGAAATTTACGAACAGGAGTTGACCGAAGAGGAGATGGAAGAGGGTGAAGAAGATGTTGAACCTGAGGATTGCCCGGAGTTTGTTAGGTACTCGGGTACCGATCCTATTTTCAACCAAGTTAATGAGGCTGTTGATCGGTGGGATACTTGGGTTCCCCAAAACCCGACAGAACAGATGTTAAAAAATGCCATTAATAGTAATGAGTACATCGGAGCCGGAGGGGTGGACGATTTCTGAATACAAATCATTTCATGTGACAAATGATGACGATTCTGAATCCAGCACTGATGGAGATTCGGATGGTGAAGAGCAAATCTTTGCAAAGTCATCTATTGTCAGGAGACCAAAGTATAAAAAGTTAGTACAAAAAGAGGAACTATTACCCGAATAATATTTTCTAGACATATGTTATAAAAACTCACAATGGCTGATATGACCGCCCAAGCGCTTAAGACCGTCAACCTCGTCTCTCAGGAGCTCGAGACCCAGTCCCTCAACTCCATTGTCGCGGGCTTCTCCTTCGCGGCTGCCATGTCGTGGATGGACCTCGTTCGTTGGTTCATTCAGCAGGTGATCCGTGTGCCCAAGAACGGTGGCACTCAGTACACCCTCACCGCGATCCTCACCACCCTCCTCTCCATCGCGGTTTACATGATCATCTCCAATATCTCCACCCGCGTCTCCAAGCCTGCCCAGCCAGTCTTCGCGATTACCCGCTAAGTTTTGGGCGTCTTTTCATGAGACTCAGGAGAACTAGACCAACAAATACAATAATACCGATAGAAAGATAGTCTTTCCATCTATAAGTATCCACTACCATCTCAGGGATACTTATTGGTGGTGGCAATTCCTTTTCAACAACCTCTAGAGGAACCTTTGGGAGACCCTGTAATTTGTCTGTAGAGCACGTTATTTCAAATTTCAAAATATGATCTTGATTTCTGAAATCATATGGAATGAGGCGTCCATGACTCATATAGAAAAACTCTAGTTGAATATCTTTTATGTATTTCTGTGGTCCTTTGTAAAACTCGTGTGTGAGAGGATCATCTGCACCATGAAAGTTTATAACATCTGTGCCATCCAAAAGAATGTGCCCTGTATAGAATGGTGTCGTTGAATACACAGTTTTTGTAAATTCATCTGATCCGGATGTCATGCGAAGGATAAGTGAGTTTGGTCCTTCTAAGTTTATTGCACCCGAAACAACACTGTCACTGACTGGTGGATTTTTAGAAGAAAAGCCCATGACTTGGTGTGGTGTAGTGACAGCTGCATTACTCAAATAACCATTCGTACCATCAAAAAATTGAAACGTAAACGTGTTACTAGACCCAACATCTGTATTTGAAAATGTAAGAGCTTGAGTATCAGAGTCAAATACAACTTGATCTATACATGTCAATGGTGGTTGCATGAGAGTATCAAGATCATTTGCGAGTGCTGTACCGTTTGTATAGTTCGTTTCATTTAAGCTGACTTCAATGAGATCATTGGGTGCACCCGAGTCATATATGCTCAATGTTTTGTTCGTAGCACATGTTGTCAATTGTGGAGTTGGAATACGGGCAGACACGAGTTTAATTTGTGCAACGTCATAAATAGGTTCTTTGAGAGTGACCGTGTAGTTATTAGCGTATGTATACACATTTGTATCTCTCTCACTGGAGTCTATATCAAGGGTATGAACCTTCATTAAAATTAAGGTATATAATTTTAATGATTGTTTTTGTTTAACTAATCAGGTGTAATTTAGGAAAGACTGTGAGCGAGAGGGTTGTTGTAAAGCTGCCTCTTCGCGATATCCAAGTTACGAGAGTTGGGATTCTCATTGCCCTTGTAGGCGTTGAACTGATGGAATGGCTTCTGCTGATAGTTTTGAGTCCAACCACCGTTGGGACCGTTCACACGCCCATCAATACGAGAGGTGTCGGTACGAACAGCTGTGAGAGCGCCACCCTGCTTAAGAGCACTCTCTCTGACATTCATACGTCCCCTGTTGCCCATACGGTTAGCCTTACCACGACGATCTTCTGGACGGAAGCCATATTTCATCAACTCCTCGTTAGTCTTAGAAGTCACCTTAGCAGCAGCACTGGTCTCGTAGGCACCACGGAAGTTGGTAATACCTGGAGCCGCGTGCGCGTAATGCTCAAATTGCATGTCATTACGATCACTCTTGAAGCGGGTAGGATCCTGTGGCATCGTTTGAGCAGAAATGAACCGCTTGGCGCCATTGAAACCGAGGCCATCTCCACGATGACCAGTCTCAGAACGGTTAGTGGTTCTCATCGTCTTCTGATGACTGGCTCTTGGTATCGCACCAGACATACCTTGGGCGCGACCAGGCATAGTGGGAAGACGAGATGGAAGGTGAGCAGTCGTCTCTGGTTTGTTATGGGTAAGTTGACCAACAACGGCTGCCCGACCACCAGTGACATCGGCAGCTGGACCGGATCGTCCTGGAAGTGTAGTGAGGCGGTATTCACCAACATTGATAGGATTCACACGGAAAAGCTGCTGGAAACCACCACTCGCTGGAGTATCCGGACCAACACCAAGGCCTGGACCAACCATCTGCTTCTCAATTGGAGAGAGGTTGTTCATACGCCCAGTGTCATACATACGGTTTCTCATGTTGAGAATCTCTTGACCACCACTTCTCTGTTGATAAGCGATGTCGGCAAAACTTCCCATTTCTCTCTTTTGTGGTATCTCTACACGTGGCTCAAAACCACGTTCAACGAATTCAGGGACGTCATCATCATAAGTAATTTGGGGTTCTTGGGGCTGCTGTGGAGTAATCATTTCAGTCTTCTGAACTGGCTCTGGTTCAGACTTGGTACTCAACGATCTACCAGCAAAAACTAAACCAGCAATAGCTGCAAGTGAAATGGGATCCGCCATTCTTATTTTTTAGTAACATTTTTATTAGCGTATCTTTGGTGAAAGAGGCCGTTCTGGAGTTCCGCGCGAGTACTCATTGGCTCATAGGTCATGGAACGAAGAGGAACCTTGCACTCCATGTTGGTGAGTGGAAAGAGGTTACGCTCATATGTTGGCACAATAACCTTGTTAAAACGAGTGGTAGATTGAGGACGAAGTTGATCACTCACCTCAATATATTGCGCTGGGGAACCTTTACCTGCCATGTAGGGGGCAGTGCCGTAGAGCATAGTATTTGGACGACAGCAGTAGTTAAGGGTACTGGGCTGAGGATAGACGAAAACTTCCTCAGTGGCTTTCACAGATGGGAGAGCGCCCGCATTTTGAACTATTGCAAGACCAGGTTGTAATTGGTATGCCATATTTATTATTACATGAGAATATTTATATTACGAAGGACCGATTCCATACCCCCGATGAGAAACTCGGCTATCACCAGCTGGGTCAAGACCCGCGAAAGCCTCTAACTGAACACCCCTGGCGTTTGGATTACACATTTCTGGATTAGATCGGCAGTTAGGGCCATTTTTAGGCCCATAGCACCATTCCGCAAAAGCAGTCTGATCGCCTGGAATCTTTGAGACCGGGGCAGTCACAAACTGACGAGCCGATGCATTGCGCTGGTATTGAGGGAGAGGGGATCTAGATCTACCCGCGTCATATGGAATGCGATCATCTAAATAGGATTGGACGAATGGCTTGACTGTTGGGTAATAACAGGCTTCAAGGCGGTTTGGTGCATCTGTGTAATCTGTCATGAGAACATTACCCATTGGATTATCTTGGGTAGGCATCTGACACCCACGCTCATCACCACTCACGCTGAAACCATAACCCTCCTTAATCATCTTAGCCTTGTACATAACATAAAGAACGCCTAAAAGAGTACTACCAAGGACAAAAATCCTTGGATCGCGGCGAGTAAGATAAATAATGCAACACGCATAAATTATAAAACGAGAAGCGGCATTAATTCGGTCTTCTGGAGTTTGTTCACTGTTTGGCCAGAATTGTAAAACCTGATCAGATCTAGTAAGTTGCTGAGGATCGTCAAACCAAGCCTTCATTTAGTATATATTAAGTTTTATTTTTTAGCCATACCACCAAGCATGCTACCCATCATCTGCATGAGAGCGTCTTGATCAAGCTCACCACCATCCGTCTGCATCTTGTCAGCTACACCTTTTGCAATCTGTTCAATTTGAAAGAGGGTATCCGCTGGAATAGCATTGATAGTCGTACCAAGCATGTATAGGGTCTGAAGATACTGCCATGTAGCAGCTTGTGTGTTGGCACTCATACGAGTCCAGTAACTCTTGATGTTGAGATCCTTAAGAAAGTCAATATTCTCAATTTCTTCAAGTAAGAATGATTCATCCTTTGCGGAAATCTTATCCGCGTAGGGAGTCACACCCTTCATGAAACCGTCAACAACGAGACGGGGGTTGGACTGCTTGATCACCTCAAACGAAGCAGTCATCTTCTTGATACCTTTTTCCTCTGGAAATGTCTTGTGCAATTCCACAAGAAATTGGGAGAGCATGTCATTAAACGCAGTGACAGACGCCATTTTCTTATAATATACGTGTAATCTTTAAGTTTAAAAAGGTTCATTAGAAATAGCTTCTTTTTGAGCTAGGCCATTAGACACAATGAAGAACACGAGAATAGCATTGAGGGCAGCTGGCTTGGCATACTTGTTAAGTTCCAATTTACCCTCATTGTTAAGTTGAGCCTTTACGTGAATGTAACCAGCGGTGATAGCCGCGGCTATGAGAGCAGCGCTCATTGGATCTCTGAGATAGTCGGATAACTCCATTTAATTATACGCAGTTTTTTTTACACGATGATCCGGTGCGTCACCAAATAGGACACCATCATCTTCGGTCTCAGCCTGAGGAGGAGGGTGTCCCCCAAAAGTTGGTTCAGGCTCTCCCATTGGTTCCTGTTCTAACTCGGGCTCCGGAGCCTGGACACCTGGAACCGTTTTGAACTCATTCTCTAGACCAGTGGGTTGAATTTGCTCGTCGGCGCCCATCATTGGTTCGTTTTCTGGGAGGTGTTCTGGCTCAGGTTCTGGGAGGGGCGTCTCTTCAGCTCCTGGACCATCAAATACATCCGGATCCTCGGTATCTTGAACCTCACCATCCAAGTCAATGTCACGAGTCTCTTGAGACATGTACGTCTGAAGAATTTGTTGAACTGGAATGAGCTCCTTCACAGTAGTCTCAATACAAGCCGAGAAACGCTGAGTGAGTTGCTCATCTCTCATGTACTCACTCTGTTCTTCGTGAAAAATGTAGGGGTCTTTGTAGAGGTCCTTAGCAACATTGTTGTAACAAGTTTGGATGAAAACCTCGTTAGTTGGGAGTTTAAGACTGATCTTCTTGTTATCCGACTTGAGTCGGACAGCAGAAAGAATCTTCGTACAGGCAACAAACACAGCTGCTAAGAGGTCACTAAACCAAGCACAACGATCAGCGATGTTGCTTGTGTGCTGGGAGGACATCTGATTAGACCAGTTGGGAACCTCCTTGAGAAGCTTTTGAAACATGATGAGGGTCTTTCTACCCTTCGAAAGCTTCGTCGCTTCGTCGTACATATCCTGAAACACTTCAATCATAACTGGACACATAATGAGGCAAAGTTGGCCAAGGTATTCCTTCTTCGCCTCAACGAGTACATTTAAGTTATCCATTTATCATTGAGTGTGTTTTTATTACCAGTCTTCCTACGCACTTCTCCTGTACTTATCGGCCATCTTCTTCAAGTTCATGAGGTCTGGAAAGTCTGGTTCTTCGGCTTCGTTACTTCTGACTTTAACCTTTTTAGGTATGACCCACGATACATAGAGGTCATAATCACTTATGAGTCTCACATCAAATCCACCTAATGTAAATTGACGTGCCACGTAGCGGGCTGCAGCAGATCTATCAAACGTGGGGCACCCAATAACAAACGTTGGAACCGTCAAAAACACTTGTTTGTGACCAAGCTCTACAGACTGTTTTATTTTGCGAGAAAACTGTTCGTATATTCGTTTATATATTTCCTTTTTGATCTGTTTCCTCTTTTCATCAATCTTTGTTACGTCATTGATGCTGATCATTACAATTACTGCAATTTATTTTTAGCCATTTCTAACTCACCCACACTTGGTGTAGCCTTCTCCTTAACAAGTTCGTAGTTTACAAATTCCTTGCCGGAAACGCTGTCAACAAATGGAGCAATTTCAGAAGCAGACTCAACCTCAAGCGGCTGGGTACGAAGAGAAACGAGCTTCACATTTCCATTCACAACCTCAAAATAAGCCGCAACAGTGAAGCCAAACGAGAAACCGTTGTTTTTGACAGTCATGAATACGGCTTCATAGACTTCCTTTTCTTCCTTGACATACTTTTTGACAGAGACGGTCTCAATAATGTATGTACATAAACCAGTGCGCTTAGCAATTTCTTTATTTGTTTGTAGAACGAATTCTTGCATCAAGTCGTTATCAATGTTAGCTTCCGCCTGGCTGTATCCCATGAGATCAGGCTTTGTATCATCTAGACGAACACGACCAGTTGGCTTGGTGTGCCCTGAAAACCCAAATATTTCTGTGAATGGCTCACGCCTGACTGTGAGCAACAGGACAATGGCAATAAGAATGATCGTCAGAGACCAGTTCATCATCTTTACTACTATGCGTTAATTTTTTTTTACAAAATACCCGTATACTATTAGATGTCTCTACTGATATATAGCCCAAGGTGTAAGCACTCTATGGAAGTCATTGACTACATTAATAGACAGCCACAATTGAAACAGCTTGTGCACTATCATAATATAAATACCCAGGGTATTCCACCGGCGTATAAGAACAAGATTACACGAGTACCTACTATGCTAACAAAGAATGGAAAGATTCTCGTTGGTACTGAGATAAAGAACTGGTTAGACTCACTCCTCCCAAACAAAGAAATTACGAATTGGGGTTTTGGAGGTGGTTGTTCCATGTCAACACTTGACGGTGACGAGAATGATTCGGAGATGTTTTCTCTAGATTCTTACGGCCAATCCCTTCAACCTGCTATGACACGTGAACTGGAAGAAAAGATTAGCCGAGATGTAAGCAAGGGTGTTGCATATACCCAACAGATTTAAAGATAAAACGCGGAATATTTAGTAATATGAAATTGGTGACGATTCAAGCATCTGCCATCAAATCAACTTTTGAAGTTCTCAAGGATATTCTAAATGATGTAAATATCTACTTTCGTCCACAGGGTATGTACATAGTCACATTGGACACCGCTAGGACATCCCTAATTGATATGTTTCTCGCCGCTGATAATTTTGAGGAGTACCATTGTGATCAAGAAGAGATTATAGCTGGCATTAACATATCAAACACTTTTAAACTTTTAAA
>Ga0099850_1001223_pt1 | contig 11935 bp, 25 predicted proteins | sample CB_VirMetaG_5_FD_79182 | JGI IMG/M metagenome (GOLD analysis project Ga0099850, IMG submission 79182) | Freshwater to marine saline gradient viral communities from Chesapeake Bay - CB_1508_1D Viral MetaG | ecosystem: Environmental > Aquatic > Marine > Coastal | place: USA: Chesapeake Bay...
GCATATCGTTGGAGCCGCAAACCCTTTTCAGCCATGGCTAGTCCTCGAAAGTATCAGCCACGAAAGCATGAAGCGAACGGGTTAAATCAGCTATCGTTATGTCATCATCAGGGCAGGAGTTGAAAAGGCGCAATGCGTTGCTTTTATCAACCGCGATAACAACAACCCTAACCAGATCATCGCCAATGTCTTCGGCAATAGCCTCCAGAACGGCGCGAGGAAGTAATTCGTTGGAGGTCAAACCGGGAAAGCCTATCACGTTATCGTTAGACATGATGCCTCCAATGGGAATCCCACGCTCACCGCCTGCGCTTTAGTATGGCGCTTTCTAGGTGTGTGCGGGGCGTGGGAATAAGTAACCCTCCGGTGTTGAGCATCATCCTACGTCTAGGGATAGGCTTGGAGGGTGTTGATAAAGTAAGACCGCCCCCGGTTGACGGAGAACCATCACAGGAGAACACGGCGGGAGGTCCGTGTGGGAGCGGTCTATTCGTAAAACTTTGGAAGGGTTTCAGGCCGCATTATCGACCCAATCAAACGGACATTACCGCTATCCGGTAAAAGGGTCAATACGGGTTATGCAAGTTTTTTATCACCCGTTCGATAAACCCCTACCAATGCGTCAAGTCCAATCAGCAGGTTATGGACGTGCAAAGCCTCGTTGTGGAAATACAGATGCAAGAGCGCCGCTTTCGGACCAGCCCCCGCACAATCCAGCGCGTCAAGGCCAAGGGTATGCGTTGCCTTCGCCCTAATCAGAACGTCATCAGGTGGACCTTCTGACTGCCCGCCTGTCTCATTGCCATAGCCGCCAATAGCCGCCGTGGTCTTGCCATAATACGTCTCACGCGCCCGGCAGAATGTAGCGTATGCCTCAACCTGAATATCCGTAACCAGCTTTCGCGCAAAGAGCGTGTCAATCATCAGATCGTGAATACCGGCCTTGCGCTTTTTCTTCTGCTCCGGCGTTGGTTCCAGCTTCTCCTCGAACATCGGATCACGTTGCGGCTTGCCGTTAGGCTCGCGATGGATGGACAAGGGCCGCTGGCATATACGGCAGTTGGAATCCTTGGTCTTGCCAACAGGGCCGTGTTCAGGGCAAGCTTTGCGCCTTGGCTTGCTCATGTCGCTAAGTGGTCCCTTGCGTAACTGGCGTCCTTGTAGCCGTGCTTGGGGCTTTTAACGTCATGCGTTCGTATCCGATAGGCATAGTCCCAAGAGCGATTAAACAGAGCGCACCGATACGCATGGCGATAGGAACGATAAGCCTCGGCAGGAGATACGCCCTCCGCCTTGCAGATTGCCATATATTCGGGGTAGGTGTGAACGATGGGACGGTCTTCTGTTTGGTCAGCCATATCATTTTTCTCCTTGCGGGTGGTCAGCCATTGTCACGATCCAGCGTTTTGAGAAGGGCAACGAGAAGGGCGCGGGCTGGCGTTTCTCCAAAACCACCGACCAACCAAGGCTCGCCTTCTTCTGGATATTGTTCAGACACGGTTGCATCCCATCCGGGAACGTGAGCGCCGCACGTTTGGAGTGAAATGTCTGCACCCGGCAGCAATCGGTCTACCGCGTCAATTACGATCTGGACGCTTTCAAACGGGGCATCGGTTGGAATGGGCGTTGCTGGACAAATGCGATTAGTGACCGCAATCCGATCCTCAAACGTCTCCTCGCCAATTTCAACGCGCTCAATTAAGTCACCCATCATTCTTCTCCTTGCAGAATACCAATTACTTCGAACCCGAAATCTGCGATCAGGCTTTCCGGCGCTCGGCAACCGGGCTTTCCGGGTGGCGGGCCTTCTGGCCTCCATTTGCCATGATCCCGATACAAAGCAATCTCTCCACGCCAGTCCGTTTCGCCAACACTATCAGACTTTGCCCACTCGGCAAACTTTTCATCGCGTAGCCAACGGTCAACGCCCGGCACAAACTGGCCATCGCCCTTTTTAGCCTCATCACTCGCAAGATACGCCTTCACCCCGTCAACTATGTTTTGCGGGGAATAATCTTTCAAGAGGCTTGCTATCGCTGATAGCGCCTTCTTCTGGCTTGAGCGCCTTCGGCCTGTTAATGGCCATAACGTCCAAATCTCATCACGAACCAATCGGGCCGACACGTCGCGCTTTTGTGCGACAAGAGTTTGTTTATTTCCAAGGTTATTACTTCCAAGGTTATGGGGTAGCAGATTCTGCCATGGGGGGGTAGCAGATTCTGCTATGGGGGGTAGCAGGTTTAGCGTATAGCGACAGGACGACTGCGAGCCGTTGTCACGCATCCTGATAGACCTTGTGATAAGCCCTTTGGCTTCCAGATCATCCAAATGACCTTGAACAGCCCTCTTGCTCATCTCGCACTCTTTGGCAAGCGTGGCATGACTAGGACAGCAAAGGTCCGTTTCTGAATTGTGGTGATCGGCCAGCCAATACAAAACAATCTTAGCAGCAGGCTTTAAGCCCGTCTGCTTCATTGCTAAAGCCGTCATGTAGTGAGACATTTGATACCCCTAGTGCATTGCAGGCCCGCACGGGTGACAATTTACCGGAACGGGACGGTTGGCCTTACGGCCTCCGCGCGAGCCAGCAGCGCACTAGGGGGCCGTTCTTGTAGGCTTGTCACAGCCATAAATCAAAATAATACTACCGGCTCCAATTGTCAAACTGATTGAATTTCAGGTCGGCCCACAGACTAACCTTGCCTATACCACCGTGACGGTTCTTTGCAACATCAACCTCAACCTCACGGCTATTGGCCCGACACAAGCGGTCGGCCTCCTCGACCGGATCATGCCTCTCCGATTCCCGATCAGCATAATAGCTTTCACGGTGCAGGAGAATGACGCTATCGGCCACTTCCTCTATCTTGCCGGAATCACGAAGGCTGGAAATGGTCGGGCGCTTGTTGCTCTCGCGCTCGTTGGCTCGGTTAAGTTGACAGGCCACCACAAGGCACACGTCAAGGCGAAGCTGCATCGTCTGCAACGCGCTCGCAATTCCCGACATGCTTTCGTAAAGCGACCCGCCATCACCCTTGATGTTCTGGATATAATCCAGCGCCACCACGCCAATAGAATTGCCAGCCTTCATTTGCTCGCGCTTCCAACGGCGCACGATTGCTTGAATAGCCGCTACAGACGCGCCTGGCACACCGATGATGGTCAGAGGCAATCTGTCCAGCTTCTCAAGCGTTGCAACAACACGCGGCTGTGAATCCGGCGTCAGATTGCCGTGCAAAATATCGGTGTAAGGCACTTGGCAGTATTGAGAGGAAAGACGCGCCGCAATCTGCCGATCTGTCATTTCATTGGACAAAATCAGGCTTGCCATCCCGCGCTGCGCGGTTCGCCTTGCAAGGTCCAACGTAAATGCCGATTTACCCATAGACGAACGACCGCCTACAATGACCAGAGACGGCGCTATGACGTTCAGGCGGTCCAAGTCCGCCAATCCGGTCGGCAACGCTCTCACGGGCTGTTCTAACGCCTTACGAAGCGCATCGCCTGCCTTGATCTCTTGAACGTCGCGGGCTGTGCCGGATAACTCTGCTAGGCGGGCCTCTACGGCCTCTGAAACATCATCAGCCCGGTCGGCCCGCTCACAGTCAGCAACGGCATCACGAAATACAAAATGAAGCGCCCGCCGCTTGGCCAAGTCTTCAATCGTTCGAGCGTATTCAATGGCAGAACGGCTATCCGCCGCAGCGGTTAGAAGGTCGGCAAGATATTTTGCCCCGCCAATCTCGGCCATCCCCTCGTCGGACTGCGCCTGTTTGTGCAGCGTAATGGGGTCGGCAAGCTGGCCCTTCTGAATACGGCCAACACACCATTCAAACACCCGCCCGTTGACCGGATCATAAAAATGCGACGGCTCTAGCCATTCACAATTTTCCAGCACTTCGTTTTCATACAGAAGCGCGCCAAGTAAAGCCTGTTCAGCCTCGATATTGTGCAAGGCATCCGATATTTCGGGAGTTGGAAAATCCCTCACAGCCCCGCCCTCTCTGCATGACGCCGAACGCCATGAATAACAGTAGAGTGATCCATTCCTCCAAATATCTGGCCGATTGCCGGATAGCTATACGACCTGCGATCAACAGCGCGGCGGCGCAGAACCTTCCGCATAATCCACATAGCCTCGTGACGCGCGCGGGCCACTCTATCGGGGCGCAGTTTTTTGTTGCAAATCTGCTCGAATGTGACGCCGTGCTTTGCAGCGCAATATTCAATTACCCACCTTGCGCGCCTGTTCATTGCGGAAGCCCATTGAACAGATTGCTTTCAACAGTCCAGATACGGTCACGATAGACAGCGCGGGCGTTCACGTCATGGCCTCTTGCCTTCCAGTATTCGCGAATCGTGCGAGCGTTCATTATGGCGATTTGGCGAGCCTCCTCTGCATCGCCTTTCTTTTCCTTCAATGACATAGAGCCGGGCTGACGTGTATGCTTGCTCACCCAACGCCGTAATATCTCGCTACCAATAATGTCGCCGTATTCTGCAAGGCGCTCTGCTGCCTCTTTGTATGTTTCCGAAGCATTGACACACCGCATCCGGCGCTGTGCTTCGTTCTCTGTTAAGTTTGCTCCCATAGTCATTCCTCCTTGAATGGGTTGCTTTCAATCGTTACTTCCACGCACCCGCCTTTTACCGGCTCCCTGATTACGTGGCTCACAAACCAATCACCATCATCAACTTGAATGGCGTCGGCTATTCCATCCTGACCCGACTTAAACGCCGCAATCATATTGTCCTTGTCGCGGCGTCTTTTGTCCGGTGGATGGAAGGCTATCGTCACAAAGACGGCGCCGTCAAATAAATTCTTTCGACCACCCGCAGCTAAACACTCCTGCCAACACGCTTTTCGATAGGGCTTGCGCTCACGAGATACAGACGCCCAATGAGCGCCTTTAGAGCGGTTGGGGTTTAGCTTGGCTGGCGGGTAAGGGCATCGGAAAACTATTTTAGTCACGGCGTATAACCTCCCCGTTCATTTTCTTCTTGTATCGCCTGTCAAAGCCGCGTGACTCAATACGTGGCCCACGCTTAACGGTCTTTTCCTTGCGGCGCTTTTGTTGGCCCGAGCGCGCGCCTTGACGATCCGCCTTTGCAATCATCTTCACGTCCAATTTGCTTTTCGCATAATGACAGTCACGACAAAGCAGTTTGATGTTGTCTGTCATATTCTTTCCACCCAAAGCCACCGGAATAGTGTGGTCTAGGTCAACGCCAATCACAGAGCATCCTAGAGCCTCACAGCGGCCTTCTGATCGAGCCATGACCTCACGGATGATTGCGCGGGGGATTGCCTTGCGGGCGGGAATATGGTCAGGGCGACGGGTCATGGAGCGGCCTCAAGGGGTTGCACCTTGCTCTCACAATTTGGAAATTGCTCGTCCTTTGGACAGGCCGCGTTGTCTCTTTTTGGGTAAGGCTTAATTATATCGGCAATTGCCTTTTTGTAGCGCCTAATTTCTGACGGGCTACCACGAAAGCCAAAATACCTTTCTTTATCTATGTCTGGCGTCGTCTCTACCTCATAACCAAGTATTTTGGATATTTTCTTTGCTGACGCTGTGCCGTAACGCTGTTTTGCCGTTCTATGCGCAACAATGTTTCCATCTATAACCACGTTCGGTTGGCGAGGAGCAAGGCCAGATACCGCCCTCATTGCGCCAACATAATCAAAACCGCAGGCTTGATAAATTGTTCCTATTTCTCCGGCGCGTCGGTCAACCATAGCCGTAACTACGCGATATTTTTTTGGCAGCATTTTCATTGAGCGCCGAATAAGCATTGAGCCGGTATGTGGGTGCGCCCAGTGGACACAAGCGCCCCGCGATAGCAAAATAATTTTCCCGGTAAACCCAAAACGATCCCACCGGCCTAGATTTTCGCAATACTCTGGCGAATAAGTGACAACTCCGGCGCAGGCATTGTCATAAAAAGCACCGTAAGAATGCAGACAAATGTGTGGCATTGTTCCTAACCACTCGTATTCTTCTATTATTTTTTTAGCCGTTTCGTAAGAAACAGGGCGAACCTCACAGTCTGCGGCGCTCATGTTTTTCGGCCACCAATCCCCAAAAAGGTCGTCGGTTTTGCGCTTTGCAACCGCCTCCCTAATGCGCCTTTGGTGCGCCTTTACAGGCTCGCGCTCCATCACGGCCCCTTCATTTCCAGAATATCATCGTCAGCCAATGCCTTGCGGACATACTCACGCAATTCAGCCTGACGCTTTTGCTTCTCACCCTTTGGGGAGACAGATTGGCGATGGATTAACCGTTGCCACTCGGAAGAAGGTTGGGCTGGTGCAGAGGGAGGGGCTACACCAGCCCGCGCGGCGGTCGGAAAGGACGACGACCTCGCGCAACTCATTGTTCTTTTTCCCGCATGTTATCACGCCACCAGCGAGGCTCAATACCTAAAGCATCCTCTATCTTGATGGCAAGGTCAAATGACGGGGTTTTGATTCCACGCGACAACTCACTTGCATGAGCCGCCGACACACCGAGCTGGTCACGCAGTTCGCGCGCCAACGCCTTCGGATTTGCTTTTAAATCTTCCATACACATAGCTATACTCGCTGATATAATTAGCGTCAAGCGAAGAAAGTGCTTGCAATGTGTTATTCGCCGTGCGAGAAAGAGGCATCAACAACGGGAGAAATGACACATGAATATCACTTACAAAGAGATTACGGCTTTGCGGGATGCAACGTGGCTTTTACGCGCTGCCCTTGAGGGCGAAAGTGTAATCGAAAGCGGTAAGATGGGTGACGGATACGACCTGTCTATTGAAGACCCGTTTTTGCCGGGGTCTTTTCTGTCGCTGGCCGATACTGAATTGGAAGCGGTCGAGCGTGTTTTGCACAAGCTGGAACTGGCGCGGGTATCGCCTCAACAATCATCTACATGACGGGAGTAATAGCATGACCAAAGAAACACCACGAGACGACTTCACGAAAGACGACCTGCCCGGATGGACTCCAGAGGAAGTCATTGCGTTGAATAAACTACCACACAGCGAGCGGTTAAAGGCGCGGCTTGATGCCCGCTATCCCGACCGCATGACGCGGCCAGACGGAAGCCGACAGGGAGACAGTGATGACTGAACAAGAGCAGATGTATCACGGTGGCTATATCGACGGGCTGGACGACGCGCTCAATATGGTTTTGTCCAATCCAGAAACAGCGCCGCGTGAAATTCGCAAGACAATGGGTTGGACTGATTGCCCCGATTGTGACGCGACCGGTCAGAACACCAATCCAACAACACGCGACCTAATGATGGCGCTTGTCGAAGACATGGGGAGCAGGACGGGCGGCGGGTTTGCGCGCTGCCGGACTTGTTACGGCGAAGGCGTTATTGAGCCACAGGGAGACAGAGATGAGTAAGCCAATGAGCGCCGAGGAAGCGCGGGAAGCCGCAGCAGTTATCACCGGAGCTGACACCAAGTCAAAGGCAACGCTTATAGATGTGGCAGCCACCCTCCGAGCCTACGCCGACATGCTGGATGGACAGTCTGGTGATGTGCGTGAGAGGGTGGCGGAAGTTGTTTATTACAGCCGAAACCCGATTTTGCCGTGGAATGTGGCATTGGATGAATACCGCGCCGCCGTCTACAAAGCCGCAGACCGGATCATGGCGCTATTCCCGCAGCAAGACGTGTCAGGACTGGTAGAGGCGTTGGAGATTATCGCAAAGCAGCTTTTGCCTGACGAAATGGAGCCGGATAGCGGTTGTTTCGAGAGCGGTTACACGGCGGTTGTTCGTGTCGCTCGCCAAGCCCTCTCTGCTTACAAGGGAGACAGGGATGAATAGCGAACTTCAATCTCTCACTCGTGAAGGCGACGTGCTTTGGCAGCGCTTGGAAGATGAGCTGTCCGTTCTAATCCGGCTGGCCCGTATGCGAGCGCGCACTCGACGGTCCCGCCAAATGTTCATTCAATACGCTAAAACAGGAGGGCCAAGCATTGGCTTCCGCGCTGATGTGCCGGACAAAACCCGCAAGGTCACTCTTGACCTGACAGAAAAACAGATTGCGAAAATCCAGAGGATTTTGGGTAATGAGTAATCCATACCACGAAGACGAGTTGGAGTGCTGTCTCTGCGGGGAGGTTGGCGTTGAATTGCGCTGGAAAGGCTGGGCGACAAACACCAAGCCGTGCGACCCGATTTGCGAGGATTGTTATTGCGACCCGTCAACAGACGAAGCGGCAGGTCCATCATTTGACGATTTATCGCTTGCGGCGAACCCGTCTAATGTTGTAAAAGGAATGTGGGGCCGCTACTCGCCAGACGAGATTGAAGCGGCAAGCTACAGGGAGATAAAGAAATGAGCGCATTAACACAACGCAGACCGCTGGATATTGGCGATTTAGCGCCACCAGGAGAGCGGCTGCACGTCGAACTCCTGCACCGCTGCAAAGACATGCGGGACGATGTGACGCTCCGCAAGATAGCGGGCGACAAGGGTTTTATCGAGGAGGCCCGCGACCTGCTGACCGACACCCTGCAATGGATGGATGAGAACGATGTTTAACGACGAACAGAAAGCGGCCCTGTCGGCCCCTCTTTCCCGCGATGCCGTGAAGAAACGCAAAGGCGGCGGCATGGACCTTTCATACATTGAGGGGTGGTGGGCAATCGCAGAAGCCAACCGGATATTCGGATTTGACGGCTGGACGCGGGAAACCGTGGATATGCTGAAATGTGGCGAGCCGGAGCAAGTCAATGGCAAATGGCGTGTTCGCTTCATGTGCAAGGTCCGCATTACCGTTGGTGATATTATCCGCGAAGGCACAGGCTACGGCTCCGGCATTGCTGGCGACCTTGGCGATGCCTACGAGGGCGCAATCAAGGAAGCCGAGACAGACGCTATGAAGCGCGCCTTTATGACGTTCGGCAATCCGTTTGGCCTCGCTCTTTATGACAAGACGCAAAGCGCCGTTAGCGACACGTCGCAGGTTGTGGGTCAATCCCCCGCTCCTGCTCGCAAGTCAGCCGCGCAAGCCAAGCGTGACGGCGACAATGAAACCGTGAGGGGTATTCTGGAAGGCGCGGACACGCTGGAAGAATTGGACTCCCGCTGGCGACAAGTTGAAAACGAATGGCTGCCAATCCTGCCTTTGTCGTGGGAGGATTCCGTTCGAGACGTTTACGAAAAACACCGTGACAAGCTAAAAGAAAAGGAAACAGCATAATGGCATACATTCTCAAAAACGGACAAGGCTCACTATTCCCCAACCAGAAGCGTGAGAAAGACACTCACCCGAACATGACGGGCAAACTGGTTGTGCCTGATGGCGTCCAGCCTGGCGACGAATTGCGCGTTGCCGCATGGACGAAAGAAAGCGAGCGGGGCAAGTGGCTTTCACTTAGCGCCGAGAAAGCGCAGCCGCGTGAAGGACAAGACGTATCATCGTCCGACAATTCGGCACAATCTAATGACGACTTTGAGGATAGTATTCCATTTTAGGGTGTAATTATGGCTACTTGGTCCGTTTCTCTCGACACGCCGGACAATGCAAAACTGGCGAAAGTCGCTATTGACCGTGCCTTTGCGAAAGGCGGTATGACGGCAACCTTTGCCGAGCAGAAACGGACCGACGACCAGAACAAACGCTTGTGGGCCATACTGGACATCATCTCTAAAGAGCGGCCCGTCTGGAATGGCTTTCCAATGAACTCGCGGCGCTGGAAAGGCACGTTTATGGATGCGCTTGGTATGGAGACTGACGCCACGCCAAGCCTAGAAGGTGGAAGGGTTATCCCGCTAGGCCACAGCACCCGCGAGTTATCCAAAAGCCAATTCTCGGACCTGTTCGAGATAATACACGCCTTTGCAGCCCGTGAAGAAATAGACTTAGACTCGGAGAACACGAAATGAACGCTTTATTGCTCTTTTTGACCGCCCTTATGGTCGCACTGAAACTGGGCGGGGTTATTGACGCATCGTGGTGGTTGGTGTTGTCGCCAATCTGGGTTCCTTTGTTGATCAACTGGACAATCGCCGCAGTCGTCCTGATTTTCTTAGCCCTGCCCCTGAATAGGGGTTAGGCATTGATGAATCTAGAGATAACGGTTGAGGCCATCCAGCGCGAGCGCGGCTTGCTAACGTCGCGCACATGAAAGACGCAAAAGACGGAGAAAACAATGACCAAACTGGATGAAGCTGTGGAAGCTGCCGCGAAAGAATACGACGACGAGTATATTTATCGGGCCGAAGGCTGGGACGACTGCCGCGCTCAAATCCTCAAGAAAGCAGGAATATCCGTTTCGCCAATCGCTGAAATGGCAGGGTTTACAGCCCGATAATCTCCGGTTTACACCGAGCGGCGAAACGCTAGTCTATTATAGAGAAGCCGCAAGAACTACACCGCCCGCCATTTAAGACCGCGCATTGTAATCATGGTGCGCTTGCCGTTCGGGAAGGTTCCAATCATGGAGCGGGACCAACTCGACGGCCCTCTTGCATAATCCATTGTCACGTATTGCTTGTCACCGCCCGTCAATCCGGCTTGCCAAGCCCCGTCCATAATCCCCGCCGTATGCGAGTGGCCGATATTTACCTTAGCGCCGATCTTCGACAATGCCCGAATAGACCCGCGTGAGCCGTTCGGCCCTTGGTCGCCATGAAGGCCACATTCAACGTCCGCAACCTTGTGAGACTGGTCTGGGCGAAGAAAGACAACATCTTTCGGACAACCCTCTTTCCGGCAGGCCCACTCCAACAGATTGAAATCAGCCCCTTGCTCTATACCTTCCAGCATCGCATCGGCAGCTTGAAGATAGAAGCGGGCATTCTTCGGGTCTTGCCGCCAATCGGATTCCGCAAGCCAACGGCGCAAATGGTCATCATGGTTTGATGCAATCACAACCGACTTCATAAACGGTCGGGAGATACGCGACAGGAAAGCAGCGTCGGCCTTGACCTCTGCCCTTACATCGTCAGCGTCAGCATCGTGCAATTCAAACTGCCGGAAAGGGTTTTTGCGGTCGTGGTGCGAGCGTGATTTATGGTCGTGAACATCGTGCAGGTGTATCTCTGCCGGACGTAGCGTATCGATTATCTCGCAGAGCGCGTCTTCAATGTCAGAGTCAAGGTCGGCAACGTGAATGTCGCCCGGCGTGAGCGCGGCGAGATTATGCCCCTCTATCACCTTGCCGTTAGACACGGTTATATTCAGGTCGTAAATAGTGCCGGATTCATCGCCAACCAGAGGCCGGACAAACCAGTCACCGTCGCTATCGACCTCCACAAGCATCGCGCCATAAACGTGATGCCAGTCAGCCTTCTGGCCGACCTTGGTTTCAGAGTAGTTTCGCTGCGTCACCACGCCGGTTGTGTAGAGTATCTTGGCGGGATCACCGCGCATGGTGGCGATAGAACGCATTTCAATCTTGGTCGCACCGAATATGGCCGAAGCCGATCCGGTAAACGTGTCATAGCCTGATAGGGGAGATGCCGCCGTCGCGGTCATAGGGGCGTCACCGGCCCATTGGAGGTCAGGGGCTAACTCTACCCGTTCCTCATTGACAAATGGCAACACGCGAGCGTCCCATTTGATAGCCTCGTCAGGCCCGCCTTCTATCTCTGTGTCAGCGCCAAGCCGACGCCAGGCGGAGAGATTGTAGGCAATCCGGCGAATGTAAATCGCGGCGGAATAGTAATCTGCCAGAGCCGTCAGGTTTTCCCAGAAAGCATCATGGACATTAGTGTTATTAACTGCGGCAGAAACAATATAGCGCCGGACCTCGCCGTCAGGCGGAGTGTCCATGTATTCAATATCGCGGGTATCGATGCGCCCGCCGGTCAAAGCTGGAATGTCCTCTTGCGCGACCCAGCCTGCATCAGCGGCCTGCTTGACGCGCTCCTTGTGAGCATAACTGCTTTCGATTATCTCGCCCTTGGCAGGGTTCCAAGGCGGCA
>Ga0099850_1001225_pt1 | contig 11928 bp, 4 predicted proteins | sample CB_VirMetaG_5_FD_79182 | JGI IMG/M metagenome (GOLD analysis project Ga0099850, IMG submission 79182) | Freshwater to marine saline gradient viral communities from Chesapeake Bay - CB_1508_1D Viral MetaG | ecosystem: Environmental > Aquatic > Marine > Coastal | place: USA: Chesapeake Bay...
ACTATTACTCCAAAAACATTATCTTCTGTGCTTTATGATTCTGGAGTAAATCCTGCTGATTTTAATGTCGCATCATTTGACGTATCTTTAGAGTCAATGACAAATTTACAAAATAGTATAATGGGATTTGAAGCGGCTGTGAATGGTGGATGTGATGCTTTAGTCACAGCATTAAACACAAGTGTCGATTTAAGTAAGTTAAGTACTGCTGATATTAAAATGCCGTCAATACCATCCCTTGCTTTTTTTGAAGCAAGTGCTGAGGATCTAATTCGTGAAGCAGCAAAGACTGCAAATGAAATCGCAGAAGACATAGAACAGGAAATCAACAGTGTTAAAGACAATCTTACTACAGCATTTGATAATCTCTCCGAGACAGTTTCTACGTCAATCAGTTCTGCTGAAAATTACATCAAAGATGTTGCAAATTCCATTGAAAATGCTTATTCCACTCAGATAAAAAAAACATTATTAGGTGTTAAAGATAGTCTTTCTTCTCTTAATTCTATCGCTGAATCCTGTGGAGACCATCTTCAAAAAACAATGGAATCTAAAATTGAAAATAATAAAAAATCAGTAGAAACTCTGTCTAAAAAACTTACTGAAGCAAGTCCAAATGTTGTTAATGAAATTCAAAAGAATCACAAACAAGCGCTTGATACTTTAAAAGGCTTAGTATCAAAAGAAATAAATTTAAAGAAACAAGCACAGATTGCTGCGTTTATAAAGAACTATGAGAAAAACAATCCTAACTCGACCCCATCCGAAGTTGAAAATGCCGTAAAAAGACAAATAGCGACCGCCTCAAAATATAATGATGAATTAATTAAAAGAAAGATGGATGAAGCCCAAAAGAAAGTTCAACACACTGAAGCAAAATTTAAAGATTTGTCCAAGAAATCAAAGACAGCCATTGCTAATTCCGGTATAGAAGGTAGACCACTTAAAGGTAAAGAACAAGTTGTTGAGAGTGCTATAGAATGGTCTGGAGAAAAGAAAACTTTTGATAAGTCTTATTTTGGTGGTCCTTATAATGCTGAAATTGCAAATCACATTAACACACTACACCCTAAAATTCGTCAAAGATTTGCTGATGCTATGAAGGATATTACAACTGATGAAATTTTAATTAAGTCTGGTATTCGAGCGAGGGTTACTTCTTCAACAAGATCATACGCAAAACAACAAGAACTTTATAACTATTATAAACCTCGCGGCACTCCAGTCGCAAAACCAGGAAATAGTTGGCATAACTTTGCTTGTGCGATTGATATTCAGGTGATTGTAAATGGTACTAAAAAAAGTAAAACGAGTAACTATTATACTGGTATTCCTAGACAAATATTCGCAAAATATGGATTAATAAATCCTATTAAGGATGATTATATTCATTTTCAACCAAAAGAACTAATTAAAAGCCCAAGAACTATTAAATCAAAATTACTTATTAATGGATCAACAGTGAATTTAGATGCTGTTGGTGCCTTGTTAAAGTGATATAAATAAAAATAAAACAACGAGAAAAATATGGCCACACCGTTAACTCAAAGAATTGTTTACTCAGATTTTTATACCGATTTGGATAAACATCCAATTCGGAACACGCTGTTACGCAAAACAAACATCGATGCTGTAAAACAGTCTATTCGAAATTTGTTGTTGACGGATAAAGGTGAAAGACTATTTCAACCAAATTTGGGTGGTCATATTCGAGGTATGCTGTTTGAGAACATCACCGCTCAAACATTTCTTACGATGCAAGAACACATTAGAGACGTTTTAACAGCACATGAGCCAAGAGCAAATATTATTGATGTTGTTGTCTCAGAAACTTTCAATCAACATGAAATTCAGATAAGTATAGTTTTTACAATAGTAAACTTACAAGAACCTGTTACATTAGAAATAATTTTAGAAAGAGTGCGGTAATATGGCTGAAACCATTATATCAGAATTAGACTTCAATCAAATCAAAGCGCAGTTGAAGTCTTTTCTTCAAGGACAGACTCAGTTCGCTGATTACGATTATGATGGTTCGAATATGTCTGTATTACTAGATATTCTAGCGTACAACACATTTCAGAACAGTTTCTATACAAACATGGCGCTTGGTGAAATGTTTCTTGATTCGGCAAAACTGAAATCATCTGTAGTTTCGCATACAAAAGAATTAAATTACTTACCTAGGTCATATCGTAGTTCTATTGCTAAAATCAACATATCGTTTAGTCCATCTGACTCTCCTGCTGCAATAACTATTCCAAAATATACAAAGTTTACAACAACGCTTGACGGTACAACATATACCTTTTTAACTGATGAGGCGAATATTGTAACTCCTGTAGATGGAGTGTATAGTATTACAGACGTTTCTGTTTATGAAGGAAGAATTGTCAAAGAGTATTTTGATGTTACAGCATCTACAAAATATGAATTAAGTAACAAAAGACTTGATACTAATAGTATAGAAGTTGTTGTTTACGACTCAAATGTTGCTGGTGCTGCTTCAAATTCGTATACTTACAAACCCAATCTATTTGGTGTAAACGCCACCGATAAAGTGTACTATTTACAAGCCTTTAAAGAAGATCAATATGAAATCTATTTTGGACAGAATAGTTTTGGATATGAACCACAAATTGGACAGGTTGTTGAAGTCACTTATAGAGTTTCTATAGGAGAAGATGCTAACAACGCTAAAACATTCGCATCTGTTGGTTCAATAGGTGGATATGTACCAACTGTGACAACACAATCAATTTCTTCAGGTGGAGCAGAACAAGAGTCTCTTGACTCTATAAAATTCTATGCTCCTAAATCAATTCAAATTCAAGATAGAGCTGTAACAGAATCTGATTATGTAAATCTAATGAAAAGTAACTTCTCTGAAATTCAAGCAATATCAGTATTTGGTGGTGAAGAACTTGATCCACCAAGATATGGTAAAGTGTTTGTCTCTATTGATACAACACAGGGCGATGGAGTTTCAGAGGCGCTTAAAGAAGTTTATAAAAGGTTTTTATTAGAGCGAAGCCCATTAACTGTATATCCAGAAGTTATATCAGCGGAGTTTTTGTATGCCGAGTTAATATCAACAGTTTATTTTAATATCAATGTTTCTGATGCTACTCCAGGAGAAATTGAAAGCGTTGTTAGGAATGCTATAAGCTCATATAACACAACATATTTAAATGATTTTAATAAAAATTTAAGAGTATCAAGAATTTCTAGAGCAATTGATGATAGTCACCCTGCTATTGTTGCAAATGATACAGAAATAAGAATGATTGCTGACTTTGTGCCGACAGTTGGTTTAGCTTCAACAATAACAGTTAATTTTAAAAATCATCTAATAATTGATCATCCATTAACATTAGATGAAGATCCAAATCTTCATAGACCTGCAATTAGAACATCTTCATTTACTTATAATGGTAAGACTGCATATGTTCAAGACAATGGACGAGGAACACTACAAATTTTAACAAACACTGTATCAGGATTTACACTTCTAGATGAAGATGTAGGTACAGTTAATTATGTTACGGGTAGAGTAACTATTACTGGTATAAATGTTTCAGCATTCTCTGGTAATGCAATTAAAATATATGCTAGACTTGAGGGGCGAGATATTGTTGGACCAAAAGACAGAGTGTTATCTATTAGAAATGCTGATGTTGAAATTAATGTAAGAGCTGCGACGAAATAATGCATGATCTATCACAGACAATATCCGAATACATTGAGCAACAATTTCCTGCTGTCTATCGTGAAGACGGAGCAAATCTAGTTGCTTTTGTGAAAGCATACTATGAGTTTTTGGAAAGCACATCAACTTCTCCGATTACACTTAGTCGTTCAATGTTTCGAAATAGAGATATTGATGAGACTTTAGACAGCTTTGTGGTACATTTTAAAGAGAAATATTTGAATCAATTTCCATATGCAAAGTCTGTAGATAATCGTTTTGCCATTAAACATATTATAGATTTCTATCGCTCAAAAGGTTCTCCGTTATCGGTTGAACTTTTAATTCGTATGCTATTTAATGAAGATGCAACAGTTTATTTCCCAAGCGTAGATATATTAAAACCGTCCGATAGTAAATGGAATATACCACGATATATCGAGATTACAAGGTCATCAAGGTCAAAGGGGTTTCTTGGTAAACAGATTACAGGTAATCGTTCATCAGCAAGAGCGTTTGTTGAATCTTTAGTAACCAAACGAGTTGCTGGTAAGTACATTGATATTATGTTTTTAAGTAATCTTGAAGGATCATTTATAACGAATGAGTTCGTCAGTGAGAATGGTAACATAGAAAATGCCCCATTGATTATAGGGTCTTTAACTAATTTAAATGTTGTTAATGGCGGAAGAAATAATGCAATCGGTGATATATTTGATATTGAGCATGAAAGTGGGAAGCAAGGAAAAGCAAAAGTAACATCTATTCAAAGTGCTACTGGTCGAGTTAGTTTTGATCTTGTTGATGGTGGAACCGGCTATACAGTAAATGATCTAACTGATGGAAACCCACAAAACGATTATACTTCTGTGTATGTTGCAACACATATGATTCGACTTGACAACTCAAATACATTAAATCAATTTATTCCCTATGAGCCAGTAGTTCAAGAAAAGGAAATAGTAAGTTTACTTAGTGCTACTGATATTAATGAACAGTGGCTAACATCAGACCAAGCAAATAATTATGCTCTTGGTGTAAGTGACGTGTCTGTTCAAAACCATACGGGTGATAATACCACTGTAGATTTTTTGAGACCGAACACTTCCGTTTCAGATACTATAGTAGTTACCGTTGACGATGCTGTTGTTACAAATTATACGTCTAATACAACTAGTGTTACTTTTATAACTGCTCCTGCAGCTAGTGCTAATATTAATATTTATGAGTATGTTGTGGAAGGCAATGCAGCGCTTATATCAGTAACGAATGCTTCTAGTATAAGTCAATCATCCAATGGTTTAATTACCTTTACTGATGAAACAGCAAACGGAGCTAATACATCTTCTAGTGTAATTAATCTTGGTATTACTTCTGGGTCTTTTGCAAATCAAACATCGATTGATTTTACCGCCACTACTGATTTAATTATAAATGAAATATTAGAAGAAGAATCACAAATTGTTATTGGTGTTGATGATGCTGACAATTGGACCGGAGAAATTGGTTCTAAAGTTGAGATGAGGTTCTTTGATGATCCTACAGGTTCAGGAAACACTGCCTTAAATGAACTTGTTGATTATGCTTATGGGTATTTAACAGTAGCTAATACCACATCAAATAAAATAACGTTAGAGCCTGCTTGGGGTAATTTTGAAAAAGATAGAACGGTTGCCATTTATTCTGCTGCCAGTTCAAATACAACTCCTACGGTTGAATCAACTATATCATCGGTGAAAATAACTACGCCTGGCGCAGTCGGTATTGTATCATCTAGTGTAGATGGTAATACATGGATTGTTAAAACCGTTTATGGTTTATTTACACCTGGTAAAAAAACAAGAGGTATTATAACTCAAAGTGAAGATGAAATATCTTCTACTGTTGTTACAGGAGCTACAGATATATGGCTAAATGGTAATCCTTCAGCTAACGGAATTATAAGTCGAATTGCTAATAATACAGCAAGAGGAATTGTAGTAGGTCAAAATACAACACACGTTGGATTGTATTCTGAAGATGCAGATAGAAATTTTGAGTATGTTGAAGGTCTAGATTTAAAAATTAAAACTGTTCGTGAAGAACGAGTTGATTTTAGTATCCTAGAAGCGAATATAGATGAGGTAATACTTAACCTCGGAACAGGTCAAGGCGCTACATTTCAACCTGGTGCTCCACTTGAAAATTCAGAGACTGTTGCGCTAAACACGGATCTACTTAATAGTGAAAATTATAGAGGGCAAGACTTACTGCAAACTCAGGTTGGAACTGCCGCTAATTCTGGTATTGGATTTGTAGATTCGATGACTATAGATACCAATAACCCTGGCACACACTATAGTGTAGGTCAAAACATTACATTTTCTGGTGGGGGTTATGCTGAAGGCCCACCACTTGTTCAAGCATTTGCAGAAATAACAAATGTTGGTGCAAATGGTGAAATTATTGAAATTACCGTTGTAAATCCAGGTCACGGCTATTGGACAACTCCTACATTTACGCTTCCATCTACCAGTGGAGATGTTGCAAATGTTTCAATTATTATGGATTTTGGATATGGGTTTCCTAAAAACGTTCGTGGTAATTCGACAACTCAATTTCAAAATTTATTTACTTTTGACAACTTCACAATGGGTAAAATTGCTTCTTTAACACGAATCAATACAGGTTCTAATTATAATATTGAGCCATTTGTTAAGATTCTTAATCCATATGTTGCAGCATATAATAAGCAGGACTTTTCTCTTGTTGTGAATATGACTAGTGGTCAAAGGTTTACAATCGGTGATATTATTTCACAGTATGATGATTCTAAAGGAGAAGTTATTTCTCAAAATTTAGATGAAAATGGTGTTGGTACAATAACTTTAAAAAGAACATCATTTAATGTTGTATGGACTGTAAATGATACAATAACTGGTTCTAGTGGGTCTACAGCAACACTTCTTGCGTATGAAACAATAGCATCATCTAAACCCATGGGTGATAATGCGGTGATTGATGCTGAGGTAGTCGTTGCCGATGGTGTGGCTACTGGTTTAGAAATTGTAAATTCTGGTTATGGATATGAAGATAATAAGCAAGCAACACTTACAAGAACATCTAATCCTTTTGTTATTACTGCTAATACATCAATTGAACAGCAAGGTCTTGGTGAAGGTTATTGGTCTACAGTAACGTCACATTTGAATGATGCTGCCAAAATACACGATAACAAATATTATCAAGAATTTTCATATGATATTCAAACTGGGGTCTCAATTGATAAGTATAGAGATATTGTTAAGAGTGTAGTTCATGTTTCTGGTACTGAACTATTTGGAACTGTTGTTAAAAATTCAAATATAAATATAAATGTCGCCGCTGCTCCTTCGACCAGCGATTCTGTGCAAACCTTATAAAGTAAGAAGAAGATGGGTAAACTAGTTACAGACAACTTTAAAACACATATAGCAGCACAGTTTATCGAATCTGTATCAGAGTTCGACAACACAAACTATTATGTTTTTGCTGGTAAAAGTTTACCTTTTGCCGACGATAATACGCCGCCAAATCCAAACACTGGTTTGATAGATGTGTTTAATACCACATGGGATGATATGATTTTTGGTAAAAAAGTTACTAATGCAGACATCAAACATATGATCAAAAGAATCGATTGGGAAAGTGGTACAGTATATGCTCAATATGACCCTAAAACACAGAATCCTTCAGATTTAACAATCAATAACTTTTATGTAGTTACTTCACAATCAAGCCAATATCACATATTTAAATGTTTAAACAATAATGGAGGCGCGCGGTCAACATCAAAACCTTTGTTTGGCGCTGGTGGCACTACGGCAGATGATGAGTTTTATCAGACAAGTGATGGTTACATTTGGAAATATATGTACACCATTAGTTCTGCTGAATGGAATAAATTTGCTACAAACGACTATGTTCCTGTAATACCAAACGCTAATGTAACAGCAAATGCTATTAATGGTGCTATTGAATCAATAGACATTATAAGTGCTGGTAGAAACTACAATGCGTATGCTACTGGTAGATTTAAAGAAATTTCTGTTGCAGGCGATAACACAATACACTCTCTTGAGTCTGGTGTTTATACGTTAACAGTAGCGAACTCAGCACAATTTGTTGTGGGTGGCGTAACGTTTAGAACTTCAGCCAATGCTGCGATTGATCCTATTAATGGCATAGCAGCAGCCGCTACAATCACTTCAATAGATACAGATTCAAATACGATAAGTTTAATTAACGTAAGAAGCGTTAATCTCGAAATTAATATGAAAGTTTATCAGCAAAATAATGGTAATGCCATTGATGATATTTCAGATATTCTAATACGAGGTGAAAGAGTTTCTGAAATCACAGATTTTTATAAAGATAGTGCTATCTACATTCGTTCTGGTGCTGGTGCTGGTCAAGTTCGTACAATTGCTGAATATGTTGTTACAGGCCAGGAAAGACGTGTAGTCTTAGCTTCTGCTTTCGCAACAACTCCCGATCTCACTTCAACTTGGGAAATCGCTCCAAAAGTGACAATCAACGGCGATGGTACTGGTGCATTGGCAATTGCAAGTGTAGATAGTACGGCAAACTCGATATCAAATGTTGAAATTGTAAATCGTGGATCAGGATATACATTTGCTGAAGTAAGAATTACTGGCGCAGGTGATAGTCAGACACTTGCTAATACTTCTGTCCTTCTTGGACCTCCGGGTGGTCATGGTTCAGATGTGATTAATGAACTTTATGCTAACAAAGTAGGAATATCAGTAACGTTTTCTAATACTGAAAGCAATACTATTTCTACATCAAACGATTATCGTAAAATAGGATTGATTAAAGATCCGTTATGGGCAAATGTAAATATCACTTTGAACAGTGGAGAGAATCCTTCTCTATTTACTGTAGGTGAGACTGTAATTCAATATTCTCCACAATCTTCTAATACTCTTCTACGAACTTTTGTTTATGATATTGGTAGATATCAAACAATCACAGCCAATGTTGATATTCTAGCAAATAGTTCTGTTAATACTTGGGATGTTGGAACAACAATTACGTCAGAAGATAAAGTCGGTACAATCATTGCATATGACAATGCCGCTAATACGATTAACATCAGACTATCGACGACAAGCGCTGCCTTTTCAGATAGTGATGTAATTAGTAATAGCACAGTAACAAGAGAAATCGTATCAATTAGTGCTGAAGAACCACCAACTGTTCAAACGGCTGATGGTCATGGTTTAGCGAATGGTATAGCAATCGCATTTCATAATTTAGATGGTACTGCACTTGTTGCTAACACAGAAGAAATATTTTATGTTAAAACAACTGAGAATGCAAATACTTTTACTGTGTGGACAGATTCTGGTCTTTCTACTCCTTTTGATAACTCAGCGAATAGCGCGGCAACAACAGGATATGTTACTACGACAGTTAATGGTGCAAAAAGTGATCTCGCTACTGTTTTACTGGCTGAGTATACATTCACAGGGAATAATGCTGTTATCAGTGGTTTAGATAATAATGGATATAATTTTGGATACAACTCAGATTTGGTTAGCGCTATTGCAAAATTAGATGATGATGTGATGAGTGCCACTTACACTTCTAACACATTTACAATTACGAATGCGACTTTAGATACTGCTGATAGAGTTAATGTTGAATTGTATACTGCTTCAGAATCAGTTCTGGAAGAAAATTTTGTCACAAGTTCAAGAGGTGAAGTTACCAATAGAGGTGGCGGTCAGATTAGATTAACAAAAGTTGATGGTCCATTCTCTACTGGTCAACAAATAAAAGGATTGACTTCTGGAACTATAGCGACGGTTGCAAGTGTCGATAATACATTAAGTGTGTTTTCTCAATTAACTGAACTGTCTGTACAAATCACAGATAACAGTAGTGATCTTGGAGTGGGCGTTTCTGGTACTGGTTTTGCTTTAGACGAACAAGTTGTACAAAGTCAACCTAATATAGGTCCAGTGGTAATTGATAATGCACATTATGCTAGCGGATACGTGCACGCTGTATCAAATACTATCACACGATTTGTTACTGCAGTATCGACAGATACAGAAGCAATTGTTACCACAAATATTGCTCATGGATTCTCAAACGGTCAAGTTGTTTCATTCGAAGGTTTGAATGGATCAGTCTTGTCAAATACAGAGCCTTTGTATTATATAACGACCACTGGCACAGCCACGCAATTCAAAGTTACATATGGATCAACGTATGCTGGAAGTCAAAACGTGAATAATAGTGGTAACACAACGGCAAATAGCGGTGTTGCTATCAGCTCTGGTGTTGGATTAACCGGTACTGGAGCTCTTAGGACAATTTATCTAAATAATGTAACAGGTATATTTAATGAAGATGAAGACATTAAAACAATTACTGCCGGCGGAGATGTTGCAAAAGCCAGCATTACGAGTAGAATTGATGCTGACTTAATTGATAATACTGGTGAAGTAATATACATAGAAACAATACGTCCAGTTCAACGCTCTGATGATCAATCAGAAAAAGTTAGACTAATAATAGAATTTTAAAGGATATTTTCTTAGATGGGCCTCAATACTAATTTCACGAATGCGCCATATTTTGATGATTTCAACGAAGATAAGAATTTTCATAGAATTCTTTTCAAACCCGCTGTTGCGGTTCAAGCTCGTGAATTAACACAGTTACAGACTATTCTTCAAAATCAAATTGAGAGATTTGGTGATAATATCCTTCAAGAAGGGTCAATTATAAGAGGTTGTAACTTTAACTTTATTGAAAGACTTCCCTACGTTAAGATTAAAGACCTTCAGACTGATGGTCAACCAGTTGTTATGTCAAACTATAAAAATTTAAAGGCAGTTGGTGTTCTTACAGGCGTTGAAGCTCTTGTTATTGATACAAGTACAGGATTAGAGTCTGCTGGTCAAAGCACAGGAATTCTTAATACTTTATTTTTAAGATATGTAAAAAGTGGTAGTGGCGGTGAAAAAATTTTCAACACAACAGAAAACATTCGATTAGAAGGGTTTTCTAACTATAGATCAGATATTACAAATGGTCAAACTGTTACAACTGTGACAGCAGCCGGTGGAGTTCCTGGTCAAAGCGTAAATGCTATTGGTAATGGTGTTGGTTTAAAGATTTCTGATGGCGTCATCTATCAAAAAGGTGCTTTTATTCGTGTTGATGAGCAATTACTCGTTGTAGAAAAATATAGTATTTCACCAGACGGAATTGTTGTTGGTTTTGTAACAGAAGAAAACATTATCACTAGCATAGTAGATTCTACGTTATTAGATAATGCTGAAGGATACAACAACGAAAATGCACCAGGAGCGGATCGAGTTAGGTTAACTCCAATACTATCGGTGAAAACTCTTACCGAAGCTCAAGCAGACGAAAGGTTCTTTACTCTTGTAGAATATCAAAACGGATATCCTGTACGCAGAAGACAAAATACTGTATATTCCACTATTGGTAAAGAGATGGCAAGGCGAACATTTGAGGAATCCGGCAACTATTATCTTGAACGTTTTAATTTATCAATTGAAGAAAATGCTAATACTTCACTTCTTGATGTACGAGTTGGTGCAGGTAAAGCATATGTCGATGGTCAAAGAATTGAAACCTTTGGATCAATTGATGTTCCTATTAGAGCCGATAATGCTGATCACAAAGCGATAACCAATCAGGTAATTACTGTTAATATGGGTAACTATTATATTGTAGATGAACTACAAGGTAATTTCCCGTATGGCTCAATCACAGAAGTTAAACTCTATAACGCACATCAAAATGCAGCAACAGCAAATACTTTAGGAGCAGCAACTGGTACGTTAATAGGTACCGCACAAGTTCGAGGATTACAATATCATAGTGGGGATGCAGGTTCTCCTGCTTGTCAATATAGACTTTATGTTTTTGATGTGAGAATTACAAATAATTCTTATAAGCCAACAGATGTTAAAAGTGTTGTATTTAATGATAATGGTGGTAACTTTGAAGGTGCTGCTGATATTGTCTTAGCAAATAGTCTTCCAAAAATATATGAAGAGAATCTTAAAAAAGCATTTTGGGATGTTGGCAAAAATGCAATTAAAACGGTGTCTGATTTAGTATACATCGAAGGGGCTTCGGTAACATCAGAGATTAGTGATGGAGATACTGTTACACTTAGTTCATTAAGTCTTGATTATGGAGATGTTACATTA
>Ga0099850_1001226_pt1 | contig 11926 bp, 15 predicted proteins | sample CB_VirMetaG_5_FD_79182 | JGI IMG/M metagenome (GOLD analysis project Ga0099850, IMG submission 79182) | Freshwater to marine saline gradient viral communities from Chesapeake Bay - CB_1508_1D Viral MetaG | ecosystem: Environmental > Aquatic > Marine > Coastal | place: USA: Chesapeake Bay...
CCGCCTGCTTGAGCGACAGGTCGCCCTCAAGATCGCAGGTGAATGTCGCATTCGCGATGCCCGCCTCGCGAGCCGTGCGCTCAATGCTGAACTCCATGTCGCCGACGCGAACGCCGTCTGGCAGGTCGTAGGCGTGCTGCACATCGACAAGTTGATACAGCAGCACATTGCTCGCCTCGCTGTATGCGAACTGCTGCGACTCTCGCCGCCAACCCTCGCTCGGGGGCTGCGGGATGAACGCTCGTCGGAAGAGATCCGCATACGCTCCTGTGCTCCCCCATGTAGTTGGAGTCGTGGCGGGCGTGTAGTCGGTGTTGGTGGATCGTCGGTTAATGACGATCTGCCCGTGAACGGTTCGCGTTGCGCGACCCGCCGCGTCGAGCCGCATCTCCTGCGTCCATGTATGCGCGACAACGGGCTGACCGCACTCGCTAGTCTCGTCGGTAATCTCAAAGTTGATTAGCGCAAGACCCGTCCCATGCACGGCGTTGCCCGTGATGGTCGCCGTAGGCGCACCCTTCAGGCTAGTCGTCCTGCGGACATCAATCAGATTCGCGCCGTCGATGCCGAGTATCGCGCTCTCAATCTTTCCCGCGCTCAAACGAATCTCGTCGCGCAGCGTCCCCCAGTTCGTATCGACCATCATCGCCGAGCCAGAGATGGAAACGCGCAAGCCGATCGGGGTGATCCCGTCAGCGGCGAATATGACCTCCGAACGGTAGGAGTCGATATTCGTGTGCAGCAGGTTGTAGTCGACTTCGCAGGCGGTCGTGATGACGAGCGTGGTAGACATGGAAAGACCCTATCCCTATCGGTTTACGGATTGGGCTTGCGCCCGTCACCGATGCCGCCGTAGGAGCGGCGGGTAATCGCCTGCACATCTGCGAGGAACCAATCGTTGACCCCCATCGTTGTAGCGGGCTTCGTGTTTGCGCTGATGAGGCCGAGCCACATGAGGATCTGCTTGATGCCCTCCAAGATCTCCGACCCGAATGCAGCGATGGCCGTGCCTGTTGGACCCATGAGGCCGATCAACGCGCCCTTGATGACGCTGACCACGCCCGTCGCGATCAGGTCGAATAGGCCCGATCCAAACGCCTGCTCGGTCATCCTGTCAAGATTCATCGCCGCCTCGCCCAACATCCCGATGAACTTCGCCATCGGCAGTAACGCTTGGTAAAGAGTCTTGACGATCTTCTGATAGAGGATCGCCATCGGCGCGAGGAGTTTGTTGATCTCCAGAGTGACGGCGGATTGCGCGTCCGCCGCAAGCGTCGCCTCTCGCTGCACCCTTGCGAACGCCAATCCGTTGACCGCCGCCTCGCGAAGATCGCGGTTGAACTTCGCGATGTACTCGCCTGCCTGCGCTGCTGTGATCGCGCCCGAGAAACGACCGATGTCCTCAAGTCGGCGCAGAACGATTTCGCTCGCCTTCCCGAGCATCTTCCAAGTGGCGTACAGAGCCGCGCCGACGACGAGAAGCCCTCCCGCGACGATAACGAGCGGAGCAGCAGCAGCACCCAATGCCGCGATTGTGCCTCCCGTCGCTCCACTTGACGAGAGCATCCCCGCGAGGCCAGACGCGGAGGGGGAGGTGATGAATCCGAGTGCTTCGGACTTGATCGCGCTGCCCGTCTCAACGCCGCCGAAGAACTTCTGAAGCATCGCCATCGTGTTCGATGACGCGGTCTGCCCCGCCGCAGGTGCGCGAGGAGGAGTCGGAGAGGATCCGCCGCCACCGCCAGAGGGGATCGGGATACGGGGTCCGCCTCCAACGCTACCCCCGCCGCCGCTTGCGCCGCCCGCGCCGCCAACCCTGCCCATCTCGCGGATGTTGATGTTGATCGCGCCGAGGTCTTGCATCACGATCCCCAAGTCATTTCGTAGCAGTAGTCGTAGGAGTCGCGCATCGTCAGCCACCCGTCCATCTCTGGCTCGGCTTCAAGCGTGCCGCCCGAGCGGAACAGGAGCGCGACGAGCATTCCGTTGTATCTGGTCTGTGTCAGATGCGTGCGGAGCGCGGCGACGAACTGTTCAATCCCCTCGGTCCCTGCGATGCGATAGTCTCCGCGACCCGCGTAGTCGAGAAGCCCGCGCCACCAGATGACCACATCCAGATTCGCTCGGATCATCCCCACGCCGCTCTGCGGATGAACCGACGACTCGGAACCCGCGATCAACTGGATCGCGTAGGGACCAATCGCCTCGTCAATCTTCGCCTCGGCGAGATAGACATTGGTCCCGTACCCTTCTTCTTCCATCCATGTGATCAGGTCCGCACGGATGATGTTCAGGATGTCCGCCGTGTTAGCCATGCGACTTCAGAGCCTTCTGCCGCAGGGCGGCGATCTCAATGTCGCGGGCAAGTCTCGCGCTCCCCGTGACCTGAAACGCTGCTTGCGCCGCCTGACGCTCGTCTCCGAGCGCGATGGCAATCCCGCGTGCAAACTCCAAGGAACGCTGCGCCTCTATCGTCGGGATGTTCGCGAAGAGTCCCATTGCAGTCTCCTGATCGAACTCCTGCGGCATCCGCCCGTAGGTCGCGAGGAACCGAGCGGATGCCCTTATCCGTTTCCCGCTGCTTGCACTCGCGTCGTCATTCGCTGCCAAGCGGCGATCAGGTGAGCGTCCGTCGCGTCCTTCGCGACATCTGGCGTGCGGCTCGACCGCCGAATGGCGGCGGCGATCTGCGCGACCGTGGGCTGCTCCTTCAGCCCGATGTCCTCCTGAAGCGCGGTGAGCGTCTCCATGTACTGAATCACCAGACGACCCGTTGGGATCGTCACGGCGAACAGCATCGTGTCGTCGTCGTCGTTGAGTTCGATCATTATTCTGCCGCCGCCGTGTAGGTGTAGAGATTAGTTCCCGCAGTCGTAATCGCGTTGAGCGCGAGCGTAAGGACTCGCTCGCGGTTGCCCCATTGCGAATCTCCCACGCCGTCAGGCTGTAGGTAGCAGGTTCCGAACACATAAGTGCTGCCGTCATCGCCTTCAATCGTCAGCGCGAATGTCGCGTTGTTTGAGACGAGCCTGCGTCCGACAGGGTTGTTCGCTGCGGATGTCCCGCGCTGACTCAACAAAATCGTGTTCAGCACATCCTCGTCCCACTTGACGAGCGCGAGCGAGATCCGCGCCATCGTTCCCGTGAGAACGATCTCCTCGGGAATCTGACCCGAGAGAACGGTGCGGACATCGTGTTGCGTGTCCTGAAACTGGATGCTCGGGAGGTTGTCGTTGTCGCTGTAGCCGAGGACCGCCACGGATCCTCCTGTCACCTCGACCGAGATCGTCGTTGGGCCTGCTACCTGAATCGTCGTTGCCATCACCTGCTCCTGCGTAGGAGAACCTGACGAAGCCCTAGATAAACGCTTCGCCCGAAGTCGATCATATCCTCTCGCGTCGGGAGGATGAACGGTCTTGCGGGAACCGTAACGCCCTTCCACGCCATGAGGTAGTCCTTGCCCTTGAGAAGACCCTCGGCGTTCGGGTTCTGCCCCGTGCCGTGGTCCCGCGCTCCCTTGCGGGAGAGCGGGATGTAGTTCGGTCCTCGCGTCGTGAATCCGCGATCCTGATACGCGCCGTACTTGTTGCCGCGCATTCGGATCTTCAATCGCGAGTTGCCAAACCCCGAGCAAGTCGCGCCGAGGCTGCGGGCGAGACTGCCCGTGTCTCGGAGCGGCTGACCGCCGTTGCGATAGGACGAAGCCGCGATCCGATACTCGGTCACGCGCTTCGTTGCCATGACTTTGCGTGTCTCTACCGAACCGCCCTTGGGCTTGCGGAGACTCCATTCACCCGTGGGCGATCGGTACTGCGTTACCAATGCCTCTACGACCCGCTGCCGCTTGCCGAGGACGACCGCGCCCTTCGGCTTGCGCTGCGTCCAGAAGTCGCTTGACAGGCTTTTCAGGGGCTTGTGCTTCTCGGGGTTCCCGCCGCTTCCGCGCCCGATGTTCTGGCGGATGTGGTCGGACATCCACTCGGTCGCGATCTGCGCGATGCCGAGGCGAACCGCGTCGGATCGTAGAGCCTCGCGGACCTGTTGCGACCAAGGCTTCATGCGGGGTAGGTGTTGGGAAGCCTAGGCGGGAAGAACGGGCTGTTGCTCGCCTCGTTGTAGTAGTAGAGGTTCTGCACGGGGACGGCGACGACGCTCGGAGTTCCCGCCGTCGCGTTGCGCTCGACATCGCCGAACAGCATCTTCCCGTCGCGCAGGGCTTCAAGGTACGAATACGCCTGCTTGACGCGCTGTTCGATCGCGGGGGTGATCTTCGTGCCGCGCCTCTGGAACAGGAACTCGGCGGCGAGATCGACCACGATCGCGATCAGGAGCGGATCGTCCGCCGCCGCAAGAGCGGTGAGGTCTGCGTCGGTGTAGATGTTGCCGACGCGGCAGTAGGCGCGGACCATGCCGCTCCCTCGCTCTAGAGCCGCCGTCGTGATGTCGTTCGGCAGGGCTTCAGCGATTCCCGTATCGCTGCACAACTGCTCAATGATGTTCTCGTCAAGCGAGTGGATGATGTCGTTGTAGTCCGCGTAGACCGCCATCACGCACTCCTATGAATCGGGGGAGAGGGGTTGCCCCCTCCCCCCCGTGGGGTTGAGAGAGTCGCCAGATCAGGCGGTCACATCAAGGACGGCGAAGCCCGAGACGGGCGCGACGACCGCCGCGACCGAGTTGTCGATCACGCGACCTTCGATGCGGCGGTTGAGCGGATCGTTGAACTGCTCGACCGTCATGTCCTCGTAGGCGAAGATCTGGAGAGTGCTGAACGAGTTCGCGCCCTCCACGCCGACCAGACCCGCAGGACGCGACACGAAGTACGCGCCGTTTCCGAGGACATACGACGACGAGACGGTCGCGCCCTGCTTGCTCGTCACGACGACCGAGTCGTCAACGACGACATCGCCGAGGCCGAAGAGGGTCGAGGGGATGCCCCATCGCGAGAAGGTGTCGGTCCCCTGAAGGAACGACACGCTCTGCGCCATGTACTTGACATACTCCTTGACCTCGGGAGCCTGCGAGATGTAGTTCGCGACGGTCGGCGAGATCACCATGATCAGTTGCGAGGGGGAAACCGCGCCCGCCGTCGTCTTGCCGACGATCTGGAGAACCTGCTGAATCGTCTGCTGAATGTAGCCGTCGCCAGCGGCAGAGCCGACCCACGCGCCCGTGCCGACATACGCGCTGCCCACAGGGCCGTTCGACCCCGCCGCAGTCGTGTAGTTCGTCACGCCCCAGTTCGCCGTGGTCGCGAGCGCGGTCGCCGCCGCCGAGGTGCGGCGAGTCATCGCCAACTGTGCGCGGCTGCGAGCGTGCTGCGCGACGGTGTCCCACGCCGCCTGATTCGCAGTCTCCTGCGGGATGTAGAACGGGAACGCGAACCGCTCGGTCGTGTAGGACACGAACTCAAAGTTGTTCTGCTTCCCTGCGGGGCGATCGGTGCCGAGTCCCCATGCGTACTCGTTCGCGGAGGTGACGCGAGCGTTGTCCGCGACATCCTGACGCAAATAGTAACCCTGCATCTTGGTGACGGGGACGAGAGTCGCGTAGCGAGAGAGCGCGAACGAGTTGACGCTGCGGGTGAACTCCACCTGAAGCGCACCCGTCGCGATGTCGTTGGTCGTGGGGATGTAGGTCGAAAGACCCCCGCCGACAGTAGTGAATGCCATGTGCGTTTCCTTCCTTCAGTCAGGGGTCAAGCGAAGACGGGGCCGCGATAGCCGAACCGCCAAGCGCGGATGATGTTTCCAGAGGCTCCCGCCTCAAGAGCGATGTACGCAGAGACGGCGGTCGCGCCGCCTGCGGTGACGGCTGCGCCGTTTGCGTCGCTCTCAAGGTAGTCGCCCGCCGCGATCGTGCCGCCCGCCTTGACCTGAACGGTGTTCGACGGCTGAAGCGAGATGCGAGTCCCATCGACGGCGTTGTAAGTCGCGCCGAACTGGTAGACCGATCCATCGGTCACGCCGACTGGATAGTCGGTCTGGTCAGCGCAGGCCGCACCCGAGAACGGCTCGGTCGAGACGATCTTGACGAACGAGAACGGGTTGATGTTGCCCGTAGCGGTGAGCGGAGGGGTGAATCCCATGTCAGACATTGCGTGGTTCCCTTCTGTTTAGCGACGCTTGCTGTTGCGAGCGGCGATTGCCTTTGCGAACTCCTCGGGCTTGCCCGCGTACTCGCGGACCATCGCCGAGATTTCTTCCTTGGAGAGATCGCCGCGAGGAGTCGCGGCACGGCTCATGTCGATGCGAACGCCCATCGGGTCGCGGGCGAAGAGTTCGCGCCACGAATCGATCAGATCCTCGGGGTTGCGCGACGACGCGAGTTCCGCGATGAGGCGCGGACGATGCGCGGCGGGGATGCGGTATCCGTCCGCCTCCATCGCGTCGATCTCCCGCGAGAACTTCTCGGCGGCGAGTTCCGCCTTGATCTCGGCGAGTTCACGCGCCATGCGGGCGTTCTCGCGACGCATCGCGAATGTGTCGGCGTTCCCACGACGCGAGTAGCGCATCATCGGAACCTCCTCCTCCTCCTCCTCCTCCTCGCCGTGGGAGTCGATGTCGATGTGAATGCCATCGCCCTCGCCCTCCTCCTCGGCGAACTGCGAGACAAGGAAGTCGTCGGCTTCCATCTCCTCCTTCTCGTCTTCGTTCTCCTCGCGCTCGGCGAGAAGTTCGTCGTCCATCATCTCGTCGTCGTCGGCGAAACGCTTCTTGAACTCCTCGCGCATCTCATCCATCTCTGCCTTCATCTTCGACATTTCCTCGCGGAGATCGTCGTTCATGGGCTTGCCCTTCTGTGCTGTGGGAACGAAAGTCGAAAGACCGCCCCCGACCGTTCCCATGTCGAAGCGGAGGTTCCGTGCGAATGAAACGAGTTCACCCTTGCGGGTGAAGTTCGTGTCGGGTAGCGGTCTGCGCGGAGTCTCGCGACCGAGGAGCGCGACCTCCGACAGATGGTTGTGTTCCTGCCAGATCTCCGCGCTTCGGCGGGGGAACGCATTGCTCGCGAGAAGCCGCTCCCACGCGCTTCGCTCGACCTCGCAGTCTCCGACGATGTAACCCACGCCTTCGCGATCCTGATACGCGATCTTCGTGAACCGCCCGACGCTTGACTTCGGCTCGTTCCCGTCCTTCTCATGCATGACGACAAGACGCGGGAACGAACCCTTCTCCATGTATCGGTTGGTCGATGCGACGATCTTCTGCACTCGCTCGTTGTCGAAATCGCGCAGTTCCGAGTCGCTGTCGCCGTCGATAGACGGGTCGTAGGCGCAGAACACCTCAAGGTCGTGAATCACGACCTTGTCTCCGTTATCGGTGATGCGGTGCGATGGGTTCGTCATGGTTGTCGTCAGGGTGCGGGAGGGCGCGGCGCACCGCCCCCATCGGATGTGTACGAATAGAACCGAGCCGCCCCGAACGCCGTCACTCCCGCGAGCAGATAGACCGTTCCAGTTCCAGTCTCATTTGGCGGGAAGATGCTAAACCGCAAGACATCGTTTGGATATACGGTGAAGGGGTTCCCGATCGTATAGGTAGCGGGGATGCCGTTTCGGTTGATGGTGAGGGTGGGGCTGCTCGTTCCCGCGATCACAACGATTGTGTCTACAGGGTTGACGAGCCAATCGTAGTTTTCCCACGCGGCGAGCGACTCGTCCTGCGTCGCTTCATCCCATGAGAAGTAGTTGGTCGCACGGACGGTTGAGTTCGCCGCCGATCCGCCGTACCAATCCGCAGGGAACTGGTTTGTCTTGTATCCCGCGATGCGATACGCGCCCGCTAGGCGAGTCGCGCATCGGTTGTATCGCGGGAATCGGATCAGCGTCATGTCGTGTGCCAGAGAACGCCCATCGTTGGGCTTCCCGATCCTGTGAACTGCGCGGTGACGAGACGCGAGCCGATAGGGTCGATGACCGCGCTCGCGGCGAGAGCGTTAGTCGATGCAAGTACGGCGGGATTGAAGGTGCTGTAAGACGGAGAGATAGCGGTCGGCGTGATGCCGTTGAAGAGATTCCGCGACTGCCCGCTCTGTGGAGCGAATGACGGGATCGGCGATCCAGATCGGAATGCCAGCGTCGCATGGAACAGCGTCGTCGGCATCCAGTAGACCGTGCCGCTCAAGTTCGTGAACGACTTCCATCCCGTGAGCCGCATCGCAATGCCCGTTCCGCTCGCCGCGCTGCTGAACGGAGTAACGAACAGCAGCGAGGGGTCCGAGACAAGACCGCCCGTCGCGCTGCTCGTTGCGTCGTATAGCAGTCCCGCCGTAGGCTTGGTCGTGGTCGGAACGAGATCCGAGAAGGCAGCAGAGACTCCCGAGATCTGGACGATCTCAAGGGGGCGGTCGAGTGTCGCGATTCGTGCGTCGGCCATGCGGGAATCCTATCAACCGCTTATGAACCCCGTGTCGGGTACAAGCCCTTTGTCAATCAGATTTTGCCGCGCTCCGTTGTGCCGTTTGATCGCGTCGTAGTCGATGTTGCCATCCTCGTCTGCGAAGCCTGCGCGGATCGCCTTCGCGATGGAGATCGGCGACCACGCACATCGGCAGTTGAACCCGAGCGGGGTCGCGATTCCCATGCTGTCGATCTGCGCGACCGTGGCGACATAGCCGTCCATCAGGCGATGCGTCTCTCGCGTGCGCTTGTCCCGCGTCGCGTCGAACCGCATGAGCGGAACGAACGCCTGCACGGTTTCGTCTCGCACGATGTCGAGCCGCCCCTGCGTCTGTGCGCGGTTGACATTGGTTCGGTACACCGTCTCAAGGCGAGCCGAGGTGAGGTCGGTCCCTGTCTGAAGCGTCGCCTGCTCCACGAAGTCGCCGACTCCGAGCGTCTCTAGACGCTTGCCCGCGACGGACACGGTGACATCCTGTCGGATGACTTTCGCGAGCAGTTTGCGGGTCTGCTCGACCTGCTGCTGCGTCATGCCCGTCGCAAAGAATGTCCCCTGCACCGCCGCCTGCACGGCGGGGGTCCGCCGCACCTGCACCTCCTCGGGCAGTTCGGCGACCTCGGGCGCGGGGGCCGATCGGATCAGGGCTGCGAGATCGGGGCTGCGCTCGGCGATCTTCGCGAGCGCATTCGCCTGCTCGTCGGTTGCCATCTCCCGCGCCGCCTGCTGCGCGTGCGCGATGAGGGCTTCCCATTTCTCTCGGGTGAGAGGCATCAGTCTGATATATCGCTTGACGACCTCGCGAGACGGCCCGCCGCGAAACACGGCGACCACATCATCCAGAGGAGTCTCGCGAGCGAACGCCGCCACGGGGGGATCCTGCACGGCTGCGAGGTCCACGCCTGCCTGCCGCAGCGTCGCGACCGCGCCGCTCGCCCACGACGACAGCAGCAGAGCCGCCGTAAGGCTCTCCCACGCCCTCCAGTACGAATCGGGGTCGTCGCCCTCTACCTGCGCCGCGACGGCTCTGCGGTACGCCTCCGCGCCTTCGCGGGCGACCTTGGCGATGAGCGCATCGGAACTCGCTGCCATGCGTCACGCCCACCACGATCGGCGGCTGAACGCCTTGGGAGCGTCGGCGGGAGGCTGCTCCCCCTCGGGCGGCTCGCCTCCCTGCGAGAGCCAGTTCGCGACGGGGTCCGCGTCCCCGCCCGAGGGGGTAGCGGCTCCGCTCGTCGCGCCCGAGAGAACGCGCTCTCCCTCGCTCGGCTCTGCGAGTCCGAGGAGGTCGCGCACTTCGCTCTCCGCGACCGTGCCGCCGATTTCGATGAACGACTTGATCGCCTCCAAACGCTCCTTCGGATCGGGACGCTCGGGGGCGAACTCAAACCGCAGACACGAAGCCTCCTCCGCGCTCGCGCCGAGCATCTGTGCGACGACGCGCACGAAATCGCAGGTGAGGCTGTCCGCGAGCGCGTCGGCGTGGTAGCGGATGATGCGGGATAGCGTGTCAGCGTGCAGGGACGCTACCCCCGAACCGAGCCCTGTTGACGCTGCCTCGGACGAGAGGCTCTGCCCGAGGATCGCTTCCTTAAGTTTCCCCGAGAACCAGTTCACCAGTTCCATGAATACCTGTGCGCGACCCGCGTTCGGCTCCTTGATGTCGATGTCGTAGATCTTATCCGTCCCGCTCTGCGGCAGGAGGACGGAGTTGTCGTTCGTGAGGTTCGCGAGGACAGTCTCCATCATGCCGCGACCCGCGTCCTGCCCGAGCGGGTAGTAGCCGACGCGGATACCCATCGCGTAACGCTCGGCGTAGGTGATCGCGTCCTGAAGGATCTCCTGCTTCGCGAGCCACATGAACCAACAGATGTCACGCGCTCCGACACCGCGATAGATCGTCTCGGTCGAGTTCCAATCGTTGAACTCGGGCGCGGTCACGAAGACGCGGTGCAGGACGATCGCCTTGCGCTCGTCCTCTCCGAACAAGTGGACCTGCGAGTTGAAGCCGATGTTTACGGCGGCGGGCGGTTCCGCCGTGTACGCCGCGCCCACGCTCATCGCGAGGTTGCCGTACTGGTCGTACTGAAGCGTGTCGGGGTGGAACGGGATCCACTCCTTCACGCGCACGCCGAGGCGCGAGTCGCGCTCGTAGACCAGATTGCACGCGGCGTTTCCGTACCAGACCGCCTCATGCATCGCACGCACGAAGTCGATCCGTCGCGGCATCGCGTCGAAGATCTCGGTGATCCTCTGCGCGAGTTCCTGCCCGCGCTCGCTCTCCTCGTCGGTGCAGACGATCGCCCACTCAAGCGATGCGAGCGTGACCTGAAGGGATCGAAGTACTCCCTCAATGTCCGCGTCCGCCCGCATCATCCGCTGATACTGCGGGTTCAGCCTGTACGCGATGCTGCTATTCCGCAGGAGTTTGTCGGCGGTCGTAAAGAACGACCGCTGCACCTCGACGGGCATCGCAAGCGGCGCAGCGATCCCCCGCTCCATCGGTGGAGGCGGGGGGACGATCGGACGCTCGTCGGGCTTCAGCCCGTTCTGGAGCGCGTTCGGGTTCGCTGCGGGCTTGCGCTTCGCCATAGGTCAGAGTTCTCCGCGCTTCTTCATGTCGGTCGCGATCGCGACCGCCTGATCGCGGTCCTTGCCCTCGTCCATCAGGAGCGCGATCTTGTTCGCGATGGGATCGGAGAACCTCGCCTTTCCGCCAGAGCGGGACATCTGCTCCTTGCGGATGCGGGGCAGGCTCTTCAACTCCGAGGGGATGTATCCCTTAAGAACCTCGACAATGCGGTCGTGGTATTCGGGATCCACGATCAGGGATCCACCTCTCCAATCGAACGCGCTATCAGGGATCTTCGCATCCGAAAGCATGATGCTGATCGACCTCTCCAACCCGAACTGCGCCTTGCCGCCGTCGCGGGAGAAGTGATATCCCGACCATTCCAAGCGTCGCTTGATGTCCTGCCCTTGTGCCGTGACTCGCGACCCCATCGACAACGCGCTCCATCGGTTCGCCGTTCTCGAATAGTCGCCCGCAAGATATGCCTTCACAAGTTCGGCAAGGATTGCGCGATCCTTCTTTGCCGACCTGCGATCCGTGATGGTTTGCGTGTCGCGATCAAGTTCCGACGAAAGGCTCTGCGCCTCCGTTACCAAGTTCGCGAACCGCGCCTTGCCGCCGTCGCGGGAGTAGTTCGCGATGCGCTCAATCTTCGCAACGCCGCGAGACTCCTTGTTCCGCGAAAGGGTTTCAGCGCGGTTCTGGAGTTCCTGTAGGCGAGAGGAATGCCCCATCGCGATGAAGCCCCGCAGGTCATCCCACAAGTACAGCCTCGCGAAGACCGCGCCACCCGCCTGTTCACTCACTTCGATCTTCCAGAAGTCGCGCCCGATCTTGGCGGTGAACTCGCTGATCGGCTGACCGTGCTTCTTGGTCTGCTCCTGCTCCCAACGAGCGAACGCCGCCTTGCCGCCAGAGCGGGACATGAACCCTCCCGTGCGGCGAACGAGCCTGC
>Ga0099850_1001229_pt1 | contig 11919 bp, 12 predicted proteins | sample CB_VirMetaG_5_FD_79182 | JGI IMG/M metagenome (GOLD analysis project Ga0099850, IMG submission 79182) | Freshwater to marine saline gradient viral communities from Chesapeake Bay - CB_1508_1D Viral MetaG | ecosystem: Environmental > Aquatic > Marine > Coastal | place: USA: Chesapeake Bay...
GAGAGATACGCTGGAAAAATATGAAACCGAAGCCAAACAAGGTTCGGTAAAAATCGGAAAAGGTCGTATGGCGACTTGTATGTATCATGGTATTTGTGCGGGTCTTGCGGTGCTAACCGAAGGTATTCTTGTTGCTCCGTTGGATGGAGTAGTTTCTTGTCGGATTATTACCAATGAAGACGACAGCGAAAGTCTCGCTGTGAATTATGCAGGTCCGATTCGGTCGGCAGGTGGAACAGGTCAAGCCTTGAGTGTGCTGATTGCTGATGTGCTGCGCCGTGATTTTGCACTTGTGCCGCCACAGGTAACTTTCAATGAAGTGGAACGGTATAAGGAAGAAGTCTCTAAGTATAGTCGTGGTCTGCAATACCGACCCAGTAATCCACAATTGGAAGTGATTGCAGGCAACTGTCCTGTTTATGTGGACGGAGAAGGTGTGGGTGATGAAGTTACGGGTCAGCGTGACCTTGAACGAGTTCCGACGAACAAGGTTCGGGAAGGTATGTTGCTGGTGATGTGTGAGGGTCTGGTCCTAAAGGCTCCAAAGATTCTGAAGTATGTGGAAGCCTTAGAGATGGACGGCTGGGACTGGCTACGAGACTTTGTAAAGACTGGTGGCAAAACCGCAGGTATTGGTCCAAGTGAAAAATACATGGCCGATGTTTTGGCAGGTCGCCCGATTTTTGGGCTACCGATGAAAGCAGGTGGTCTGCGACTCCGATACGGGCGAAGCCGATTGGCTGGTTTGGCGACCACAGCGATGCACCCTGTTTCAATGATGGCTCTGGCAGGTTTCGTCATTTGTGGAACTCAAATGAAGTATGAGCGACCGGGCAAAGCCACAGTTGCTACTCCTTGCGATACTATCCAAGGACCGTATCTTCAATTCAAAGATGGTTCGGCTCGCAGAGTTTCTTCTGAAGCGGAACTCAAAGCGATGGCTGGACTTTCGGCTGACGAAGAATGGACGGTGCTACCAACTGAACCTGAATGGCCTATTGCGAGAGTTTGGGACATGGGAGAACTTCTTGTTCCTGTGGGTGAGTTCTTAGAAAACAACCATCCACTACCGCCGAGTCCATATGTCTCGGAGTGGCATGAACAAGTTGTAACCGAGGCAGGTCTGAAAACCGCCGAGACTTTTGAAGAAGCGTGGCAGATGGCCGAAACTTACGGTATTCCACTTGACCCAAGATTTGTGCCAGTCGGCATAGATGATGTTAATTCTAACGAATTGGCGGCGATGGCCTCATCGGTCAGTCTGGACCTCAGTTCTGAGGGTGTCGCAACTGTTCCAGAAGAACACAAGAAGACCGTGTATCGCCTTCAGGTGGACATTGATGCAAAGGGTCGCTTGCAGGGCTTAGAGGCGGGTTTATTGCTTCGTGTAGTGGGTCAGATGGGTCTGGGGCAGTTGCCTGCGGCTCCTGTGGCCTCAGAAACGAGCCTTACGGCTCGTCAATGGCTCAATAAGACTCTGGGAGCAGGTAAAGAGATAATTCGTCCCAGAACCACGCTTAGAATCGGTGCGAGAATGGGTAAGCCAGAAGGTAGTAAGCACCGAGAGATGACGCCGAGTATGCACGGATTGTGGCCTGTGGGAGCCAATGTAGGCACGCAGAGAATGATTGCTGATGCGGTGCGAAAGCGAGAAAAGGTCTATACAGGTATTCGGGTGTGTCCTGAGTGTGATGAACAGACTTGGCGAGGTGTGTGTCTCGGTGACTCAGATGAGCCACATGACCCAACAGAGACCAATTTCGTGGGTATGGTGAAACAAGACCTTGATGCCGAGATGCTGTGGAAAAAAGCGATGGAGATTACTCATCAAGCGGTTGAACCACCAGTCAAAGGCAATAAGAGTCTCGGTTCTGGAGAGAAAATCCCAGAGCATATGCTAAAGGCTGTGTTGCGACAACGCAACAATACAAGTGCATTCCGAGACGGCACGATTCGGTTTGATATGGTGGATATTACTATGACGCATTTCAGACCCGATGAAATCGGTATCACAGCGGCTCAAGCCGTGGCTCTTGGCTACGATGTTGATTGGCAAGGAAAACCGGTGGTCTCGGATGACCAAGTGATTGAACTGATGCCTCAAGATGTTGTGGTAGCCGAAAACTGTGTTGAACCACTTTTGGCGGCTATGCGATTCACTAATGACTGTCTGGAGACTATGTATGGTCTTCCGGCCTTCTATAAGATTCCAGAAGGCTCTGGAGCAGAGGTTTTGGTGGGTCAATTGATTATGGGACTTGCACCGCACACATCAGGAGCAGTTTTGGCTCGTATTATTGGAACTGCTTCGGTCAAAGGTCATTATGGACATCCGTTTTATCATGCAGCAAAACGCCGGAACTGTGACGGAGATATTGACTGTATTATGTTGCTCACCGAGGGTTTGCTTAACTTCAGCCGAATGTTTTTGCCGAAAAATCGTGGTGGTCGTATGGATGCACCGCTAACGCTGACGACTCGGATTGTAGCCACAGAGATAGACAAGGAAGCCTTGAACACCGATATTTTGACGCAGTATCCAGTTAGTTTCTATGAATTGACGCAAAGCGACGAGCCTCCAGCACCAAAAGAAGCACTCAAAGCAGGTATTCGGATTGTGGAAAATCTGACCGAAGAAGGCATTCTGCCAGTCGGAAAAATCGGATTTACTCACGATACGACTGATTGTTCAGCAGGCCCAAGGAATAATCCGTATAATACGCTGGATTCTATGCGTCGCAAAACAATGGAGCAATTCGCTCTGGGAGAGATTTTGGAATCGGTGGATAATGTGGAGCAAGCCAGTAAATTGATTGACCGACACCTTATCAGAGATATGAGAGGTAATCTCAGAGCCTATGGGCAACAAAAAGTTCGTTGCACCAAATGTGGGGAATCCTACCGCCGTGTGCCGGTGTCTGGAAAATGTCGCACCGTGCTGGACACACGAAAAGACCGGTTCTCTGGTGAAACTGTGGACATTTACTGTCCGGGCAATCTGATTCTGACGGTAACGGAGGGAGCCGTTGCTAAATATGATGATTTGATGGCTACGCTGATTGAACGATACGGCTGTAATGATTACATCTCTGGGCTGTATGAACAAGTTTCAAAGTGGGTCAGCGAGACTTTTGAATCTCAGGAATTGGGTCGGCAGAAAACGCTGTTTTGACCTTCGGTCCTTTTGATGCGAAGCATCAACCGAACATTCCTCGGAAACCGTTGTCTTTTGGAGGCTTGCCCTCATCAGAAGGACTTTTGTTTTTCTTGATGTCCAGAAGTTCTTTTTGGATTTCAACCAAGCCTTTGCATAATTCTTTCATTTGTTGAATCTCATTGTGCATGATGTCCAAGACATCAGCGATGTCGTCAATTTTATGACCCAACTTGGTGACGGTCATCCGAGACTTAGGCTGTTCTATATCATCAGAACTTTCGGAACTTTCGGTCAAGATGATGCCCCCAGTCCTCGCATTTGGTCCAGAGTTTCTTCGGAAACGCTGTCGTCTAAGTAATCAGGGGCTTCGGCAGAACGCTGTTCTGCTCGGCTTTGAGCAATCTCAGCCAGCGAAGCAAACATCGCCAAAGTCGCAAATGCTAATGACCAGTAACTCCATTTCATATTTGTTCTGGATAGTTCTTGATACTTAAAGACTCGGTTATCATGGGATTGGTCCTGAAATGTTATAAACGGCGGCGGCTAATCGGTCAATGGCTTCGTTAAGAGTGGTGGGTGGTGAACCACCCCAAGCCGAAGGTGCAGGCGGAACCAAAGGATACATACCTGAGCCATCAACATAGAGTCCGTCAGAATAGGCTATATCTTGTAAGTTAGCAGCCGAACCAATATCTCCGTTAGCATTGGAAACCAAAACCGCATTTGTTGAATTGGTTTGACGAATGGTTCCGACAACATGAAGTTTTTGGGCTGGAGAAGTGGTTCCGATTCCCACATCACCATCAGTTCCCACAATGGTTAAGCGAGCCTGTGCTTGTGAGCCGTTTCCAGCGTTGTTGGTGCAAAGGTGAATGTCTTTGTTATAATTGCCATTAGCAATCAGCAAATCATTTTGAGCAGAACCTGTGACGATAGCGGAGGCTCGGTCAAGAGCAAAATAGGCTGAATAATTTGTGGAGAAAGTGCCACCATTCGCCTCAACATCTCGTAAATTGAACATTGGCAATTTGCCGTCCGTGTCTGCTGAAACGAGGATGCGAGCATTGTCGGGTGTTGCTGAAGAAGGCGACCTGACTTCAAGCAGATGGTCAGAAGAACCTGTTGCCGAAGGGTCTTCAAACAAGGCGTTTCCTTTAACATGGAGAGTTTCCGAAGGGTCGGTGCTTCCTAATCCAATACCGACATTACCTCCACTTGTGATTCTCAAAATGGTATCTCCGGCTCCTACGAAACCTGCCGAACCGTCGCCATAAGAAATATCAAAGGGACCATCGGGCGGGTCTATGTTGTCGCCATCTCTTTGTTGAATCTGCCAACGGTTTGCTTCAATGGGTTCAGCACCCGAAGGTTCGTTATTTTGGAGCATAATTCCGGCGTAGCGATTGAAAAGAATGTTTCCTTCATCGGATTCAAACCGAGCAATTGGAGCAGAAGCCGCTACCGTTTGATTGCGAACATGAAGTGTGTGAGAAGGAGAGTTTGTTCCGATTCCTAAACGGTTGTTGGAATCGTCAAAGAAGAGATTTGAATTGTCTTGAGCCAACACACTTAAAGCACCTGTGAATAAGACGGAACCTTGTGTAGCACCTGTAATCGTGTCGCCAATTGATACGCCACCACCTCCGCCGACAGCCGAGAGGGGAATACCGGCTCCATCACCCGTAATGGTGACTCCATCCACCGCAACCGTCTGTAAAGCGGTATCGGCCAAAGCACCTTGAGCCGCTGTCGCAAAGTCTCCTGTATTAGCAGAAGCGGCTGTGCCGAGAGTTATGCCTGAGAGTTGGTTAAGTTCGGTAGCCGTAGCCGTAACAGCCGTGTTGTTAAGAAACAATTTAGAATTGCCTATTCGGACTTCATCTGAAGCCGTGGCATCCTTAAAACGGAAAGGAACTTCAGCCATGTGCAATTTATTGTTGCACGACTACTTAAGACTTCACTCATCAAGCCAGCGTGGTTCGCATGAATTGAACATTGATGGCGTTTGTGGCATCCAGATTGGTTACATCCACCGATACTGTGGGGCTGCTAAATGAAACAGCAGTAGTAAATAGCGGTCCAGCACCGGTGAAAACATCTGCGAAAGGCACGAAGTTGGCGACAGTTCCATCAGCAGAAATCAACAATTCTTGTGTGTGAACTTCTCCAGAACTGGTGTTTTCAGCAGTAATGAGATACTTAGCAGCCACATAGGAAGTTTGAGCGAAAGTATCAATGGCTGTGGTTGCACCACCAGCGACCGCTTGAGTGTTGCTGGCGAGACCGGCATAAGTGCTTCCACCGTTTCCAAGTTCCAAAATATCGTTAGTGGTGTCCCAGTTAAGTGAAGCATCACCAGCGAATCCACCAGCACCGTCGTTGAATTGAATGTTGCCGGATGCACCACCGGGTCCAGCAGAACCTCCGTCGTCTTGGAAAGTCAAGTTTCCAGAACCATCAATCTTAAGGATTTGATTAGCAGTTCCACGGGCAGTTGGGAAACTGTAAGTTGTGCCTCCTGAACCGACGGTTAGAACACCACTCATGGCGAGAGTTGTGACTCCGGTTACTGCACCACCCGTGCTGCTAAATGCTCCATCAGTCAGCGTAGTTCCAGTAACTGTGCCTCCAGTAATTGTGGTTCCAGCACCATCAGTCAGCGTTCCACCCGTAATTGTTCCAGAAGCACCAATAGTGGTAGCACCAGCGATGGCTCCAGCATTAGTGATTCCACCAGCACCAGCGTCCAAACCAACTGAAGTGACCAGACCCGTAGCCGTAATGGTGGTAGCACCAGCGATAGCACCGGTATTAACGATTCCACCCGAACCAAGGTCTGCTCCAACTGAAGTGACCAGACCCGATGCGGTCAGCGTGGTAACGCCAGTTACTGCACCAGCCGTGACGCTAAATGTGCCGTCAGTTAGCGTAGCACCCTGAACGCTACCAGAGGTTGCCAGATTGCCGCTGGCGGCGGTGATGGTCAATTGACCCGAACTACCGAGGGTAACATCACCAGTTGCGGTGATTGCTGCTGTGCGGAACGGAGCCTGAGCCATGTTTTACTTAAGACGGTTCCGATACTTAAAGGATTGCATCAGTTCTCTAAGTAAGTGTTGTTCACTAACAGGATTGAAAAGTAAGCGGAAACACCGGTGTCGTTGGCTGAAACTGTTCTGACTGTGGCTTTAATATCAGTTTTTTCAGAGATTCGGAGTGGTCCGAGAGCATTGAGGTCTTGAGAGAAAGTGGAACTGCCGGTGGAAGCCAAACCGACAATCTCTTGGCTGCGGAATACGCCTCCAAAGTTTCGGGTCAGAAGTTCAACTTCGGCTGATTTGCCTGCTGATGCACCAGTAGTAATGCTGATGGCTCCGCCCATAAAGAAAGCAGTATATCCCGCAGGGACAGTATAAAGAGCCATGTAAGTTTGTTGGTCAGAAGCCCGAATACTGGCTTTGATGCTGGTTGAAACCGTAGGAATGCCTCCGACCACTCCGCCATTGGTGTCGTCGTAAATGAGAACACGGCCTGCAAACTGTGTAGGTCCAGCGGTAAAGGCTCGGAACACTCGGACGAAAGTTTCGCCAGTTCCGATTTGAGTTTGGTTTTGTCCATTGAGTATAACATCAACCGAAAGTTGATTATAGTTTTCGTCTAATCCTTGCACCGTAATGACTTGTCCGATGTCGGCGGGATTATCGGAAGAGATGTATTGAATGGAAGGAGTATTGTTGTAAGTGTATAATCCGCCGTAAGTCCAGACATCTTCGGGGTCAGTTGCTGTGTCTATGTCGTCGTTGCGACCGTATTTGAAGACAAGACTATGACCGGGAACATCACCTTTAGCGACTGAGATAAGAAAATCTTCGGAGAATCCGCCTGCTCCGCCGCCGCAGCAATTCGCCACATTAGAACCGGTGAAACGCATGATTAGACCTCCAGTAGTGTGCGAGACACTTTGATATTCATAGCATTGGCCGTGGTTGGCGTAAAAATGAGCCGAGCGTTGCCCGTAGCGATATTAGAAGTGAAAGTTCCCAGAGGACCGGCTCCGGTGAAGAGGATTCCGAACTCATTGAAAGGTGTGTTCGTGCCGTCTTGCAGCACACTCATGTCCGAGACTTGGTATTCAGAAGTGACCGTATCAGTAATTTGAACCGAGTATCGGCTGCTGCGATAAGTAGCAATACTCCATGAATCAATAACGGTGGCCGAACCGGGAACTGCGGTCGCCAGCGTTCCTAATGCTGAGTCTCCGAGTTCCAATCGGTCATTGGCAGTATCATAATTCAAGTCAGCATCATTGGAGAATCCACCTGCTCCGTCCGAAAGTTGCACGGCTCCAGCAGGTCCAGAAGAAGTTCCACCGCCACCACCGCCACCAGTCTGTAATGAAACTACGCCGTTGCCGTCGTCAGTCAGCGTTCCATTAGTGACCCGAATCTCAGTAACGGGTGAAACATTCGGGTTGCCGTCTTGGTCTCGGACTCGCAGACCTTCAACACCTTCGTTAGAACCGGTGTATTTAGTCGCCACAAATCTTCTCCTCCCCCATTTTTATCATCATGCAATAATTGTATAGTGAATGTTTCCGGTATATGGACCCGGTGGAGAAGTAATGGTTGCATCCACAACGACAGTAATAGCGTTGCTTCCGGGTGTGGGGTCATAATTGTCCATCCAACAAAGGAGTGTATCTCCGACAATGACTCCACCAGATTCAAGAGTAATCTGAATAACAGAATTGGCTGTTAGAATTGAACCAAAGGCTGTTTGAATATCAATGGAGTAAGTGTTGCGACCGTTGTTAATAGTAATTCCCGCTTCTAAACCAGAGTAAATACCGAGGTTTTGTCGGGCATTCGTAGTGGTTGTAGCACCAGTTCCACCGTTAGCAACCGCTAAGGTTCCAGCCATTGTGATAGTTCCAGAAGTGGTAATCGGACCGCCTGAATAAGTCAGACCAGTTGTTCCACCTGATACATCAACTGAAGTGACTGTTCCAGAGCCTCCAGCGGGAATGGCCCAAGTGTTATCGCCACGAAGGAAAGTAGTGGCATCAGCGGTTCCGGTGGCTGATAAATCAGCCGTAATGCTACCAGTAGTAGTAATCGGGTCAGGAGTGGCCGTCAAGTCCACGAAAGTTCCATCGGAAACAGTAATGGAAGTTACGGTTCCAGAACCACCGCCTCCACCGCCTGTGACCAGCGTGACTACGCCGTTGCCGTCGTCGGTGAGCGTAGTGTTAGAAACATTGATTTTGGTAACGCCTTTAACATCGGGAGAACCGTCAAGTTCCACCAGTTCAAGGCCAGATTTTCCAGCATCGGACCCAGAATAGACTGTTGCCATGTTAAGACCACCTCATCAGGACTTGAGTTGGTCGTAGCCTACATCGTTGTAGTAATCACGGTTCTCAACCCAACCTGAGAAAATGGCTTCGGCTACACCAGTCAAGTTGCCACCGGTGTTGTTGATAACCCGATAGACGATTTGTTGTTCCACAGTAAGTGGGTTAGCAAAGAACCATTGGTCTCGCTGTGGAATTGTGGGCGACCATTGGAAGTCAGGCCATTCCATGAACAATTTGCCGTCAATCCAAATCTGATAAGTAATGCCAGTAGCGGCTGCTCCAGACTCGGCGTGTCCGAAACTTGCGACTCGGTAAATGAACTGGTTAGAACCGGGAGTGATAATCGCAGTTGAAGGGGCGAAAGTTGTGCCTCCAGCGGCTCGGCTTGTAATCGGATTGGTGGTAGCAGAGCGACGGTTGGCCTGATTGGGATTGCTGGGCGCACCGGGCGTTGAAGTAATCGTTCCTGTGGCTGCGGGAAGTCGTGGTGCAGGGGCTGTTCCAGTAAAAGCGGTAGCGGCTGGTGCGCCACCGACCCAACTGTTTGTTCCCGTAGTATTGCTGGAAACATTGATAACTACGGCGTCAATGTATTCACCGTTGGCTACTGTCGTGGACGAAAGGTCCACCTTTTGACGCTGAATAAGGTTGGCGGATTCTGGTTTGGAAACTGTATGCCACGGAAAGAAGGCCGAAGCAATCGGCATACCTCCATCAATGGATTCAACTGCTGGGCGAACTGGTCGCTCAAAAGTGTGCGGGTCCACACCGGGGCGAATGGCTTCGGTTTGTTGTGTCGTTGCTGTGGAGTAGGTATGCACAGGAAGTGGCGTGCTATTCACCGCTGCACCTTTTTGGGAATAACCCGTCTGAAGGGCTTGCTTACGATAAGGACGCTTCACATCCCGAATGTTTTCTCCGTATGAACCAGAGTAACTCATACACTTTATAGAATGCTCCGACTACTTAAAGATTCCCATAAGGTCTGGTCAGGCTTTTCGGGTGCGTGCGCCATATTTTTCATAGTATTCGTCTCGCTCACGGTAGGCTTGCATGGCTGCAAGGTAATACTCCCAAGTTTGCGTGTCTAATCCTCGGCTACGGAGCAACAAATGTTTATACCATTCCACATTGTCCACGGTGATAGGAATACCCATCTCCATGAGTTGATGGCAGATAAGTGCATCAGGACCATCAAAAAGATGATACTGCACAAAGCATCGGGCCAAAATGGTGGATTCGGGAATATCGGTGATTCCAGCGGCTACGGCATAGTTTCGGAGGTCATTCAGCAGCGTGATTCTGAAGTCCCAAGTTTGCTCAGGAAGAACATAAATGGGAGGTCGTAGTTCATAAGAGGGTGGAACATCAGTAACGGTCCACGGATAAGGTGCAGCATCACCAGAGATACCACCAGAGAAAGTGTTTTGCGGGTCTTGATAATATCCCGTAGTATTCAAGACAATTTGCACGAAACTATTGGGCGTCCAACTTGTTAGACTGGTTCCAGAGACTGAGGGTTTGGCGAGAACACCTGAAGTGCTACCGAATTGATGAATAACAACGAACTCAGTTTCTTTGACGAAAGGTGGAATCTCCACTCGGTTGCCGTAAGGTCCAACAAATACTGAGTTGGCTACGCCTGCTTCGGGATAATCAGTAGCAACATAAGTTCCGTTGCCACGGAGAGTCCATTCATAGTTCTGAATACGGATTCCCATTAAGAATACCTCCGTTCCATGTCGGCTAAAACTTCTCCGAGACTTTCTTCAGAAGCGACATCAGCCATGAGGCTGTGGCGAATCAGTTGGCGTTTGAACCATTGAATAGTTTCGGCAGAAACGGGAATGTTTTGTTCTAAAAGTCTCATAGCGATGAGCATATCGGGTCCATCAACCAGTAAGTATCGGACATACGCCCGTGCAATCTCAGTATCGGTGGTCGGAACTGGGCTTCCAGAATTAAGAGTTTCGTTAGCGGTGAACTCAATGCCCCACGATTGACCCGGAAGAACATAGACTGGCGGAATCAGAATGTTATAATGACCTAACCATTGAATCGGTGTGTCGGCTGGATTGAAAGGCATGGCTGCCGCAGGCATACCCGCAGTAGGAATACCGGTGGGGTCTTGAAAGTATCGGGTCGTTCCGATTCTGATATTGAGAGCAGAGGTCAGCGGCCATGCAGCGAGATAATCAATCACGATAAATTGATGCGCTCTAAGCATGGCTGGTTCTTCAAGATTGTTTCCGATGCCGCCCACCATGATGTCTAAAGGCTGGCCTTCTTTGATTTGTTGAACTGTGCCTTCAACGCTGCCTGCGGCATCGTAGGTCAAAATAGGGTGGCCTGTGTTAGAAACCGTTTTTCCCGTAGGGACGATGTTTCGCCATTCATACGCTTGACGGCGGAGACCCATGTGCAAACTACGCCTGCACGACTACTTAAGGGTTCTGTCTAACGACGGCGCATTTGAGGAACCATGTCGTTCACAGGATAACCGACCATACCGCTGTGAGCAGCGATTTTCTGGATAGCCAGTTCACCAATAAGTGTTACCTTGATAATACTTCCGTTAGCAGCAACGGTTTGGTTGGTCGTAACGACAACAGAAAGTGGTTGTTGGAAAAGAACCAAAACAGGCGTGCTAAAAGCCAGAGTTTTGTCGTTCTTAGAGTTCACGAAACCAGCAGAGAAAGCATTTGAAGGAACATTGTTTGGCCCAACTTGAAGTGCTACATCATAGTCAAGGTCTGCGGTTAGTGCTGCACCGGTGGTGGCATCAAGCATTTCAATGCCGATTGCATACAGTCGGACTTCTTCATTGTTAGCCTGATTGGTAAAAATGCTAACTTGATTTGAAGTTCCTGATGTTGCGGCACCAGCGAATGTATGCGATGTCGTGTAAATCTCTGGCTGTGGGTCTTGGTTTGCCATTTGGAATCAACTCCTATGACTTCATACTCTGTTCTGATACTTAAAGGTTCTCATCTCCATAGTCTCGTAGTAAAGCGAGGTCAGACCAAACGAGGTCAGGGTTTTTTTCTGGAGGAGGAAGTTCCATCATTGGTGGAACTTTCGGATAAAGTGTGAAATCAGAAACTACTTGAGAACTTTTTGGGCGTTTGCGAATCCAACGAATGATGAGGTATAGCACGATGAAATCTAACAAAAAGGCTGCGGGTCCTAATGAAGAAAGGTCGTTTTGCATTAGAGTTATCACATGAATTGGGTCTAAACCACCTGCTCGGCTGACCAGATAGGTCAGATAAGTGGCTGCGCTGAACAAAAGCAACAGAATGAAACTCCAAACTGTGTGCCAACGCATGAGTATCATTGATAATAACGGTGTCTGACTACTTAAAAGTTAAGGTTGATTGCTTCAACTGAATAGTTCTTCATCGGA
>Ga0099850_1001232_pt1 | contig 11915 bp, 19 predicted proteins | sample CB_VirMetaG_5_FD_79182 | JGI IMG/M metagenome (GOLD analysis project Ga0099850, IMG submission 79182) | Freshwater to marine saline gradient viral communities from Chesapeake Bay - CB_1508_1D Viral MetaG | ecosystem: Environmental > Aquatic > Marine > Coastal | place: USA: Chesapeake Bay...
TCCCGAAGAATTGCTAAAGCTACTTTCCTGATCTACGAAGCTGAAGATGTCATCCGCACAATCGATGACCACATTGATCTATTTGAAAACCTGGGGTTCTTGAAGAAAAGAGAGCTAGATGAGAACGGCGCAAATAACAGTAACAGGTGATCCAACCTTACTTTTTGATAAAAGCACCGTTTGGCGCGATTGTCATATTCATAACGAAACCGGTGCCATTTATGTAGGTGATGAAAATGTCACTACAACAACTGGTGCAAAAATAGATAATAATTTCCACGATACTTTTCAGTTACCTCCGACTACTGCTTTATATGCTGTTACTAATTCAGGAACTGCTACCGTCTATGTATGGGAGATTCACGGATGAGCGCATTGGATTGGGCGAGTTTTATCGTAGCTCTCACGACGATTATTGGCGCCGTTGCCATAGGCGTAAAATGGCTAGTTAAGCACTATCTAACTGAATTGAAACCCAATGGTGGTTCGTCAATCAAGGATAAAGTCAACGCCCTAGAGGAGAAAGTTGATTTCCTAACTGATTTAGTGAAAGAGGCTTTGAAGAAATAATGTGTGACTCCCGCAATAAATTTTTAGAGATTGCGGCCGGGGAAATTGGATTTATCGAAGGCCCTGCCAACAATCAAACCAAGTATCAGAAGGCAAATCTGCCCTGGTGTGGCGCATTTGTAAATTGGGTAGCTAAGAAGGCAAAAGTAAAGATTCCAGATTGCACATACACCCCGGCAGGGGCGAGGGCGTTCGTCAAGGCAAAGGCTTGGCAGGACATTGACAACGCCACGCCGGAGCCGGGTGATTTAGCATTTTTTGACTTCCCAAACGATGACCTAGAGCGAATATCGCATGTAGGTATTGTTGAGGAGGTCAAGAAGAACGGCACCGTCATTACCATTGAGGGCAACACGACCCCTGATGAAAAGCGAGATCAACGCAATGGTGGCGAAGTATGCCGTAAGGTTCGCGCCTATAAGAAGAAAAATCGTGGCAAAGTAAAGCCATCTCTGCCGGTCTTCATCGTAGGATTCGGCAGACCTACATTCAAGGAGTGCAAATGTTCGACAAAACAAAAGCAGTCGCAATCGCAAGCACCTACGCAAGAGCTGGAGCAGCAGCAGTCGCAGCCCTATACCTTGCCGACCCGGCGAGACCAGTCAAGGATTATGTAGCTTGCTTTCTAGCAGCCGTTCTTGGCCCAATACTCAAAGCCTTCGATCCTCGCGCTAAAGAATTTGGCAGAGGTAGCGAATAAGAAAGATGGATAAGGGGGAAATCTTAGATGAGGCCAAGCGCCTCACGGATTCGGAACGCCAAGAAATCTATGGCGAGCCATTTACAAATCACAAACGCATAGCCGACCTGTGGAGTGTGTATCTTGAAACCGAGATAACACCTTCGCAGGTCGCTTTGTGTTTATGTCTAGTCAAGATAGCTCGATTGATACAAACGCCTGACCATCTTGATTCCGTAATTGACCTAGTTGCTTATGCGGCTATTTATGGGGAAATCAATGAACTTGAATAAGAACCTGCTCCTAGTGCCTACTCGATCTAGACCGGATAACGCCAAAGAAGTCTTGAAGGCGCATAAAGAGTTCTCTTGCAGAACCGATTTGATGTTTATAGTTGATGATGATGATCCTGCTTTGCTCTCTTATAGGGCAAGTGTTGGAATTGATTACATCTTTGAGGTGACAAATACGAGCCGAGGTATGGCAGCTCCGCTCAATGCTATTGCTAAAAAGTATGCCAACAGTAACTATGAATTCTTCAGCTTTATTGGAGATGACCATAGGTTTCGCACTCCTGATTGGGATGTAAAACTGATGACAGCGATAGGCAATAAGCCCGGAATAGGTTATGGCAATGATTTATTGCAGGGCAAACGCCTACCGACTGCGGTAGTTATGTCTGCTTCCATAGTCAGAGCTCTAGAGGGGATGGTGCCACCTAATATGCGCCATCTTTATCTTGACAATTTTTGGAAACAAATAGGGGAAGATTTGAAGAATCTTGTCTATCTAGACGATGTAATCATCGAGCATCTTCACCCGGTTGCCAATAAAGCCGAATGGGATGAGGGCTATCGCGAGGTCAATGCTCAAGAAATCTATTCCTATGATGCGCTTATGTATAACAATTTCATCAAAAGTGAGCGTTATGCTCTTATCCTAAAGGAGCTACGCAGTTGAAGATTCTTATTACAGGCGATGAAGGCTTTGTCGGAAAGAATTTCAAGAAACATCTAGATTCTAAACACAACTCAATCACCGGGATCGATCTAAAGAACGGCATTGATGTCAGAGATTTCTGTCGTAAAGATGACACTAAATATGATGTTGTAATCCATCTTGCGGCCATTGTCGGTGGGAGGGCAACCATTGATGGTTCTCCACTCAGCGTTGCCTCTAATTTAGGCATTGATTCAGACTTCTTTCAATGGGCTAATCGCACAAAGCCTGGTCACATTGTTTATTTTTCCTCTTCGGCAGCTTACCCAATCTACCTTCAGCGCGAGGAATATCGTCAATCACTCAAAGAGTTTGACATAAACCTCGACCATATAAGAACGCCTGATGCGGTCTATGGTTGGGCCAAACTCTCAGGCGAGATTCTTGCTAGACACGCTAGAGAGGAAGGCTTAAAAGTTACCGTCTTGCGCCCATTTTCCGGCTACGGAACGGATCAAAGTATTGATTATCCATTTCCATCATTTATCAAGCGCGGTTTAGAGAAGGCAGACCCATTTGATATTTGGGGAACCGGCAGACAAGTTAGAGACTTTATTCATATCGAAGATGTTGTGCGAGCTACATTCGAGGCAATCACTAACAATGTGAAGACTGCCAATCTATGCACCGGCAGACCGACAAGTTTCATAGAATTAGCCGAAATGGTGATGCTTCAGGCAGGTTATTTAGGCAAAATGAAAACCAACCCGACCGCTCCAATGGGTGTGGGCTATCGGGTTGGAAATCCTGCCAATATGCTCTCGTTCTATGAGCCCAAGATTAGCCTTGAAGAAGGAATCTCTAGGGCTTTGCAGGGTCTATAAACTCCTTTTCAAATAAGGCAATGTGCTTGTTTATGTATCTCTTGCCATAAAGAGATGTCAGAAAATGAGGAATCGGAGGCATCTTAGGTGGTCTTTTCTTGACTAAAAATAACAAGATAAAGGCAAACCAGCCGGTCAGATAGACATAAAGAGCCCATCTAATTATTGAGCGACCGAATGCCCAAGCAAAAGGAATGCTTGTAGCTACAAGTGCCAATCGCATTAGACCCATCCCATAATAGGCGCAGGTTCTATATCTTTGACGACTTCATAGAATTTTCCGTTCTCATGGATCGAACCTGCGGTGACGACATAGCCGTTGAACTTGATGTCAACGCCGGGTCGTAATTTGCCCTTGAAGGTGGCAGAAGGTGGCACTTTGTAATAAAGATGGATTCCATCGCCGGTTGAAACCGTGTAGGTGTCAAGATTGAGTCCATCGGTGCTTCCGCCATTTCGATAGTCAACATCTAGAACGACTAGACCGCTTGGCGCACAAGCAATGCCGATGTTGAGCAATGGCGACTTCTCAAACCATTTCGCCACCGTCTTTGGCTTGTTCGAGGCAGACTTATAGCCATTCTTTGCTATTGGGAAGAATGGTGTCTTTTGTTGCGGATAGCAAGGTAGAACAAACCAACCGCGCTCGGCGTAGGCGGTGGCAATCTCGGCGGTTGTCATTTGACGAACTCCTTTAGAAAATCAACGATGACTTCTGAGACTGTCTTGCCTTCTGACCGCGCCTTCGCCTTCGCCCGCGCCCACAGTTGGTCGCTGACCCTAACTGAACGAATCTTCTTCATAGTTGAATGCCTTTCTTTTGAATCATTTGATGAACTCGCCGTCTTGTGGCATCCATTGTTTTATTAGGGTCGCCATAATTTTCTTTATGGTTCTCCCAAAGAAAGTTCACTACATCAGGATTTTCCCCGCCATCTTCTAAGCCTGTGTGATAATAAGCCAATGCTTCATTTATGATAAGCCAATCTTTTGCAGTAATCACTTTTGCCTCCTAAACCAATGAATCGCAATACCTAGAAACAAAATTGTCCAAAACCAAAACTGAACTACCGCTTGCCAACCGGCAAGGTGAATGCCGAAAAGTAAATCCCACATCACGCACCTGCCTTAATTCTCTCAAGCGCATTCTTGTAATTTTTCTCAAAGATATAAACTTTCTTACCGTTTTCGGTATAGAACTCCAAAGGATTACCCATTTTTGCCCAACGATAAGCTCTTTTTGCTTGTGCTAAAGAAACATAAGCACCTAGATATTTGCTGTTATGAGTCAGAACCCAAACATTGTCAATTGAATCAAAAGCGATTCTCCAGTTGCTTGCATTTCCATAATATCCTTCTGCTAACTTTTGCATTGCTACCTTTCGCGGGGTTACTTGGTTTCACCCACAAACCCAAAGGTAATACCTATCAATACGATTGTCCATACATAACCCCTTGAGCCTATGGGCGTGTCGGGCTTAGGGTGTCACCCCTTCCCCTCATACTTATCCACAACGAAAGGGGAACCTATGGGAATTATCATACTGTTAGGCGTAATCGGGGCTCTAATAGCCTTCTACGCCCTTCTAAGCCTATCTGATGACCCGCTTGAGGCGGAGATTGAAGAGGCTTTGGCTTGGGATAGGAAACAGAAGGCTCTAGCGAGGATTTATCATCGTGCGTGACCCTCTATTCTCGGCTCATGTCGGCCTCGATGGAGGCATCCATCTCTATCTAGAAGAACGCGACGCCAATTTAGACCTAGCCGAAACGGTTGCCACCGAAGTCGGCGAACATCATCTAAAGGCTCTGAAGGCGACCGCAAGTCTTGATAGTTTGAAAACTATGGATAAGGCGAGAGAGGCAGACTTTATGCGCTCTCGTGTTCCTGATTTTGTAACTCGCCTTGCCGTGATGACCGAACCTGAAGCTCTTGATCTCGTCGAGATGCTTCTACTAACTGTTCGTCACGCTAGAGCTTTGAATAACAAACAAACAAAGATTTCATTGCGAGTTGTGAAATAAATGGCGAATCCGAATAGTCGTAAGGGTTCGGCGTTCGAGCTCTCAGTTCTCAAGTGGTTGCGTTCTAAGGGCGCAAATGCTGAACGCTTACGGCTATCCGGTATGAAAGATGAAGGCGACATCGTTGCAATCATCGGCGGTGAGACTTATATCTTAGAATTGAAGAATCGCAAAAAACTAAATCTTCCTGAATTTTGGCAAGAAGCAATAGATGAGGCTTACAACTATGCAAAGGCAAGATTATTGCCTGCCACTCCGCCGGCTTATGTTATTGTCAAAAGGCGTAACGCCTCAGTTGATAAGGCTTGGGTCATTCAAGACCTTGCCAGTTGGTTAGAGGATCGATCCTAGGTGAAACAATTTGCAGACTTCTTTCCTGAACTTCCACTCTTACCAAAAGCTAGTTGTAAAGGTATTTTCAATCCAAACATATTTTTTCCCAATAGTAGAGAAGATGAGGCAAAGTGCCTCCCAATCGTGCGAGCTATATGCGCCGGTTGTCCTGAACGAAAGGAGTGCTTGGAATACGCGCTCAAGGAGGAAATCCCACACGGAATTTGGGCAGGCACAACGCCGGCTCAAAGAGGTTTCGGAGAGGGATTCCGCAGTCGCAAGACGAACCGCATCAATTATTCACACGCGATTCGCTCACTTAATGACCTTGGACGCAGACCGAAAGAAATCGCAATGACCTTGAGAATTGAACTTTCCTATGTAAATCAAATCCTCAAGCGAGCTGCGAAATTAGAAGGAGGAATCCAATTACTCAAAGAGGAAAACAAATCCGGGGAATCCTCATCATCGTCGGAGTCAGCATGATGACTTCTACGATTGTGAGCGGTGCCTTGGCACCTATACCTGCGAACCCGATTTCGCCGGTTGTTGTCTATAAGGATCGACCTTTACTCGACCAGGTTGATTCCAAAGAGATAGCAAGAGAATTGCTAGATAAGAAAAGTTTTCGTTGCCTAGCCAAATTGTTAGGCAAGGAAAGCGCCTGGAAAGCAGGGGCAAAGAACCCCACTTCCAGCGCAAAAGGCATCGGTCAATTACTAGATGCCACCTATCGCAACCTTGGAATGAAACATTCTGAGGCTTCGGTGCCACAACTCGTGGCAACGCTCGCCTATATTTCCAGGCGATATGGCTCCGGTGGCACCTGCGCTGCCTGGGCAAAATTCCAACACTCTAAGTGGTATTAGTTCGGGGGAACTATGAGCATCGAAGTAGAAAAGGGAGTGATTGATTTCGACGATTCTGTCGCGATGTGGCTCGAACAATATCGAAGCGCATTGGCGAAAATGAAAGAATGGGAAGAAGTCGCCGATGTAGCTCGCTCTCATATTGAAAACGCATTAGGCGATGGCGAACTTGGCTATTATCAAGGCCAACAAGTAGTTCGCTACACAACGATTACATCAACGCGATTTGATGTGAAACGCGCAAAAGAGATTCTGCCACCTCAGGTTCTTGATCTATTGCAAGTGCAAAGTGTTTCAAGACGCTTCTCGCTAGTAAATAATGACGAGCTATGAGCATTCCAGTTATACAACCAACCGAGCCCATTATCCCCATCATTCCTGACTATGATGATGATTGGGAAGAAGAGGATGACGAATGACATTCGTTTCACCTGTTAAACCTGCAACTGCACTATCTCAAAACCTTGCCGAGATAATCACGCAAGCAGGGATATGGACTCCAAGGAGCAAGCAAGTCGTCATAGGGCCTTCTGAAATGGGTCACGAATGCTCTAGGCGACTTGCCTATAAATTGCTTGATTGGCCTAAAGCTAACGAATTGGGCTCTTCTAATTGGAGCGCACAAGTCGGTTCGGCAATCCATCAATATCTTGCAGACATTTTTCGCAAGATTGAAGGCTACGAAGTTGAGCAAAGAGTGACAATCAGAGGCAATCTGACCGGCACCGTCGATTTATTTGATATTGACCGAGGCATCGTCATTGATTGGAAGACGACAAGTCCGGCTCAAATGGATCGAAAGCGTCGTGAAGGTGCCTCAGCGCAATATCAAACCCAAATTCAACTCTATGGATATGGGAAAGCGCAGACAGGAGTTACAGTCAATCAAGTAGCTCTTGCTTATCTGCCAACAAGCGGAAGCATTGATGAGATGCACATTGAGCTTTTTGACTATGACGAATCAGTAGCTCTGAAGGCTTTGAGCCGTATGGATGACATAATCTCATTGTTGTCACAAATCAATGTGGAAGATAATCCGAAGATGTGGGAAATGATACCGAAGGTCGCCAATCGCCTCTGTAACTATTGCCCATATTTTCAACCATTTAGCAATAATCTAGAGAAAGCGTGTAACGGTGAAACCGAAGCTCGTGATTAAGCCAATGGCAAGATGGCAAGCATTCATCTTGAAAATCATTGGATTTTTCATTGGACTTCGAGGGCGCCCATACTTTTGCTTTGTCGAAGATGACGCCGAAACTGAAATTACTATCAATGATGTTAGGCGTATGCAAGAAGAAGATGAAATGAACACTAAAGTAGATAAGGAGACGGGGGAATGACCTTCGCAGCACCATCCAGTAATAACTCCGAGTCGGTGAAAGTGGCAGATTTAGCCAATCATCTACTCATCGTCACGCCGGTCGAATATAAGACAGGCATTCAGACCATTCACGGTCTCGCAGAAGCAGTTGAAGTTGATGTGGTCGATCTAGAGACCAACACGGAACACAAGTCGCTTCTTTGGTTTAATGTCGGTCTTCGCAATGCGCTGAAGACGAAAATCAATCAGAAAGTGTTAGCTCGAATCGGACAAGGCCCTGCCAAGCCTGGTAAGAGCGCACCTTGGATTCTCATCGACGCAACTTCCGACGCCTCGGCATTAGCCAAGGCAAATGCTTATCTTGGCGCCGCAAAGCAAACGCCTGCGCCTGCGCCGGTGGCAAATGCCGGTGGCACCATCACACCCGAAGTAGCCGCGCTTCTAGCCCAATTAGGGGCAAAGCCAGCGTAGTTTATGTGCGAGGCGATTCTCCTTCCGTCGTCGTCTCGCCGTCATAGCCGTCATCGTCCACCTTTCCGATGATGGCAAGAGGTCGCAAGGTGCGGGGCATTCGGGGGCCTGATGAGTGCAAATCTCATCACCTCACTCGGTTATCAGTTAGGGGCAAAGTGCAAAAACAAGGCGATGGGTGGGGTGGCGATTGAATCGTTTGACAAGTTTGTTGCTGAGTTGTGTAAATTGTGGAGAAGATATTTATTGCGAACAATTACAACGCCTTTATTCTCATGACTACGGACAAGTCACCTGCAAAAGTTGTGGTCTTGTTCAGGAATGGGAAATCAGAATTGAACAGAAGAAATGAATTGTCGTCATATTTACGAATATGTCGGAGGAGAAATCTGTCCTGATTGTGGGCGCGATACCCACGAGACGGACTTTGCAGAGCAGGCAAGGCTTCACCGGCAATGGATTGCAGACGGAAAGGCGGATTGGAATATCTGCTCACAGGGAGGAACGATTCGGGGATGGTGGTCAATTTAGATGAAAACTGACATTTTATTAACTGCACTTGAACTTGCCAACGAAGGAATCTCGGTCGTTCCAGTTGCCACCGATGGATCAAAGAGGCCAGGAGTTTCGACTTGGAAGGAATATCAAGAGAGACGAGCTACAAGTGATGAATTGATGGCTTGGTTCCAAGGCGCCGAAGGTGTAGGTGTCATCTGTGGAAAGGTATCGGGCAACTTAGAGATGCTAGAGCTCGAAGGTAGAGCAGTTGCAGACAAGATTCATCTAGACATGAAAGAGATGGCAAAACAGGCAGGTCTTGGCACAGTTTGGGAACGATTGAATAACGGTTATGTAGAAATGACGCCATCGGGAGGCTTGCATTGGCTTTATCGAATCAAAGGTGAAGTTCCAGGTAATACCAAACTTGCTAGAAGACCCGGTGAAAACGGTGGCATTGATGTTTTAGCCGAGACTCGCGGCGAGGGAGGCTTTGTCGTTGTCGCTCCGACAAATGGCACTTGCCATCCATCAGGCGGAGCATGGAAGATGCTTTCAGGTAGCCCTAAGTCAATCCCGACCTTGACGGTGCCTGAGCGCGACCAACTACATTCTTTATTTGCCACCTTTGATGCCATTCCAAAGCAAGAGAACATCCAAGAAGAGCTAAAACCTAAAGGCGAAGGGCTTACTCCGGGAGATGATTACAACGCAAAGGTCACTTGGGAGCAGATATTAGAACCGCTCGGCTGGAAGAAGGTCTATGTCAATCGCCAAGGAGTGACCGCTTGGAGAAGACCGGGCAAAACCGAAGGCATCAGCGCGACAACAAATCACGCCGGCACCGATAAATTCTATGTTTTCACATCATCAACAATCTTCGATCCTGAGCGCAGTTATACCAAGTTTGCCGTATTTGCCATTGTTGAACACAATTCAGACTTTACAAAGGCCGCAAGAGCCCTGCGTGAGCAAGGCTACGGCGACCAACGCAGCGAACTGAAGACCCTAGAGGTTCATTCACCTTCGCTCGTTCAACTTCATAACGAAGATGGCGAAATCATCGAATCGTCCTGGATACCTAAACAAATCCAAGAGCTCGAACTTGAACAAGAGCCTGCTCCTAGCCTTCTGCGCCGAGAGGACGGCAATCATCTGCTTTATGCAGGCAAGATAAATGCCATCTTCGGTGAGAGCGAATCAGGCAAGACTTGGATTGCTCTAGAGGCGGTAAGACAAGAGATTGAAAAGGGCAACATCGTCTTTTATATTGATTTTGAAGATAGCGCCAAAGGAATCCTCAATCGCCTCAAGACCTTGCGAGTGCCATCAGATAGGTTCAAACTCTTCCGTTATGCCAACCCTGATGAGCCTTTAGGAGAAGGAATCGGGGAGATTATGCGAACCGAGATAATGGCCTATCAGCCGAGCCTAATTGTTGTCGATGGCGTAAATGCCGCGATGAATCTACTTGGACTTGATCTAGAGAAAAATAAAGATGCCACGACCTTCTCGCAGAAGATTCTAAAACCCCTGCGTGTCGGCGGAGCTGCGATATTGACGATTGACCATGTGACTAAATCTAAAGACAACCGAGGCAATTACGCTATCGGAGCCCAATCTAAGAGAGCCGATATTGACGGTGCGGCTTTTGCCGTCTCTGTGTCATTGCCATTCGGCAGGGGCATTGACGGCGCCCTAGATATAACTTGCACAAAGGATCGACCAGGCTTTGTCCGAGCCATCTGCCCTGACGCCAAGACCGTCGGCGTCGCCAATGTCCGGTCGGTTGGCGAGAATCAGCTATCGGTCTCAATCTCAGGAGGAACGGTAAAAATCTCAACCAAGGAACAGAAGATGGAGGCGGTCTCAGGCTTGCTCAATCGAGTCGGTTATGAGCTAGGCAGGAATGAATTAGTAGAGCATTTGCGCTCTGAAAGGATTTCCATAGGCAACGATGAGATTAAGGGCATTCTAGATGCTCTAGTTTCAAGTGGGTTTATCAGTTACCGCAAGGATGGTCAGAAGTATCTCTACGGTCATCAGAGCGAATTTTTCGCCAATGATGTTAAGGCTTGGAGCCCTAATGTCTAAAAGGGTCGTGATGTTTTCAGGTGGGATTGCTTCCTGGGCAACTGCCAAGATGGTCGTTGAAAAGCATGGCACCGAAGGTCTTTATCTAGTTTTTGCCGATGTCAAAGGCAATGAGCAATCGCCTCATGTCGGCGAAGATGAGGACACCTATCGCTTCATTGATGCTGCTGTGGCGAATGTCGGTGGCACTTACATCTACCTTAATGAAGGCCGTGATATTTGGACTTTATTCAAAGATCAGAAATTTTTAGGCAATTCCAGGGTCGCAAATTGCTCAAAATTACTCAAACAGCGCCCTGCTCGCCGATGGCTAAATGAGAACTGTAATCCCGAAGAAACGACCGTCTATGTCGGCATTGATTGGAGCGAGATTCACCGCCTGCCTGCCATCGTTAAGAATTATCTGCCCTATAAGGTCGAATCACCTCTCTCGGAGCCTCCTTACAAAGACAAAGACCAACTCCTTGCTTGGGCCAAGCAGGAAGGCTTACCAATCCCTCGCCTTTATAGCCTTGGCTTTGCCCATAATAACTGCGGTGGCGGTTGCGTTCGAGCCGGTCAGGGTCAGTTCAAGAAACTCCTAGAAACTATGCCGGAACGCTTTGATGTATGGGCGCAAAAGGAGCAAGAAGTAATTGAAATCGTCGGCAAAGAAGTCTCGATTCTGACCGAAGTGGTCGATGGGGTCAAAAAATCTCTGCCTTTGATTGAATTAAAGAAAAGAGCGGAGAGTCAACCACAACTAATTGATGACTATGACATCGGTTCTTGCGGTTGCTTTTTTCAGGAAGATGAGAGAGATGTGTAACTGTTCCGCCGTTCCGGAACTGTTCCGGTCAAATTCCCGGAGCGGTGCGACACGACCGACCAAACCGTTCCGGTGTTCCCCCTCTTTAGAGGGGAACACGGAACGGTGGAACGGTCAGGTTTTTGGAACGGTTAATCACTATGAATGAACATTTCAAACCTATAAATTGTCAGCGCTGCGGAACGGTTGTATGGGAGGGAATCTCCTGGGCCGGCTTTGCCAAGAAGCTAGACAAAAAGAAACTGACTATCGAAGAAGAAATCGTCAAGAGATTATCGGGGCTTATGACCTATGAGATATACCGAACCTCGGTCTCCTTTGAGGCGGTAGAGCGAAGCCTTATCAGGATCGAGGGAAGTCAGCGCGAGAAGATAGTCCTCGCCGACCACACCTGCTCGAATTTCACTCTTTTTGATACAGA
>Ga0099850_1001240_pt1 | contig 11901 bp, 18 predicted proteins | sample CB_VirMetaG_5_FD_79182 | JGI IMG/M metagenome (GOLD analysis project Ga0099850, IMG submission 79182) | Freshwater to marine saline gradient viral communities from Chesapeake Bay - CB_1508_1D Viral MetaG | ecosystem: Environmental > Aquatic > Marine > Coastal | place: USA: Chesapeake Bay...
GGAATCCTTTATATCCTTCTGGCGTTAGCTGCGCTTCAATACCTTCGATGCATTCAATTCCTTCGCCGTTGTTGTAATGCTTAGGTCTTGCAACGTTATCGAATAGCTCGGGTTTATTCTCTTCCACTGCCCAGGGAACCGGGCAAACTCCACCAGGGCAATCAGTAGTTGCGTCGGTATCTACCGGCTTAAACCACGCCTCTTGCGTGATTCCTCCTTCATCTCTTCGTCCGGCTCCTCCAGCTCCATCACAATGGCCTTGGGGCGTGGTGCTGCACCCATCATCATCCCCTGCTCCATCGAAGGAATGTAACCGGTAAGACCGACTCGATTGCCTTCCAAGTTCAGAGGATTCCTGTCCATTCCCTCCTCGCATGCCGTCAGACCTGTGTTGTACTGATCATATAATGGCACATCCTTGTTTTCATTTGCAATCGGTTGACCAAAATCCTCTCCAGTCAGGCAACGACGCTTGACTTGGTCTTGAACAAAACCATCTAAAAATCCAGCGACATCCATAAATTTTATGTGAATACTTGATTTAGTTCTCTTACAATAATACTATGGCCAACTTATTCAGCCCCACGGAAGATGATCGGCGGCTCCCTGGTACTTCAGGGGCCGAACTTACTGATCTCAATCCCGAACAAGCATATGACACTGATCTTCGTCGTATTGATGAAGAAGATAGAGTTTCTGCTGAATCCGTAAATCGTAAACAAGATCGTGTCGCACGTTTTATGCGATCAGCTAAAGCTGCTGGTGCATATAAACAAAGAACAAGTATTGATGAACCGACAATTAGAGGTCGCACGCCAATCGGTAAGGCGGCAATTGCTGGCATGGAATTACCTAGTCAACGTAGCGCAAACTATGGTGATCCTGGCGCAGGTGGCACGAGTTACGCCAGGAAACCACAACCGAGTTTTGGTAGATCTTTCGGTTAATTAAACTTTAGAAAATACAACTTCGTGGGGTTGGGATTGATACTTGCCCTTGCGATCTTCATAGCTGGTTTCGCAGGGTTTGCCACGATAAAAAAGCAACTGACAAATACCTTCATCGGCATAAATTCGGTTAAATAGCCCAGTACAATTACTGATTTCAAGTGTCAAGTGTCCTCGCCATTTGCTTTCTGCAGGCGTGATATTGACCAGAATCCCAGACCTTGCATAAGTTGATTTGCCAACTGCAACTACAGTCACGTCTCCAGGAAGGTCAAGATATTCTTCTGCCACACCAAGACAATATCCATAAGGGGGTAAGATAAAATACTTACCCTTTTCGTCTTCAAGTAATTCAGAAGGAACAAGAATATCAGAATTAAAATCTTTGGGATCACAATCACCAGACTGAGTGCGGCCAAAGATTAGACACTGCTTAGGCGACAGGCGAATGTCATAACCATAGGAACCAAGGCCATAACTTAAAACTTTTTTATCTCCTTCTTTCCTTACAACTTTATCTACGAAAGGTTGAATCATCCCATGATTCAAGGCCAATTCTTTGATTTCCCAGTCAGCGAGCAGACTCATTTGCTTCAAATCAGTATATTGAATTTAGCAGACAATACGGCCCTTTTCTTCGTAGAGGTGGATGAAATCTTGAATTTTTTGTGTTGAATTGTCAATTGGTGGCAGGTAGACAACTATAGAAGTGCACGTTTTGTGTGGCTTGACACCGTTGCTGCTGTTACGCATAAGTATTGGCGCAGTCTTTAGGAAACAAATGGGAAAATTGAAGATCCTTTGATCGTAACGAACCATGTCAGGGCAGTTACTAAAAAATACAGCCTGTCGAATATTTTGCTTATACCATTCTCTATACAATCTTCTGAACCAGACATCATGGGATGAAGTCAAGGTTGGAGATGTACCACGGGTCATTCTCCATTTTTCTTGTCTTTCATTCCAGTAGTAAGTTCCTGACGGTGGAAACAAATAAACATTTCCAAACCACTCAGTTTCATTTAATGCATCATCAGACGGTGTGTAAAAAGCTTCTGCTTCTACATACTCGTTTGCAACTTTGGAGCTAGCTACATCAAGTTCAATGCCACTCATAATGCCATGAGCGGCAGCCACCAGATCATAATTGGTTATCAGCTCACTATCTTCTTTATGTTTATAAGAACCAACTGCAGACATTACTTTTCTGAAACCTTGTTATAGTCTATTTCCAAATAGCGAATGCCCTGGGCATCATTAATGATGTAGCCAGCTTTTTCTTCCGGATTTATCTTCTGTGCTGCTTGAAGAATGCGCCTAAAACTTTCAGCAAGATCATCATTACCTTCTGATTCACATGACTCTTTGGCAGAGTGCAGTTCTTCAAGTGTCATGAAAAACACTGAACGACCGCAGTCTGGCTGAAGACATAAGACACCAGGTCCCTCTGCAGCCCAGAATCTGGAATACTGCTCACCCATATCACCAAGAATGAGTTTTAATGTAGCATCCAGCATTTTTGCCTTGGTCTCATCCAATTCAGGACCAATAACAGATGCGATAAGTTTTTCTCTACGGCTCATTTTTTAATAAATTTTGTTTTACTAATGATTCCATCAGTTTAGGCGTTGGTTTGTACATGACAACCATTTTGCCAAGCACACCTTTTTTCTTAATTAATTTACCATTTTTATCTCGAACTTTATCAAATTCCCCCGCTCTAATTAAGTATTCAGCGACACAACGCAACCTTCTTTTCATTGGTAATTCAACGTTTGGAAATTTACCACAAATTGTGTCCGGTTTCATATCTTGAAATGCTAATCGCAATCTGTTCGCTAGTGTCATGTTTGAGTTTTCGTCTTCTCTTTCATAATCTTTTAAGTTTTTCAGGTACCTGTAAAGACAAGCATCATCAAATGAGCCGTTGGGAGGAAGAAATACAGAAACCTGGTTTGCTATTGTTTTTGGCAGCAGATTCCTATAGTTTTCACTATTGATTACATCAATATTGATTTCGTTAAATCTATATGACATCAACTTTGTTTTTGAAATCCTCTTAATTCATACATATTGCTGCGTTTCTTCCTATAGTCTGACGGTTTAAACTCTTCATTTTTAGAAAAAGATCTGACTAGATTGTTCCAGGGGACACGTAATACAGCTTTTTTGCCTCGCACTGGAGATACGTTGACGTAATGAAGGCCTTCAACCCATCCTTTTGTCGGATCTTTTTTGCCGATCAGCATCCAGTTCCTTAATGTTTGATCGGATACACCCAATCTCCTGGCACACTCCTCAGTAGAAATATACTCATCTGCATATGCATCAGGATTTAAACAATTAACATCAGCCTCGCCGTACTTTACTTGCCATATTGCAAGCATTACATCACGAATTCCCTTAAGCTCATAAGCTATGTCCTCTAAACCTTTACGAATTCCGTATTGCACAGCCATTTTGTTTTCTGAAATGCTAATCTGTAGAAAAGATTTTTGCAACCATGGAAGAAAAAGTTCCAATGAGTCAGTCGTTACCGACAAGCCAAGCCTCTGAATTTATGCCTGAACAACTTCAGATTACTCCTGAGACCCTGGCACAAATGAAAGCTATTGCCAAAGAACGTGCTGTTCGTATGATTGCAGCACAACAACAGTCGTATCCCCAGCAGGAACCAAAAATTGTTTATGTTCGGCGCAACTTGACCGTTGCTGAACTTTTGTTAATTATTCTGCTTTCTTGCGGTATTGTAACAGGAATTCAGTACACTTGGAATTTTGTAACAAATATTTTGCCTAGAATTGAAATTAAAGCGAAGTGAATTGGCAGTCTTATAATAAAACGTAAGACTGCACGGTTAAAATAGGTGGCTACCAATAGAAGGATTTCTGAATTTCCAGAGATAGCAGGGACGATCATTGATGAACCGGACCTGCTTACCTTGGTCCATGTTTTTGAGGTGGATCCGGTACTTCGTAATAAAAAAATCACATTTTCTGGTTTTAAAGATTATTTAAATCAATATTATATTCAAGGCTCGGGCAACTTTCCCAGTGGAGACCTGACAGTTTTTGGTGATTTAGTTGTTAGTGGAACCACAAGCTTGGTTGGTGCCACTACTGCAAACCAAGTTACTGCATCTGGTCTTGGTACCTTTAGCGGCATTTTTGTTGAAAACAATTTAGAGACAAGTGGAACAATTTCCGGTGGAACTATTACAGGAATTAGTGGGCAATTTGAAAATTTAACATCTGTTTCGGGTGTTTTCACTTCTAATTTATCAGGAACTACTGCAAACTTCACTGCTGTACAAGCTGGATCAATTACTGGAAATACGGCAGGTTTTACTACGGTTACTGGTACAACTGTTACCGGAACCAGTGTTTTGGGCTCGGTAATAACAGGTGTAACCGGTATCTTCACCTCTGAGCTTTCGGGAGAAACTGTTACAGGTACGACTGCAAACTTTACATCTGGCAATTTTGTAAATTTATTTGCAAACAATCTATCGTTTGGTGGTGACCAGACAATTAGTGGTAACTTTACCGTTTTATCTGGTCTTTTTATTTCAGGTCAAAGTTATTTTGCGTCTGACATTAGTGTTACAGGTGACATCACAGGTAGTACACTTGCAATTACCACACCATCAGGTGCCACTGCTGCAATCGTATGTTCTGGTGTTGTATCAGGGGGGACCGGGGGTTTCGTTATTCAAGGACCTTTGGTGATTCTGCCTTAACCAATAAATCAGTTAAAATAAACAAAAAGGATTAAAAACATGGCCTACGGTGAATTAAAAGTTGATTCAATTACCTTTACCGATGGTGGCACTGACGCCACCGTTTCAGTGTCTGGTTTAGTTCAAAACCCAACTTTTAGTGGTGATATTACTGTTGGTGGTAGCATAATTTTTCCAGATAGTTCAACGCAAACAACAGCACCTATCTCAAATCCTGCAACAACAACAGGTGTTCAAACATTTACAGCAGCCCAAAGGGGTGAGGTTGACGTAGTTGCATACGCAACAGGTATTGCGTTGGACTTTAGCTCTGGTAATAATTTCCAAATTACATTAACAGGAAATACAACACTACAAAATCCAAGTAATATTGCTTCTGGACAAGCTGGTGCTATTTACGTGATTCAAGGAAGTAGCGGCAACACGATGGCCTTTGGCTCCTATTGGCAATATCCAGGTGGTTCAGGCAACGTACCAAGCTTAACTGCAGTTAGCGGTTCAACTGATTTGCTTGTATACTACACAACAAGCACCACGGGAATTGCATTCCGCCTGGTACAAGACATTAAAGCCTGATAGCAATGTCTATTTTAAGCAACTCAGCAATTATTGGTCTTCTTGGTGCACCAGAGGCAGCAGGTGGTGGATACGAGATAGAAAAAAGCGTTCGTTTCAACAGTAGTGACAGTGCCTACTTGTCCAGAACGCCTGCATCTGCTGGCAACCGCAAGACGTGGACCTGGGCGGGGTGGGTGAAGCGAGGGCTTTTGAATAACAACACTACATATCAGGTAATATTCTCCGCTGGCACAGGCAATCCGCCTAGAGATGATTTCTATTTTGATTCTGATGTAGACGATACTCTCACATTTTATTCATCTGGCGGGTTGTATGGAGTGGGGACTTTAGCATTTAGGACTAATGCGGTATTTAGAGATCCATCTGCTTGGTATCACATTGTTTTAGTGCTTGACACTCCTAATGCGACGTCAACGGATCGACTTCGACTATATGTAAATGGGTTACGCCAGACGTTCTCTACATACGTCGCTCCTACGCAAAATGCTGACTCACTCCTAAATTCAAGCACTGATCACGCTATTGGTCGGGAGGAAGGGCAAAATAATGAGTATCTAGACGCTTACCTCGCCGACATCCACTTCATCGACGGCCAAGCGTTAGACCCCACCAGTTTCGGTGAGTTCGACGACAACGGCATCTGGCAACCGAAGGCATACACCGGCACCTACGGCACCAACGGTTTCCACCTCCCCTTCGACGACAACAGCACCGCCGCCGCACTAGGGACGGACACTTCTGGCAACAGCAACACCTGGACCGTCAACAACATTAGCGTGGCTGCTGGTGCAGGCAACGACAGCCTTGTAGACGTTCCCACTAATGGCGCCGAGACGGATACGGGTGTTGGTGGTGAGGTTAGGGGGAATTATTTTACCGGCAATCCTCTGGATAACGGTGGGCTGGCATTCGCAAACGGAAATCTTGACCTAAGCACAACTTCTTCAACTGATCTAACAGTTCGTGGGACCATAGGGATTACAAGCGGCAAATGGTATTGGGAAGTGACGGCAACAAACCTTGTGACTAACCCTTTCGACAAGATCAGCGTTGTCGGCATTACTACTGCCAATTCTGTATTGCCGTCGTATGTCGGATCTAATGCGACAAGCTGGGGATACGTCAACCACACTGGCCAAAAGGTGACGAACGGCAGTGGCAGCCCCTATGGCGATACCTGGGTCACTAATGATGTGATTGGAATTTCTTTTGACGCTGACAACGGAAAGCTGTTCTTCGCCAAGAATAATACATGGCAAGGATCAGGAGATCCAGTAGCTGGTACTAACGCGGCCTTTACGGGGCTAACAAGTGGCCCATACCTGCCAGCTTTTAACCTCAAGACTAGTGGCGCGTCGCTAACAATTAACGCAGGTAGCCGCCCCTTCGCGTACACCGCCCCCAGCGGCTTCAAGGCGCTTTGCACGGCAAACCTGGCCAGCACCACGATCACCACAAGCGGAAGCTACACCGGCAACGGCGTGGCAGATGGACCCTTTGTCTACCTGAATGGCGTACCAACTGCGATGACTGTTGGTGGCAACAGCGTCACTTTTGGCACCGATGCCGACAAGCTGAGCAACGGCTTCAAGATCCGAACCACCAGCACGACCTACAACCAAAACGCAAACACCTACAATTACACCATCACGTCTACTGGGGCGCCGTTCAAAAAGGCGCGAGCCCAACCCAATCCATAAACCGATTAATTTGTCCAGCGCTTAAGAAGTGTCCAGGATGCAACGAAATTCAGTTTGTTGGCAATTTTTATCAGCGCAAAAAAAAGCGCTCGTACATCAATGCTCTTGACCTGGCTCACGCCCGCCAACCCCATTAGTGAACAAGACTATAGGGCTAGAATTAAAAATTTGATTGGGTTACAATAAAAAGACTGAACAACAACTCTCATGTTTCTTCTTGAAGGAAAACCCCTGGCACCAGGCCGTCCTTTTGTGACGTCTGACGGAACTAAATATCCCGCAAACTGGTTGCGTCTTACTTCTAAAGAAGAAAAAGAAGCGATTGGAATCACAGAAGGCCCCGATCCACGTCCGTATGATCAACGTTTTTATTGGGGATACTCAGAAAACGGTGAGTTAATTGAGAAGGATCTTGCTCAATTAAAAACCCAATGGATCTCTACTGTTAAACAAACAGCAAACTCAATGCTTTCTCAAACAGATTGGATGGTGATTCGTTTTTCTGATCCTTCATCTGACAAGATTTTGTCTGAAGAAGTAAAGCAAGAGCGCTCTACCATTCGCCTGAAGAGTGACGAAAAAGAAGAAAAGATTAACGGATTTACAACTGTTGGCGAACTTGCTGCTTTTGTAACCAGTACTGAATATCAGTCTTGGTACCAAGGAGATTCAATTGACAATGACACACTTTCATTTAGTGGTGTAGCCACAACTGTGAATTTCTAAACAAAAACATTCCTTTGATTAAAAAATGACTATCAAATTAAGTGATGCGGCAAAGTACGACAAACAACTTCCGCATCAACTTGCTGCCTGGAATTGGTTGCAAGAACAATTAACAAAAGAACAGCTAGATGAATTTGCAGAAATTTATCGTTCTGCTGTAGACCCTAAGCCTGTATACCAAAACACATGGAACGGTATTCGGCAAGCGGCATCTGACGCTGGAGCAAAATTCCCAGAAGTTGTTGCTGCACAATGGGCACTTGAATCTGGATGGGGTAAACACACCCCTGGAACGGGAACGCACAATTACTTTGGCTTGAAAGGCAAAGGTGGCACTGTTGTCGACACGCAAGAATATATCGACGGTCAATGGGTCACCATCAAAGATGGCTTTATTAATTTCCCTGATCTTTATTCTTGCGTTCAATACCTAGTTAATCGCTGGTATAAAGATTTTGATAGGTACCAGGGTGTTAACCGTGCTGCTAACCGGAATGAATGTGCAAAACTTCTTGTAAAGAAAGGCTATGCAACAGATCCTGACTATGCAGATAAGTTGATGCAAATCATGGATCGTGAATGCAAGGCCAACCCCCCTGGCGGAAAGGTTCTGGATGTACCATATTTCTATCAGCTAGACAACCAAAGTGGATACGGCTATCGAGAATGTTTCTCATCTAGCTGTGCAATGATTGCTGCTTATTACGGCCTTGTTGATACAGATGATGAATACAATAAAATCCGTGCAAAATTTGGTGATAGTACAGAATCAACAGCTCAGGTAAAAGCACTACAGCACCTGGGATTGACAGCGTGGTTTGGTACCAAAGGAAATACAGAGCTTCTTGAAAATCAAATCAAAGAGGGTTACCCCATTGCAGTTGGTTGGTTGCACTACGGATCTGCTAGCGCACCAAAAGGTGGTGGGCATTGGACATGCTGCATTGGATTCGATATGGATCACATCATCATGAATGATCCATACGGTGAAGCTGACCTTGTTAACGGTGGTTACGTTTCTACTGAAGCCAAGCGTGGTGTTAAGGTAAAATACAGCCGCAAGAGCTGGTTACGCCGTTGGGAAGTAGAAGGAAAATCAACCGGGTGGTACCTAGCCGTCAAGCCATGAAAGTAAATAAAAATCCTGATATCAAAGTTAATGTCTGTTATGAATTAAATGACGAAAGAAAATGCCTCACCCTGTTAAAGGATGAGGCCTATGCCTTGCGTAAAGCAATCGAAAGACAAAATGGTTGTGTTTGGTGGTACCAGCCAGTTAACTGATTACTTCTGCTTGGCTTTACCAATTGCCAGGGCAAAGAACTCAATCACTTTATAAATCTTACCAAGGATATTATCATCCTTAGGTGTCGGGGTAGCGGCAACAATGATTGATGCAGCAGCGTGAAGTGCCAGTGCAAACTCCACAATTTCGTTAAGCTTGTCCATGGGTAACCTGTAGGTTTATTCCAATTCTAAACCTTGTTTTTGTAATAGTAAAACGACATATGTTCTTCTGATATAATCCAAGAGGAATCTTCATTTTTTTTAAACCATTTCTGCCATATATCAAATTGTTTGTTAGCTTTTGCTGACTCACATCTTAAACAAATGGCATCACCATCAGGTAATTCTTCAATCCATTTACGCACTTGACGCATTGCAATAAGTTGTGGCTTCATACCAAACTTACCGGTCAAAGATGTATCCAATTGGCGGACCCTGCCATTTTTTCTTCTGTTCATCCAATCGTTGATTTGTCTTATACTCTTTCCTACCGCCATACTTGCTAGCCATATATAGCCATCCTTTGTATGGATCCATGGCAACAATCTTATTTTCAATATTAAACCTTGAGAAAGAAATACCGTCTTTACTTTTTTGGCTCGTTTTATTGTATTCATACATCATGAACGATTAGTAAACGCAACCAATAACTCGGGAAACGGCTCTGTTTGCTGGAAATCACGTTCCCATACTTCACGCCATTCAGCTAATGAATGATCGTGTATGCTTTCAAAGTATAAATCATTGCCCGGTTCTCCCAGCATAGAGTAAAGAGGGGCTTGTGCAGAGGGAATTTGCTCGCCAATTAGCCAGGCAGATCCTTCAATAATGGTAACAGTGACACCAGGGTTTATTGTACACGTATTTTCAGTAAAACCATTAGGCACACCGGGAACAAGAGAAATGCTTGTATCAACAGAAACAGGAGAAACTATATTAATTGTATTGTTAAAGTTAATTGCAGTTTCTTTTAATAGATATGCACGTTCATCATCTTCTAATGCAATAATGACTTCATCCGTTGGGAATTCAACCACCAATGCCATTGTGTAGTCAATTCTTTCATTGCGAGTAGATGAAACACAAATTAAATATGATCCGGCTTCTAACGGAAAATAACGTTCATCACTTTTGTCAAGTCGATAACGATTATAAGTATTATAAAGATTAGAACCCGCAGACATAATTGTGTCTAAATACGGGAAATACAAACCGTTTTTGCCATTAATCCTTACCGAATCTGCATCAAAAATACCGCGACCTTGAATTGGATTTTTGTTAATATCATAAGCAGATATTTGAATATATTTGGGGCGCGGCGGCCCTTTTGCAGTAATAATCCATGCAGGAGTTAAAAGATCAATTTGAAACCAATGATTATAAGTACCTCCCCCGAATCCACCATTAGACTGAGTAGCAGTATCAGCACGACCAACAACTTGGCTTAATGGTCCCAAGCTACCACTTAGGTATCGGATGGTGGTTTGATTAAACTTGCCAAGCAACAGAGGATTTTTTGCTGTGCGTTGACGTTGAGAAGTGCTATTTCGACTCATTATTTTTGTGTTCTTTTCTTTATTTTACTTGGGTTTTACTTTGCTCTCTTGCTTCAACTTCATATGGACTTATGATTGTCTTCCTGTAAATTGTCTGCAAAAGTTCATCTTCTCTGTTTAAACGTTTTGCTCTGCCCACAGCCATAAGTTTTTTAGGATCAAACTCCAATACGAACGGCATTACTGCGTCAGGCGGATATCCCTGGCTCCAACGTGACTGAAGGTGCAGTGGATTGCAGCACCATTTGTTTTTACACGTGTGCGTAACGATATTTGAACCGATATCACCCCACGTGGTTTGGTAGGCAATCTTGTGTGCCGTTACAAGTTCTGCCTTTTGTGTACTAAATTCAGATCTATAGGAAGGAAAACAAATTCTCCTGGGGCTGAGCTTACCTTTTGTCTTTATGTTCCAGCATTTATTTGATTGGCCAATATTAATTTTTTTCCAAAATGCATAAGCTTTACTTTTGTAATGAATATTTATGTAGTTAACATCAAGGCCACACAACCTTGATTTAATGCGCATAATGCAGTGATAGCACCAGTGTTCTTTAGTGTTCCGTATGGTGTGACCAAAAGCACAGGGGAAGCCCCGGTAATAACCCTTCTCGTTCAGCTCTTCATCGCTAAGTACACTGATGTCCTGAATAAAAACAAAGGGCTCGTCCGGTTGAGAACACATTTTGCGCTCCATCGACTCCAAGATATGTACACCTTTCTTAACATCTCCGTTGGAGTAGATGACCTTTAACTCGCGGCGATTGTCTTTGGTCCGATTGGATGGCAGATGCTCTACCGCATGATTGTCTGGTGAACGGCCCGTCCTCATGTAGTAAACGATCCTATGTGCTAGGTACTCGGTGCCGTCAATGAAGACCTTATAGAAGCCGCTACGTGGATGCAGCCTACCTGCTGGGTCTCCAGCCGAGTATCCCTTAATGTCTGCTGCCCACATCAGGCCCGAGGGGTACTGGTCGGTTATGGCAAACATCTCTTTGATGCGCCAGAGGGGAGGCATAGGTTTGGCTGGACGAGGCATAAACTTGAATTTGAGTGCTTAGAGCAGATTATCAGAGAATGCATGCTGATGCAAGAATAGGGTAGATTTTTTCTATATAAAACCTAGATTACATAAAAAGTATTCTTGATTTTTTGAGTGTTGCTGAGATCGTAATGATAGCAAGGGATCCGAAAGGCTGTTTTGTTTTGAGTCTCAAATAATCAAGAACCCAGGAAGATTTGTGTTATTTGACCGTTTTTTGATAGTACAAAGATAGTACACATAACACAAATGCACGTCTATTCTTGAATTATTGAGACTTACTTTGAGACACCCCTGCAGTTCAGTTGTATTACCCTCCCCC
>Ga0099850_1001242_pt1 | contig 11893 bp, 10 predicted proteins | sample CB_VirMetaG_5_FD_79182 | JGI IMG/M metagenome (GOLD analysis project Ga0099850, IMG submission 79182) | Freshwater to marine saline gradient viral communities from Chesapeake Bay - CB_1508_1D Viral MetaG | ecosystem: Environmental > Aquatic > Marine > Coastal | place: USA: Chesapeake Bay...
AAACTTTTATTTAAACGGGGTATCACAATCATATACATCTACTAATGGTGGTGTTGTATATGTTACTGATTCAATATCAAATAATATATTTCATATAGGTACATTACAAAGAGGTGGCGGATTAGAAACTTGGTATGAAGGAAGAATAGGGTTATTGAAATTATATAATAGAGCATTAACCTCACAAGAAGTTCTTCAAAACTATAACGCAAATAAAAGTAGGTTTGGATTATAAATAATAATTTATTATATTATATTTTACATAGAGAAGAAATGGATTAGTTATGACAGAAAAGAAATTAGAAAAACAACATGTAGAAGAGATCAATCATCTTAGAAATAAATTTTCAGAAAATAGTTCGGATATTGCATTAGCTACAAAAGAAATATATGCATTACAACAACGCATTGATCAACTTGAAACAGCACGTACACAACTATTGCAACAATTCGAATCATTGCAATCTCAAGAAACTGATCTAGTAAACAAACTCAAAGAACATTATGGAGAAGGTCAAATTGATCTTGTAAAGAGTGTATTTGTTTCTGAGTCATAGGTTTACGACATAAACAACATATTTATAAATAAAGGAAGAAAAAATGGCCGAAAGAACAGTTTCAGCTGGTGTATTTACAAATGAAAAGGATCAAAGCTTCTTAACACAGGGAGTTAGCGAGATAGGTGCTGCAATTGTAGGACCAACTGTAAAAGGACCAGCATTAATACCAACACAAGTATCATCATTTTCAGAATTTGAAAATATTTTTGGATCATATTCTGAAGATACATATGTACCATTCATAGTACAAGATTATCTTAGAAATGCCGGCGTTGTTAACATTGTACGTTTATTATACGAGGATGGATATCAATTAGATAGTGGTGTATTAGCAATCGTTGCAACATCAGCCTCTGCAGAATATGTAACACACGTACTTCATCCAACAGAAGAAATTACTACAGATGGAGCAGGATCAAATATATTTGAAAAAACTGTAGTAGAAAATGATGAGTCTGGTTCATTCAACATTAAAATATCAGGATCAGCTGCTGGCTCTGAATCATTTATTAGTGGTTCTATCATTGCTTCATCTAATAGCTACATTAGCAAAATATTTGGCAAATCGCCAAAAGGAACAGATCATCCTGCATATGTTATTTATGAAAATGATTCTGCATCGTCTTTATTTAATAATTTAGGAGATGTAACAGTTAAAGTAGAACCAATTACATCATTTGTAAATACATCAGATTATTCTACAGCAGCAACGCCATGGATTACATCACAAAAAGTTTCTGGAATTGCAAAGAATTTGATCAAGTTTCATACATTGTCTCACGGAACATCAACTAACCATGAAGTAAAAGTTGGTATTCGTGATATTAAAACTGCAGCAGAAATTGCTGATCCAAACGGATATGGTACATTTACAGTTGAAGTACGAAGAGTAAACACAAGCAATATTTTAAATTCGCCGTATTCATCAGCTGATACAGACAAATCACCTGACACAGTTGAATCATTTACTAATGTAAATTTAGATCCAGACTCTCCTAGATACATTGCTAGAGTAATTGGTGATAGATACAGAACAATTAATGCAGCTGGTAAAATTATTGATAATGGTGATTATCCAAACTTATCTGAATTTATTAGAGTAGAAGTTGCAGCCGGTGTATCAAACAAAACAAATTCTAAAGAATTAATACCATTCGGATTCAAAGCATTGTTATCACCAATTTCAACACCATCAGGAAGTGTTCAATTAGAAGCAGCTGCATACCGAACATCACAAGTTGTTAGTGATATTTTCAGCAACAAGTATTATTTTGGATTTAATTTCGAAGACACACATAACTTGAATTATCTTGCTCCGACTCCATCATCGGGTTCAACTGTAGGCAATAATGCAGACTTTTATCTTGGAGATGTATCTCAAGATGCAAGTGCAGGTTTTCCATCTTCAGCACCATATAGTGGTTCATTGGAAACTGTATTAACTGCTGGAACATTCAAGGATAACATCAGTTTAAATACACGTAAATTCGTTGTACCATTCCAAGGTGGGTTTGACGGAGCTAAACCAAATTTACCAAAAAATTCTGGAGCAAATATTACTGCTGCTAATACATTTGGGTTTAAATGTAATACTTCAACAAGCACAGGAACAACATCATATAAAAAAGCATTTGGAGCCCTAAGCAATACTGATTATTTTGATATTAATATGCTCATTACGCCAGGTATCATTGACTCACTTCACCCTGCAGTTACATCTGCGGCTAGAGATTTAGCAGAAGATAGACAAGACACATTCTATGTAATGGATAGTGTAGGATTGGGTGCTTCAGTTAATACAGTAGTAAATCAAGTTAATTCAATTGATTCTAATTATACTGCAACATATTACCCATGGGTGAGAGTTATTGATGTTAGTAGAAACAAACCGGTTTGGGTTCCACCATCAGTAGTTGTACCAGGAGTATTAGCATTTAATGATTCAGTATCAGCACCATGGTATGCACCTGCAGGCTTGAATAGAGGTGGTTTAACACAAGTAACTGATGTATATAATAAATTGACTCAGGCTGAAAGAGATGAACTATATTTAGCTCGTATTAATCCTATAGCATCATTCCCTAATCAAGGAATTGTTATTTGGGGTCAAAAAACACTTCAAGCACGTCCTTCTGCATTAGACAGAGTGAACGTAAGAAGATTGCTTATTACGGTTAAGAAGTTTATTGCATCTGCTACTAGATATTTAGTATTTGAACAAAACACAAATGAAACAAGAACAAGATTCTTAAACATTGTGAATCCATATCTAGATACAGTTAAAAGACAACAAGGATTATCAGCATTCCGAGTAGTAATGGATGATACTAATAATACAGCAGACTTAATTGATCAGAATATATTGTATGGACAATTATTCCTTCAACCTACAAGAACAGCTGAGTTTATTATATTAGACTTCAACATTCAACCAACAGGAGCTTCATTCCCTGAATAATAGTTAAACATGTAAAATAAAAGGTAGGGTTTTGGCTCTACCTTTTTTACTGTTCATCATATTTATAATAAATTACGGAGAAAGTAAATGGCAGAACTATTAGACCAAAATAGATTTTATGATAAAGCATTTGATTGGGAACCAAAGCACGCCAATCGTTTCATCTTAGAAATTGCAGATATTCCAGCATATATTATTAAAGCAGCTGCAAGACCTTCATTAACAAATGGAGAAATTGTGTTAGATCACATCAATATTGACCGAAAAGTAAAAGGTAAAACAAGATGGAATGACATATCAATTACATTGTATGATCCAATTGTACCATCAGGAGCACAAGCAGTAATGGAATGGGTAAGACTTCATCATGAATCTGCTACTGGTAGAAATGGATATTCTTCTCAATACAAAAAAGATTTAACATTCAAAACACTTTCAGGTCCAGGCGAAATTATAGAACAATGGGAAATATACGGAGCGTATATTTTAGATGCTAATTTCGGAACTATGGATTGGGGTACAGATGAAGCAGTTCAAATCGAATTAACATTGAAATATGATTGGGCATTATTAGACTTTTAATTTAATGATGGAGAGCTTTATAGTTCTCCATTTTTACTGTTTCAAATATTTATTAATAAAATAGTTACGGAGATAAAATGGCAAAATTGACAGAACAATACGACAACGAAACTCTTAAATCGTTAGCTAAATCACATTATGAACAAAAAAGACGTTCTAAGGTTCCGACTGAAATAATTGATCTTCCATCACAAGGCAAAGTATATTCAGAATCTAGTCCGCTACGTGAAGGCAAAATAGAAATGCGTTACTTGACGGCTCGGGATGAGGATATATTAACTACACCATCATTCATTACAGAAGGAATTGTGTTTGATAAATTATTAGATGAAATAATAATAAGTCCAGTTAAATCAAAAGACTTAATTAATTCTGATAAAGATGCTTTGATAATAGCAGCACGAATACTTTGTTATGGCTCGGATTATGAAGTAACTGTAAAAGCCCCATCAGGTAAAATGGTTGAACGAACAGTGAATTTGGGTAAACTAAAACCATTGCCATTTGAATTACACTCTAACAGTCAAGGTGAATTTGAATATGAAACAAAGTCAGGTACTAAGCTTTTATTCAAATTTCCAACAACAGAAAAAACTGATAAAATAACAGAATTACTTGCAAGTTATATTGTTGCTGTTGATGGCGAACGGGATAGAAGTAAAATCATGGAATATATCGAATATGATATGTTAGCATTTGATTCTCGAGAATTTAGAAATTATATTGCAAAGCACCGTCCCGGATTAAATTATGAGTATGAATTTGAAGGTGAAGACGGAGGCACCTTCACTGCAATGTTTCCAATTACATCAAAACTTTTTTGGTCTTGATGCAGCCCATCGAGCCATATTACACAACAATCTTTTTGAATTAGTTTGGTGGGGCGATGGACGTTGGACATTGAATGATGTATATGAAATGTCAGTTCCGATGCGAAGATTTTGGGTTAAAAAACTCAATGAAAAACTGAATCCGCCTAAATCACCTAAACCAAAAAAACAACCTAAAGACAAAATTGCAAAACCTGATATTCCGTATATTTATAATAAATCGGGTAAGTGATGACTGAAAAACAAATTGTACAAAATTTACGTAAATTGCCTAGAGTAAGCAACGACTCGCAAGCTCAAAAAGCTAATATCGACCAAAACTCAGACTTTACTAAAATTATCAACGAGAAATCTAAAGAGATATCAGACGCTCTTGATAGTATTGCTAGTTCAGCAGGTATCAATGTACTATTAGGAAATATACAAAAGCTTGGATCTGCACTTAGTACTACAGCTAAAGACAGTCTTATATTTGATAAAATATATGGTGGTTTAACAAAAACATTAGGTGTAACAAGCAAACAAGCTACGCAGCTAGGCGTTTCATTAGCTAATGCGGCTCAAAAACTTAATATTGGTCAAGTACAAGCAACAAAGTATCTATCATCATTCCAAAAGATATTACCAGGTTATTCTAAAATAATCACACAAAATGGAACTGTCGCAGAATCATTTGTTGATATACAAACTGCATTACAACTTAATGCTGGATTATCAGAAGAAGCAGCTGCAAGTGTTACACTGTTTGCAGGAGCTGTAGGTGGTGATGCAAAAAATGCATTATCAAGCATAGCAACTATCGGCAAAGAAATTGAAAAGTCTACCGGTATCGTTGGTGCACAAAAACAAATACTTCAAGGTATTGCTAATGCAGGAGCTTCAGCACAATTGCAATTCGGTCGTATTCCTGGTGCATTAGAATTAGCAGTACTTAAAGCTAATCAACTCGGCTTTAGCATAAAAGACTTATCAAACATCGGAAATAATTTATTAAACATTGAACAGTCTGTTTCAGATGAATTAGAATATCAATTATTATCTGGCCAGAAACTTGTTAAAAATGGTCGTAGTTTAACAAATGAATACCGCCAAGCATTTTTAACAGGCGATGCAGATAAACAAGCAGAAACATTGCAAGAAATTATTTCATCACAAAAAGATGTACTTAAAAACAATGTATTAGCTCGACAGCAACTTGCGAAAACATTGGGCATTCAAGAAGATGAATTGTCAAAAGCTATTCAATTGGAAGAACTTCGCAATGAACTTCGCTTAGACGGCGTTACGCAAAGTGGCGAAACATTCCAAGATTTATTTGCAATGGATCGAAATGAATTTTTAGCTAAAATAGAATCTGATACAGACTTAAAAAAGAATCAAAAAGCACTAGTTGACCAATTTGATAAAAATTTAACCGAGTCTGAAAGAATTGATTTAACACTTGATAAAATTTATACAAATGGAATTTTACAAATTCTCAAGAAGATGGGTGGAGCTGAAATAGAAGCGGCTAAAGAAAAGGGTAAAAAAGAAAAAAAGAGTCAAGAACAAATAGAAAATGAAATAACATCTATTATTGCAAACCAAGCAGCTAACACAAACGATGTAAGCAAATTAATCAAAGGAATTGATACAGCAATAACTGGACAAGATGGCGTATTTGCCAAAGTACTTGATATACTTCCAGAAAAATCAATAGAAATAGCCGGAAATGTTGCTCTGCTAACAAAAACATTACAGCCGCTCATTGGTCCAGTTACGAATCTTTTACCATATGGTAAAGAAGCTGTAAATAAAATTGCGAGTCTTGGAACCGCAAACTTTTCAGCTGATATTGTAAGTGTATCACCTAGTGCTAAAATACAAGATGGTATCATAAGTGATGGACGCGTAATAGAAAACATCAATGAGGATACCATAATGGCTTATAGACCTGGTGGAGAAATAGAAAGAGTTGAAAAGAAAATACAACAGAATACTGAAAACAGAAAAATGAGTTCTAATGCATCAATTGATTATAACGCTCTTGCAACTGCAGTAGCAAGTGCAATGAAACAAGTTTCAGTAAATGTTAATATGAATACTAAAGCAATGGCAAATGCAATTGAAACTGAAATATCAATGAATCAATATCAAAGGATGGCATAATGGCACTATTTTCACCGACGAATACATACAGTGATTTTTTAAAAAACAGATTGTTGCCAACTAATCCTCCTCCATACATACAAGGAAGTGTTACTACACCATTTTCAAAACCACCTTTTATAGGCACGCCGGCTGAAAAGGGTATATCATCCGAGCAAGGAAATATTTTATCTAGACCTATAGGGTTGAATGCATCAGAATTGCAATTAGATAAATTAGACAATCAGTTTAATTTTCAAACATCATATCAAGGAAATATTTTATCTAGGCCTGTAGGGATAAATGCATCAGAATTGCAATTAGATAAATTAGACAATCAGTTTAATTTTCAAACATCATATCAAAATTATGCTGATGCTTCAAATAAAAGTATTGAAGGTAGATTTGATGTAAGAACTGATGTTAAGCGAGTATTAAATATAAATACTAAAAAATCATTGATTTCTCAAAAAGATGCAGGAAACACTTACTATGAAAATTCTAATAGATTGCTTTCGACAGTAAATTCAAATACCTTCAAAACATCTATAGAACCAGTAGTCTCAAACAATACAAATGTTCAGCCAATATTGCAACTGGCACGAGTAGGTGGCGCAATTGCAAGTGTTGGACTTAATTCAATTGCTCCGCAACTTGGTCAATTAGGTGGCTCTGCACTTTCTGTAATTACAGAACCGAAACAACAATATTCAACACTTCCATATGATAAACTTACAACTAATATCAGAGGTATTGGATTTATACCATATTTAGACTTTCGAGCTCGAAAAGATGTTACATCAAGACGATTAGATGGGGCAAGCGCTGCGACGAGAGGCGGACGTAAAGATTCGTTAATCAGCGGATTATATGCAGCTGAATCTGTTTTAGAAACTGGCCCATACATACAATTCAATAGAGATGCATGGTTTGGCTTCGGTTCACATGGTGATCCTAACGCATTACGAAAAGACTTTACTGCAGAAACAGAAGTTGCAAGTATATGGGAATTATCGGGTTCTGGCGGTTGGTTTAGAACAAAAAATCCAATAAGTAGAGCAACACCATTCCGCGGTGATCGTGTTTCTGTAGTAGATTTTGGGCAACGTAAACGAGAAGACATATATCAATGGAAACCACCATTACAATCCGAACCTAAAACATTAGCAAAAACGTTGGGTGCCATCGGCCGAAATACTAGAGATTTTATAAAATTTTATTTTACTGGCCCAAAAATGTCTAATGGTTCTAATCAACAAGATGATGTGTTCGTGTTTCGTGCAGCTATAACTAATCTTTATGATTCTTTTAATGCATCATGGAATCCAGTACAGTTTATAGGACGTGCAGATAAAAATTATCAATATGGCGGATTTGAACGTTCGGTTAATTTAGATTTTACGGTATACGCAACAGATAGAGATGAAATGAAACCAATTTGGAGAAAACTTAATTATCTTGCAAGTTATACAGCTCCAGAATATTCTTCAGGTTCACTTGCACTAGTTGCGCCATATATAAGAATTACTATAGGAGATTTATTTGTCCATCAACCAATGGTGATACAACAACTTACATATTCATTAGCATCAGGTGATTCTTCTTGGGAGATTAATATTGAACAAGATCCAATGATGATGCAAGCTCCACATCGTATTGATGTTTCAATGGGTCTGGGTGTAATAACCGATTGGTTACCAGAAAAAGGTGGTAATATGTATTCTCTTGCAAAACAGTATCACGATTCAGCAGTGCCGAAAGCAGGAAATGATAATTGGTTATCAGACTCAAAAACAATTAAAAGACAAACAGAACAAGTATTATTAGATTCATCGAATAGCGATAGTAAAAATAGTGTGTCGGATTTGCCAAATGTTCCAGAACAAGAATTCGAAAGGTTTTTGTAACATGAAGAGATTTTCAAAATGATTTAGAATAAGCAGCACCACCTATTGAAAATTAAGTAGAAAGTAAATTATGCCAAGTAGATACGCAACATCAAGAGAAATTCGAGATAACAACGGCAAACGTAGAGCCAATACTACATTGATACCAGTTGTTCCAATATCTGAATCAGATACATATATAAGAACTGTTACAGATGAACGTTTAGATTTATTAGCATATCAGCTGTATGATGATGCAACACTGTGGTGGATAATTGCTGGAGCAAATGGATTAGGGAAAGGATCATTGCACGTGCCGGCAAATACCAGATTAAGAATACCAAGTGCAAACAACATAACCGATTTAATAACAAGTAAAAATACATCTAGATGAGTGATATATTTTATTCACAAGTAGAACCACAAGTAGCAAAAGAGTTGCAAGCTCGTGCAGCTGCTGGCAAAAATCGCCGCAGTGATAAAGAGTTACAGTTCATTCTTGGTAAAGTTGCTAACATATCTATCGAGGCATATGAACAAGACTTTTTGTTAAGTAGTAATAGACCAGATCAACAACCAATGGAAAATGGTGTTATTGGCGGTCGTACTGTTACCAATAGCAGTTTTCTACCAACAGGTCCTAATGGGTATTTAAATAATGTTAGCAGAAGAATACCTCCCGTAATTACAGCAGGCAGCATTAGCATTTCAGATGCATCACTTGGTGCATTAAATGAAGCAACTGTAAATATTTTAGTATCAGACATCAACGGATTTGAAGACTTTGAACGAGTATTTTTGCGTCCTGGTAGAAACGTAATAATGCGTTTAGAACATCCAGAATCTGCACTATTAACAGAAAATGCAGTAATCCAAGTAAAGCGTCCAAAACGTCAGCCAGATACTGAAGCATCTTCTACTGCATTATCATATGACACAGAACTACAAAAATTAAATCAAGTTAAATTCGAAGGTTTAATTACAACATTCAATACAACATGGAATGCTGATGCTACTATCACAGTAACACTTAACATACGAGGTCGTACAAGCACATTTGCAGACATTCACATATCACAATTTTCAAATGCTGCTGAAAATGAACAAAAACAATCAACTGAATTTACAACATCAAAATTTAAATTGTATGAATCTGAGACGACAACAGATCCGCATAATCGTACTATAATTACAACGATAACACAAGATTTTGAACGAGCCCGAAAAAACCCAACAAATGGCAACTCAACAAATGGCTCCTATATCAGCGGAACAACAAGATATTTGTGGGGAGAGTTATTTCCTGCAGAAGACAACAAGAAATCAAAAAAAGAAAATTCTATATCAAAATTCATATCATTATCAACAATAATTCAAAAAATACTTGTTATTATAAGCAGTTCTGCATTAAGAGGTAATACAGCTGTTGATATAGGAGCATTACAATTATATGATCAAACCAACGGCTATGAACAACTTAAGTCTGCAGATCCAACAAGAGTTTTATTATATCAAGGAACATCCCAAGTACAATCAAGTACATATGCTGGCCGAACAGCATTGCCTTGGGTTACTCCTGTAACAGATGGGTTCGTAAGAAATGATGATGGATCCAACAGTGTTGGATATTTAGAAAATATATTTATTTCAATTACAGAATTAGAACAAATTTACAAATCTCTTGAAAAAGGTAAAACTATTACAGTTAAAGATTTTTTATATGAAATTTCTGACATAGTTAACTTTTTAACAGGCGGTGCAATTAATTTAAAGTTAGTGCCTATAACTATACAAGGTGAGCAAACGGAATTAACAGAGATCAGTTTTGATATTCTTTATTTTTTAGATTCGAATTATGAAGGCAGTCCACAACTAAAATCAAATCCTGTAGTTCCAACTAAAATTCCGATGTTTGCAAATAATGCATCGGGCACTGCTGTACGTAATTTCAATATAAAAATGCAACTACCTAAATCTGCTGCATCATTAGCATATGTACTTAATAGTGATCCTTCGGAAATTTCTGAAGAATCCGTTACACCATTTGTTTCATACATGTATGCAGATAATGAACGAAAACAACAATTAGCTAAACGATTCAAAGAACTCAATACAGTTGCGGTTGAAGAACTTGCAAATTCTGAAAAAGAATTAATGCAGGAAATAACATCTGATTCAATTAGAAGAATGATCAAAGCATTAAAACAATATTTAAAGTTTCCAACAAATGATATCAAAAGTTCAAATCAATTGGGACGTCCTATATTTGATATTGAAGCTGAATTTGAAATTGATGGTCTAAACGGATTTAGATTTGGAGATGTTTTAGACTTTGATGGAATTCCTAGCAGATATAGAAATGAAGCGGTATTCATAATATACAATGTAACTCACAATGTTAAGTCTGATGGTGAATGGATTACAACTATAAGAACTAGATTGAGAACAAAAATATTATGAGACAAAAATTAAGATATACAAAATCACAGATTCAAAATGGACTGTATACTACTGGCAAAGAATGGCAGTTAGAAGATGGTACTGAATATATTGGTCTATATCATCGTTATACTACAGGTGAAGTATATACACAAGCTGTATGGTCTCCAACAAAATCAGTTGCATTGTTTGAATATACAGAATTATCAGAAACAGTAAAAACATACAACAAATTAAAACAAATTGATGTTAATTTTCAAAGCATTCAATCATTTCGTCCGGCTGTAACTAAAGATGATACTATTATAACTAGATATTTTCTGTCAAAACAAAATGAATTTAAGATCATTGAAATAAACAAAACACAGTTTGAACTATATTCTGAATCTGAGTTAGACAATATATTATATGCTGCAGTATCAGTTCCATGGAAAGTATCAGGCAAAATACGAACTATCGATAATAACGGAGTTCTTGAAATTGGAATTTATGAACACAATATAAACTCTATTCAACAAGCAAAACACACAGTGCCAAACATCGAACGGTATTTAACAGACCCGTTAGAATTAGCAACAGATATTGAATTTGATGTTGCTGCAGATATCAATCAATAACTTGTATTTTTGAATTAAATTCATTATTATATTATTGTATGATAGTAGATGATGAGCTAGAATTAGATGCAGTACTACAGTATATACATGAGAGCAGTAAATGTCTTGTAGTTCCTGTATATACAGATCATCAAGCTCATGCTGCAGTTAATCGTATTTCATGTATTTATGTATATACTGATCAAGAAGTAGAACGCATTATTCCAATACATCATTCTGAACAAATAAGAGGCTTTTCACATCGTCTCTCCGACTTTCTCAATCTAAAAGGTATATATGTTCACGATAAAAAGAAATGGCTTATAACAGGCGGAAATGAGGACTGCTACGATGTAAAAACTCTGTGGTGGTATACTTACGGCGAAGCATATGTAGATACACATTATCATCAGAC
>Ga0099850_1001243_pt1 | contig 11893 bp, 7 predicted proteins | sample CB_VirMetaG_5_FD_79182 | JGI IMG/M metagenome (GOLD analysis project Ga0099850, IMG submission 79182) | Freshwater to marine saline gradient viral communities from Chesapeake Bay - CB_1508_1D Viral MetaG | ecosystem: Environmental > Aquatic > Marine > Coastal | place: USA: Chesapeake Bay...
AAGCAATTGTGAATGCTATAAATGGTATTTCGTCTAACGCTCAGGCAGTAAGATTGAGTGACCTTACTGATAATATGTACGGTGTTGATGGGGTGTTTTGGACCGCTGCTTATGCGGCTGGAGGGGCTGACGAAGACCTTGAGGTTGATCCTGCCGCTGTAGACATAACCCTTGAAGATGTTGTAGTTAATGTTGATTCGCTTCCAGCGGGTTCAGGTCCGTACAGATACGAAGCGTACATTGGGGTTGAAGTTGACGAACCTGCTCTTAGTGTTACTACGGCTGTAGCTACTGGACAAGTAACTGCCGACGAGAGCGGTGTTGTTGTAATAACTATGGACGGATATTACACGGTTGCAGAGGTTAATACTATTATCCCTGCAACAGACACAGGAGTTGTGAACACTGCTTATGTTACGTTGCACAACGACTTTCAGGGAAGGTCTGTGGCTATCGAACCAATCTTGACCATAACACACGCTGCTGGATAATGAGTAAGCCCCGAAAGGGGTTTATTCTTTTTATATTTGCTTAATTAAATTCATGACAGATAAATTCTTCTTATTCAGGAGGGCAGAACCTTCAGTGTTTAGCGATGTGTTCTCAAACGACGGGAATAGCATAAGTGCGCTATCTATACCAGCAAGTCATCTTTCTTATATGGTGGCTAAAGAGGGTTCTATTGTATTGTTTTTCAATAATGCAACCCCGTATGAAGAGAACAGCCTAAAAGAAGGGCAGTCGTTTGAAAAAACAAACGTGCAGGTTTCATGTAAGATCGGTGATGAAGCAAACCTGATGGAAGGTATAATGAACTTCATCTCCAGAAAGGAGAGTTCAAAAGCAATCATGAGGTTCGACTTTATCTCTATAAACAATACGTTTAAAGAGTCTACAGAGCCTACAATAACCAAAGTACCGTCTATACCAGTCAATAGAGGTACTATGAAGAGTGAGAATGTTGATGGAGCTGTGATAGCTGGTATTGATTTTAGATCTACAGAAAACCTCCCGATTGCAGACTACAATGAGTTAGCTACAGGTATCACAAACACCAACGATGGCTCTGAAATAAGCGCGTGGCAAAATGCATCTTTAGCTACTGGAGGTAGCGGATATGACCTGTCGTCTGATTCTGGATCTCGACCAGTAATGAAAGACCCAAATAGTTCTATATCGACAAAGTACTCAGACTTCTATGATGCGTCAAATCAGAAGTATTTTACTTCACCATCAGATATAAACCTAAACAGAGATTTTACTGTTTATTTTGCTTGTTATGTACAGAAAAGCATACCTTTTGACGCTATATTCTCAAACGCTGTTGACGGGTCTGAAACGTCTTACGGGCCGTTTACAAACTTATCTTTATCTGAGTTTATAGTTCAGCTTGATCAGAGCACTCAAGAGGCGATAAAGACAAAGTCCTCTTATGAATTCCCGTATCAAAAGTCTCTTACAGAAAATAGCGAGACAAGCCTTCATGTGTTTGTTATAAGAAGAGACGTAGACAAGAACGTAATCTTTTACGACAAGTATGGTGAGGTTGCTGCTTTTATAAGGACAAGCAACTACACAGACGGATCTCTTGTTGTCAATTCGATTGGGTCTGTAAGAAAGATCACAAAAATGTCATTGGCTAGGATTGGTTTTGTCGGGAAAGACCTTGGTGATGAGCACTCAAGAAGCATTGCTCAAAGCCTATATGAAAGATACAAAGTTTAAATTTTATTAAATATGAGTGAAACAACACCAAAGCGACGGTCTACTGGAAGACCAATAGCAGCTCAAAGCTCAGCTACAGCTGCAAAAAAAACACCAGTAATCAAGAGGAAAGAAGAAGAGGTTCAACACAAGGAGTATGAGATTGAAAAGGGAGGTGGAATTGTGTTTATGCTTCCTCAAAAAGGTCTCACTGTCTATGACAAAGAAAAGGACACTGTGAGAGAAATTAGGTACTGTCCTAACGAGCCTTCTATTTATGTTGATGAACAGTCAGAAAATGCTGTAAAGCAATCTGTTGTTTTTCGACTTGGCAAGCTTTTTGTTCCAAAGGACAAACCAAACCTTAGAAAATTTCTTGAGGTTCATCCACTGAATAAAGTAAATGGAGGTTCTTTGTTTAAAGAGGTAGATAAGAGGAAAGATGCTGAGGCTGAGCTTATTAAAGAGTTCAGTGTTACTGAAGCTGTTTCTATGGTCCGCGATAAAGACATCAACGAACTGCTTCCAGTTGCCATGTACTTCAATGTCAACATCAACAAGCCAGTTTCTGAAATCAGATACGACTTGCTTCAGATCGCAAAAAGAAAGCCTTCTGAGTTCATCGAGTCCTTTGACTCACCTCAAGTAATGGCAAGGTCTATTGTAAAGCAAGCAGAACAGTATCAAATCATAAACATCAAAAAAGATGGTTGTTACTGGTTTGATAGCAACAGTTTGATTGTTTCCGTTCCTGTAGGTCAGGACCCAACTGACGTTATGGTTCGCTTCTGTCTCACAGAGAAAGGAGCTTCAGTTCTTTCTGATCTAGAAGATAAGCTTGAGAAGCTTGCGTAAGCAGAGCTGAGCTTACGAAAAGGCCCCGTTTAAGGGGCTTTTTTGTTTTTGTATATTTGTATTTATGATTAGCATATCCGAAGTGTACGATGCTGTTAGGGACTTAGCAAACAAAGACCAAAAGGGATTCGTTACACCAGCTGTTTTTAACACATTTGCTGGCGTTGCTCAGCAAAACATATACAACAAAATGTTTGACGGGCTGGTAAAGTCAAAGTCTCTAAGAAGGTCTGATAATGACCCAGCGAGGCATATGTCGACGATGCAGCAACTTGAAGAGGACTTATCTTACTATATAGAGGAGAGGCTTTTGCCAGAAATAGACGACGAAGGAGATTTATCTATTATAGGTACTCAAATACTTTTTGAACCACAGCCAGACGAGTATATAACAGTAGCAAGGCCGCTGGATATAAAAAAAATAATATCAATCAGATCAAGCGACCAAACAAGAAACTCTGTTGAGATAGTGCATGATGCTGAGAAGATAAACAGAATACTCAACAGCAATCTGTCAAGCCCAACTGAAGACTTTCCTGTAGCGTTTGTAAAAGACAGCACGATACAGATCTTTCCTGACACGATGGCTATTGACAACATAGTCGTTATGTTCTACAGACAGCCTCGATCAAGGTATGTTTTTGGGGACAATATAGGTGGAAGCGATCTTGATAACTTACCAAGATATGCTTTCATACAGGTGAACCAGATTAGTGGTTTTGTTGTTCAGGACGTTGCAAACTCCAGAAACTTTGACCTGCCAGAGCACTACAAAAACGATCTTATTGTTGAGCTGTCAAAGCTGATTGGTATTAGACTGAGAGATAACTTTATGTTTCAGTACATGAACACGGAAGAAAGTAAGCAATAATGGCTATAGAAGATAACTCAATGAACTATACGACGCTTCGTCAAGTCATAGATGATTTTGTAATCACTATGGACGGAGATGACTATATAAGCAACGTATCTGACGCTGCCATAAGGAACATTGCCCTCAGAGGGATTAGGGAGTTTGGCTTTGATATTACCTCAAGGGTTAAGTCTATAAAAAGAGAGATAGCTAGCAACAACACTGTGTCTCTACCAGATGACTATGTAGATATAGTCAAAATAGGTGTTGTTGACAAAGACGGCATACTTCGGGTGCTTGGTGAGAATAAGAACATAAACTACTCCAGGAAAATTCCGTTAGGCGGCGCGACAAGTGAGTTTGATTCTGGTCCATTGAACATACCAGAAAACAAAGTATTAGACAGGGTTGACGCAAAAGAAGCTACAACGAATACATCGAACGACGACTACGATTACTACATATTTGAGAACTATATATTTCAAGGAGGTATTGGTAGGTTGTACGGCCTCGGAGGTGGCAACCTTAGAGGTGAATACAGAATAAACCTTGACCAGAATAGAATAGAAGTAGACACGAATGACGACTATTCTGAGCTTGTTCTTGAGTATGTGTCTGACGAAGCAAGATCTGGAAACCCTGTCGTGCATGTGTACGCAGAAGAAGCTCTTAGATCGTACATGTATTACAAGCTTTGTGAGAGAAAGTCTACTGTACCAGCAAACGAAAAAGCAAGAGCGAGAGCTGAGTACTACAACGAAAGAAGAAAAGCAAAAGCTCGTCTAAGCAACTTCACTAAAGACGAAGCGCTTAAAACGATTAGACAGAACTTTAGACTTGCACCTAAGTACTAATGATAGACAAGGTATTACCACAGTTTCTGGATTCATCAAAAGACGCTAGGTACAGAGACAAGAACTCTATGTACATTGCTAGAAATGTGCAGATAAATGAGGACTTGATAGACGACTCAAGCGGAAATTCTGGTGTCCTTAAACCTAAGTCTGGAAACACGCCAATAATTTCTGGCGAACTCTTTCCTCCTACTGACACTCACCAAAGAAGAGTGATAGGCAGCGTAACGGATGATCGCTTAAATGTGGTTTACTTTTTTGTTTATTCAACAAATGCGAACGAGCATGGTGTATACGCTTACGACGAATCTAACTCTTTAAGCGAAGGGCAGGCTGGCGAAATAAAGAGGGTTTTTACATCTAGTCTTTTTAACTTTCCTCAAAACGGATTTGTAAAGGGTGATGTTGTTCACTCTTCTTCGTTCAAGAAAGGTGTCATATATTTTACTGACAACGTAAACGAACCAAGAAGATTGGACGTATACCGAGCCCTCACTGATGGAAACTCTTACACTTCTGATGCAAACCAAAACGCCTTTCACACAAACGACTTTATAACGGCGTGTCCTAAGACACCTCTTCACCCTATAACATTCTATTTTGACCAAGACGCAGATAGAAGCACAAGCGAGTTTGAAGGTGTTGAAGGGTTTCAGTTTGCGTATCAGTGTGTTTATAAAAGCGGAGAAGAGACAGCCTTGTCTACTTATTCTGACATAGCAGTGCCGCCAGCTTACGTTCAACAAGGAACTCTTCAGTCAGCCACTTTATTGCAGAACAACAGATGTGTTCTTACAGTACCACGAATTGTGAATGGTGTTCCTGCATGGAGTTCAAAGGAAATAGAAAAGGTAAGGATTGTCGGTAGGATTGGTAACACTGGGTCTTTCTACCTTATAGACGAGATAGATGTAGATGGGGGTGAAACTGAGTATACTTATAACTTCTACAATGATAAAGTCATATCGGCAATACCATTAGAAGACCAGCAAAAACAATTTGACTCACTTCCTAGGAAAGCACGTGCTCAAACAGTTGTGGACAACAGGCTGTTTTACGCAAATTACGTTGAGGGTTATGACAATGTAGATGTCTTTGGAGATCCTGTAATTCCCTCTGCAAACTTCAGTGTTGTTCCAGCGCCCAGACCGACAGACTTTATAAACCTGAGTATAGAGGCTACGCCAGTTATACTAGCGCAGGATGTTGATTACGACTCAAGCGGAATAGTTGCTTCTAGTTTAACCGAAACGCCAAACAGAAGGGCTGGGTATAAGCTAGACATGTCCGATCTGCCAGAGGTAATAACCAGCGGGTCTATTTTTTCGGTGTCTATAAAGGCAGCACCAGACAAAAATTTTCACGTATACAATACAACTGGAGGTGCGTCTCACCATTTATCTAAAACGCTTTTTGGAAGAACAAACAATTCAATTTTAGATGAAACGTTTAACCATCTAACATCTGAATATCTTTTCTTTGGAGAAAATGACGGTGTATCTTCTTCTAGTTTGACCGTTAAGGATCCAGGAACTTCTATCGCTGGTGTCGCTTCACATGTCGGGACATCAGCAAGTAATCCGTTAATAATAAAGTCTGGAATACTTTCTTTCTCTTGCACTTTTTCTTTTACTCAAGCTATAACATCAAACGGCTCTCAACAAATAAAAGAGGCTATAGTCGCTATACTAAACGGTGAATCACCTCAAAGTTTTGTAGAGGTCCTGGACAGTCAAATAACATCTTCATTAAATTACAATCTTTCGCTTGAAGATCAAGATGAAATACTGGTAGTATCAGGAAATGACTACAGAAAAAACTTGATTTGTGCAGCAAAAGGAGAAGATAGTTTTGCTTCTAATTACTTTATAATCAATAGTGCATCTGTTGAGTTTGGGCTTGAGCAAAGTACTGGTCCAAACAATATGGAAGGAGAAGATGAGAACCTGTTTTTTAATTTAAAGATTAACTCATTAGATGTGTCTGATGTTAAAACATGCGTTCCAGTTGTTTTTTCTGATGGTGATTATGACCTACAAGCTATTGAGAAATGGCAGGTATATGGATTTGATTACTTGACTGCAAACAATGTCGATGCTGATTCTGAAAATGCGTTTTTCATAGCTGAAGATCCAGATCCGCTTAATGGTATTGATTTTCAATCTCTTGATGCTAGGTTAGCTTTAGCAAACGGAATAATAGAAAACATAAGCCAGCTGTCCCTTAGTGACTCATATTCAATAGTTGACGGAGAGTCCTACCACAAGAACTACTCTTTCCCAGAATATGCGATTGAGTCAAGCGGAGAGGATCCGACCGTTACCCCTTTTGGTAATATTACCAGTGCTGTCGATCAAGGCTCAATAAACTTCAACAATATATTTTGTTCTAGCGTAAGCACTAACGCTTTAATAAATACGTTTGACGGTCTAGTTTACAATGAAACACCTATTCTATACCAATCAACCTCTGGCTGGAATATTACAGATGCATATATAGATCCTTCTGACATAATAAATCTTCCTTCTCAAATAGAGCTTATATCTTTTAATGGGTATCTAACTGAGTCTGTTTTGGGTGCTGGCCTGAGATCTTTCAAGACAGACGCAAACCATCAGTTTGGTGTTGTTTATTATGACGAAAGAGGAAGAAGCGGGCCTGTAATGCCACTTGGAAGCGTTTACGTTCCTGGTTATTCTGACGCAGAAAGAGGCCCTAACAAAGGAAGAGTTGAAATACTTGTTGAGCTGTTAAATAATCCGCCAGCATGGGCGCACAACTATCAAATTGTTTACGCTGGAAACTCAAATAAATCTGACTTCTTTCAGTACACAGCTGGAGGTGCGTTTGTTGCGCAAGGTGATAACCAAGATGCGAACATATACGTATCGTTAAACTACCTACAAAACAACACAACAGCTTCTTACGTACACGGATTTGGAGCTGTAAACAACGAGGGTGGTAATGACATGTATGTGTTTAAGAAGGGTGATAAGCTTAAAGTTATATCTTACTACACGGAAGAAGACTTAAGAGAGTTCCCTCAGAACATAGAGTTTGATATTGTTGATTCTGTTGTTCTTGGTAGCAGCATAGATGACAACCCTCTTTACATTGACGGGGAAGACGGAGCAACAAGTAACTCAGCACCTAAAGCAAAGACTGGTCAGTTCCTTGTCCTTAAAAACAATTCATCAGCTGTTGGTTTTTCTCATTATGATGTAAGCCAAAGCAGCATAGTAAATTCTCAGTCTCACTTGTGGAACGATAGATGTTTGATAGAGGTTTACACTCCATCAAAAAGAGAGAGCAGAGAGTCTATGGCTTATTACGAAATAAGCGAATGTTTCAATGTAATACGTGATATAAATACTAGCGAACCACTTCACCAGACAAATTCAATAAGGCTGTCAAATGGTGATGTGTGGTGGAGAAGGATGGCTGTAAACATGCCAAACTATGAACCGTCGATAAACGGATTTGCAAACATCATACTTGGGCCATCGTCAGAGGGTGTTTTTAGAGACTACTTTGTTGAGTCAAGGTCTTTTACAGATGTTATACCAAGGTGTGAGGTCAATGGTTTTGGTAAGCTAAAGCTAGAAGACAAGAGAAGCAGAGAAATAAGAAGAGACTCTTCTATTACTTACTCAGATAAAAACAATTACGCATCGTCTCTTGTTAGGTTTACTTCTTTTAACGGTGCTAAGCTTCCGTACAAAGACATTCCAAATGAACATGGTTCTATAACCAGTATACTAAATTATTCTGACTCTATATTCTGCATACAAGAGGATAAGTGTAGCGCTATAACAGTATCTAGAGATATCATAAGCGACGCAATCGGAAACGAAACTCTCATAACGTCAAACGAGATTATTGGTAGTCAGAGGTTTTATGCTGGAAATTTTGGATGTGAAGATCATCCAGAGTCTGTTACTGTAGCTGGTAATAACATCTATTTTGTCAGCGTAGCTAACAAAGAAGTTTATAGGTTCAACCCGTCGAATGGTATTTATCCAATATCCGAAACTGGATTGAAATCATACTTCAGAAGAGTTCTGTCTGGTTCTTTAAATAGAGTTGTTGGTGGGTACGATCCAGTCAATGATGAGTTTTTGCTTTCGTGGAATAATTGGGTGACCTTGAGCCTTATCCCAATTGATGGCTATATTACTGGATATGTGCAGCTGTCATCTAATATACTTGTTGATGAATCCGAAGATATTGGAGGTGGTACTGTTATTATAGATGGCGGCAATCCAGGTGGTGGGGTTGATACTGGAGACGGTGGTACAGGTAGCGGAACGAACGGAGGCGGAGGTTCTCCAGGCGCTGGGTATAATGAAGGGTATAATATTGGTTTTGATGAGGGAGAGGACGCAGCAACTGAGGATATATTACAGGAGCTCACTGTGGCTTTTGGTGATGATGTATTTGGTGAAGGAACGGACACTATTGCCGAGGCTATCTCTGACATACAAGCAGAATTCGATGCCGACGATGCAATAATAACAGGTCTTCAAGCAGACTTGACTGCTGCTGAATTTGCAAATGACAGCTTAGACGCTCAGATAAATGACCTTAATGATCAAATAGCTTATTGGCAAGACTTAGCAGCAAGCGCTGCTGACGAAGCTCAGGCTCTGTATTTGAGTCGGATAGAAGAATTGCAGAAACGAGTAGACGAACTCACTGCTGAGGTTGAGTCTCAAAAGCTTGTTATATCTGGACTTAATGACATCATAGAAGTGCTTCAAACTGATTTGGCTTATGAAGTAAGCCTCAGAATAGACGCAGAAAATTCACTAGAATTACTTCAAATAGAGTACGATCAATACAGAGAGGATACTTCTAATACTATCAATACATTAACTGCCGACAGGTCTTCTATTGTCTCAAAAGTTGCCATGGACATGGACATGCTGGTTATAGACACTCTTCTTAGGGTTACATACCCAGATGGAAGACCTATACTTACTGCAAACGATTTCCCTCAACCACTGAATCAATTCATAAAAGAATATCAAGACAACGGAGTTACAGAAACCCTTGTGTCTTTCTACCTCAATCAAGCCCCATTCATTAGCTCAAATCTGGCTAAAGATATCTCTGACTCTATAAATGATGTCATACAAATGCTTGCCGACCAAATAACAGACGTTGTGTCTGGAGATGGGGGTATAGACAATGGAGGTGAGGGAAGCGGAGGTGATGACTCTAATGGAGGTGGTGTAGACCCTGGAGAAGCATTTAGAGGCGTGCCATTGGTGTTCGACCCAAGCAGCCAGCTAACGCCTGTGGAAATAAGAACAGCAATGCTTAACGTACTTATTCACTCAAGTCAAGCTATATCTCAATTAGAAGATGAAGATGGATTCTCTGGTCTGTTTATAGGTGCTGGAGAAAATAGAAAACAACTTGAGGCTGACACTGACGGGACTAAATACTTTATAGACGACTTTGGGGTTAGGTATAACGTATCTGGTCCTAAATACTTTGATTTTGTTTACGACTCCAACAACGATGGTATAATCCAGACTCAAGACTTGCTGAACTTCCTTCTTGCTTATGGTCAAACATATGACCTTTCAGAACAACCAACAATAACAAGAGCCGATTAACCATGACAATAGCCTTCGATAACAAAAACAACAAGTGGAAGAGCGAATACTCTTTTCAAACGACCTGTTTTTCCACAGTTGAAGACTCTTTTGTTTCCTACAGAGAGCTTACTCCATTTTTAAACGCATTTAGAACGATCTTGTATGAACACAGAGAAGACTCTGTAAAAAACTCATGGTATGAATCAGTTCAACAGCCGTCGACTATTGGTGTTTCTTTCAATGACAACGCTTCTAATAATAAAATATTCAAGACTGTTTCTATAGAGGGTGGGAATATAAATAATCAAGGCGGTGCTGTAAACTTATTTTTTGCAAACTCAGACAACAGAGTTCAGAAGTCTTCTATTATAGGTCCAGTTACAGAAAGGGGAGGTATATACTACGGAACTGTTGGAACTACTGTGGTTAATTCTCAATCAAACGTAGAGGTTCTTGGCGTTGTAGAATCATATGAACAAGTAGACCAAAACTTGCTTATTAGGTTTAACGGATCTGATTCTTCAAGCGTATCGGCTAGGTCTAGGTTTTTTCTCATAGATACATCTCAAGAGCCTTACGCTGCTTTTAGGTTCTTGGCAGGGAACTGGTTTGTTTCTACAGCATCTAACGTCATGCAGACGGCATACGATAGTCTACCTAATAATTTTAGTCCAATACAGTCTGGAGATTTTAGTTACCAGAACGGAATACTCGTTGCTGGCCCCACGGCGTTTAACATGGCCGTGTTCAACGCAAGGATTGAAAACGGCGAGATATACATAGCACACATGACTCCAAGTTATGTAAACGGAGATCAGTTAAGGGGTCAGTACGCAGAGGCTATTTTCTCAATACCAGCTAACCCAAGTTTTGAGATATACGGTTTTAATCTAAACTACGAACCAACAGACTTAGACCACAGTAAATAAACACTATATTTGCAGAAGATGAAGTATAAGAAATTTCAAGGTGGAGGAGGGTTTGGTGTAGCTGGCGCAGTGCTTGGCGGGATTGGTACGCTAGGCAGTATAGCCACTAACATTGGATTGGCGAAGCAAGGGAAGGATATGATGGAGGAAGGCAAGAGCCAATATCAAGCCATGCTTGACGAACTTCGCTCAGGAAAATATAACCAAACAGTTTCTCAACCAATGCTTCAGGCGGCAGAGGAACAGAAAAGGCTTGCGGCATCTGCTGCTCAGACAGCTGACCAAAGAGCTCAAGCTGCTCAACAAGCATACTTGTCTGGTATTCGGTCTGGTGATAGACGTATGGCAGCAGCAGCTCCTGGTGTCATATCAGGTTTAGAGGCAGGGGCTCAACAAGCTCAAAACCAAGCAGCTGCTACGCAAGCGCAAGCCAATCAAAGAATAGCAAATTTGGGTGAGCAATACGCTCAACAAAACAACTTGTTCCAAAGAGGACTGACTCAACAGGAGATGGCGATGGGAGCTCAGTCCGCAGAGGCTGGAAGGCAGCAGAGGTATGGAGCGCTTAGCGGTATGTTCGGTGACGCTCAAGCGATTGGAGGTGAATTGCTCGGTATAGCTGGTGATATGGGATGGGATGGGTCTGGAAATCTGAACAATACTCAAAGAACAGGAAGTCCCAGCCCAGAGCAAGACATACAATATACCCCTGATGTTCTGAACAAAAGAAAGATTAAGAAGGGTATTGGAGATCCTGTAGATTTCTTTGATTACCAGTTTGCGAAAAACGGGATGAAAGTTCAAAAGACTCCAGGAGAGTTTTCGCACAGAACAAACCCAATTGATATGGTTGCTGAGGACGGAACCAAAGTAGGGGAGGTTACTGGTGGGGAATACATCTTTAACCCGTCACAAGCAAATAGAATGCGCTCTATGCTTAGCCAGAATGACAGAGACGGTTTGTTTTCTTTCCTTAGAAACTTGTTGAACAAAGACAGATTTAAGCGATGAGTGAGTCAACACCATTTATGTTTACTCAAGCGATTCAGCCGTCCGACTCAACTAAGTTTGTCAGGGGTGTTGCTGAGCTTG
>Ga0099850_1001245_pt1 | contig 11881 bp, 15 predicted proteins | sample CB_VirMetaG_5_FD_79182 | JGI IMG/M metagenome (GOLD analysis project Ga0099850, IMG submission 79182) | Freshwater to marine saline gradient viral communities from Chesapeake Bay - CB_1508_1D Viral MetaG | ecosystem: Environmental > Aquatic > Marine > Coastal | place: USA: Chesapeake Bay...
CAGCACTCAGTCAAAATAAAAAGTTAGATATCTTTATCAATCCATTAAAGTGGGGCTCTTGCTCTTGGGAGACTGGTTCTGATGAAGTAGAAGCATGTATAAAAAAGTTTAGGTCATATGAGGTTCATTGTAATCAAACAAAGCAAAAACAAGAATATTCCTTACAAGTTCATGTTGGAATTCCAAATGAATTTGAAAAGAAAGCTCCATTTTCTGTTTGTGTAACAGCTGGAATAGAAACAGATAGAGTTTCTGCTAACTGGCTTGTAAAAACACAACTAGGCATAGATAAGCTTATTGTTCCATCAGAGCATGCAAGGTTTGGATTTGTTAATACAGGATATGAGGTTATCAATCAAGCAAACAACACCAAAACAAACCTTATTTGTTCATGCCCTGTTGATGTTATTCACTACCCAGTAAAAGCTATTGATGGACCAGAATTGGACGTTGATTTTGAAACTGATTTTAATTTTTTGCAAATTGCTATGATTGGTCCAAGAAAGAATATGGAACAAAGCATAAGATGTTTTGTTGAAGAATTTAGAGATAACGAAAATGTTGGACTTATAATAAAGACTAGTTTATCAAAATCTTCTATCATTGACCGCACTAATACAAAAAAGCAATTAGAGAGCTACATTAAAACTCTTGGCGACAAGAAATGTAAGGTATATCTAATTCATGGAAACTTAACAGAAAGCGAAATTCATTCACTTTACACTCATCCAAAGGTAAAGGCATACTTTACAACAACCCATGGTGAGGGCTATGGTTTGCCTGTTTTTGAGGCAGCATATTCAGCATTGCCGATTGTTGCAACCGATTGGTCTGGGCATCTAGATTTCTTATCGGGTAATCATAAAGGAAAGAGCAAGAAGCTTTTTGCAAAGATAGATTGTGATATCAAAACAGTGCAGCCACAGGCAGTATGGGGCGATTTAATTATAAAAGAAAGCCGTTGGGCATTTCCAAAAGACAATTCTGTAAAGACACAATTGGCTAATGTTTATAAAAATCATGGTATGTATAAAGGTTGGGCTAAGTCATTACAAGCTCAAATTTTAGAAAACCATAAACTAGAAGATATCTTAAATCAATATAATGTTTCTATATTTGGGAAAGCAGCAAATGACGAAACAGATATTTCCAGCTTGAAAGAGAAAGCACTTGCAATTTCAAATGTTAAAGAAAGAGCAAAGTTTGCAAAAGAAGTAGTATCCGGGGACTTATCACAGACAGAAAAGGTTGAGTTTTTAAAAGACTTGTTTAAGGGAGAGAAGGCTCACGTCCTTTCTTGCGGTCCAACATTAACAGACCACGACCCAGAAAAAATCAGAGAACTATTAAAAGATAGCTTGGGGGTTTCTATTAAGCAGTCCTTTGACTTGTTTGGTGATATGATAGATTTTCATATTTATAATTGTGCAAACTTTAAGCAATATGATTATTCTGAAAACAAACCAGTCGTTATTGAAGCTTCAACAACTCCATATAGATTAGGTGAGTGTGACCTTAAATTTTTCATACAGGAAAGAGATTTTAACAAATCAGTTGCCGCTACTGGTGATTTTAATTCTTGGACTTTTGAAAAACAACCCTTGCTAAGACCTTATGGACCTGGTATAATGTATGAAGTTGTGTTTTACACACTACAACATTTAGGGGTTTCCGAAGTGATTACAATTGGTTGGGATAATAAACTAATTCAAGGAACTGCTGGACAGCAACACTTTTACGACAAGCAAGGGTCGGACTTAGACAAATCAGATTTCATTCACAGCAATGAGGTAGCGGCAAATCAAGCCGCGGCTGCAACACTGGACAATGAAGCAAAAATATCAACAGATGCGATTTTATCGTGGTATGAGTGGTTAAAGTCCCAAGGAACTGAATTAAAGATAATCTCTTCAATAAACCCAGCACCAGAACAAATTGAAAGGATTGCAGTTTAATGAAGTATTTTATTACAGGCGGAACAGGGTCTCTTGGTAAGGCACTCGTCAATAGATTAAAAAAAGAAGGACACAGTATTGTTGTTTATTCCAGAGATGAGGGCAAGCAAGCTCTTAAGTTTGGAAACGATAAATCTGTAAAGTGTATCATTGGAGACATTAGGGATTTTGATAAATTATATGTTTCTATGAAAAAAGAAAAACCGGACATCGTTATCCATACAGCGGCATTAAAAAGAATTGATGATATGGAGTTCCATCCAGATGAATGTATCAAAACAAATATTCATGGTTCTGATAATGTTGCAAAAGCAGCTGTGCTTACAGATGTAAAGAAGTGTGTTTTAATTTCTACCGATAAAGCTTGTCAACCTGTAAACGTTTATGGTTCCTCTAAGTTTATCGCAGAAAGACTTTTTACAAACCATGATTATGATTCTAGTTCAACTATATTTGCATCAGTAAGATACGGTAATGTAATAGCATCTCGTGGTTCTTTCATACCTCTTTGGCTCGGCCTATTAGGTGAGGGCAAAAATATCAAAGTTACTTCATTAGAGATGACTAGATTTCTTTTTACTCTTGAAGATGCTGTGGATACTGTGTTGGGAGCAGTTGATAACTGCGAAGGTGGAGAGGTCTTTATCCCTCAGATTAATTCATATGATATGAGCACTATCTTAAAGGCAGTAAAACACCTACATGGTCAGTCTTTTGAATACGAGATGATGGGTCTACGTCCTGGTGAAAAACTCCATGAAGATATGCTAGCAGAGACAGAATTGCCCTTTACCTACAAAGTTGACGGCATCAACCTTCTTTGTGTTCGCCCACAATATACAAAACGAAATCATAATAATCTTTGGAAAAAATATGACGGACCACACTTTAATTCAGCATTACATGTTAGCGATGATGCGACTGGATTGGTGACTCTAATAAATAGGGGAACAAAAGAGACCAAATGATTAAGTGCTTTGATTCTAGCATTACTGAGCAAGATAAACAAAACTTGCTTACAACATTACAGTCAAGAGTTCTAGCATTTGGACCAAATGTTGAAGAGTTTGAAAATAGATATTCTCACTTTTCAAAAAAACAATATAATATAGGGTTTAATTCGGCATCATCAGCTGCTTATTTGCTGTATCAATATCTTTTTGAGAAGTTGGGAAAGTGTAGAGTTTATACGACTTCGCTCGGCTTTGTATCTCCTGTCTATGCAGCAATAAAAAATGGACACGAAATTCTTTATGTAGACGTTGACGATAATCTACTTATGTCTTCTGATAACCTAAAAGAGTTATTCATTGACGATGGTATGCCTAGTATTGTGATGCCTGTTCTATATGGTGGTGTAAGTAATATAGATGGAATGAGTGATTTTTGCAAAAAGAACAATTGCACATTGGTATTGGATTCAGCACATTGCATAAGTCCAAATATGGACTATGATTATGCTTTTTATTCATTTCATCCGGTTAAGCCTATATGCATGAGCAATGGAGGATTGTTGGCTACTGATAACGAAGAGGCATCAAACTATATGTTTTCAGGCAGAAATTTTGGAAGAAAGATTACTGGTGATACTTATGATTTGGTCCAAGCCGGTTTCAACTTTTATATGAACAACCTAAATGCATCATTAGGCTTATCGCAACTTGATAGATGCCTAGATAATGTGGAAAAAAGAAAGAAAAACTTTGAGACCTTAAAAGATAATATACCAAAAGAACTTGGGTACTTCACAGAGCACGATGAGGATTCTTCATATTATTTATCTTCACTGGTATTAAATAAAGAATATTCTTCTGTTATAATGAGGCAAGAATTGAAAGAAAATGGAGTTCAGTCTAGCTTTCATTATCCTTATCTTCATAAAACAAAATTTTATAAACAAGATATTGAATTAAAAAAACTAGACTCTTTGGAAGATAGGATAATAAATCTACCAATTCACCAAGAACTCTCAAGTTTGGATTTAGGAGTTATAATACGTGAGTGTGTTCGTCATAGCAGAAGCGGGAGCAAATCACAATAGAAATATAAAACAAGCATTTACTCTAATAGATATTGCAAAAAGCTCCGGAGCTGATGCAGTAAAATTCCAAACATACTCATCTTCAACCCTTTATTCAAAGAACACACCAGATTTTGCTGGATACAAAAACATCAACAAACTGATAAAAGACATTGAGCTTCCAAGAGAATGGCAAGCAGAACTTAAGCAGTATTGTGATGATATTGGTATAGAGTTTATGTCTACTCCATTTGATGAGGCAGCTGTTGAAGAGTTGGTATCTTTGGGCGTAAAAAGATTAAAGATTGCTGGATTTGAATCAACGGACCCTCGTTTTGTTAGAATGGTCGCATCAGCGGGGCTACCAATTATTGTGTCTGCTGGAATCGGAAGCAATATTGATTCAATTCAAAATATAATAAATTGGATTTCATTAGAACAAAGCAATCCAGATATCACGGTGTTGCATTGCAACAATGCCTACCCTACGCCAGATTGCGACATAAACCTTAATAGAATTGACTCAATCATTAATAGATATCCAAACATCAAGGTTGGTTTATCCGACCACACTGAGGGCATATTAGCCCCTTCTTTGGCTGTCGCGAAGGGAGCACTTTGCATTGAAAAGCATTATACTATATCAAAACTACTCCCTGGTCCTGACCACCCATTTGCTTTGGAGCCAGAACAATTAAAGAACATGATTGAGCAAATAAGAATTGCAGAGAAGATGTGCAGAGATACTGAAAATGTTCTCACTAAAAGCGAAATGGGATTCGCAAAAGCAATGAGGTCAGTAGTAGCAGCCTGCAATGTAAAAAAGGGCGAAGTGTTCACAAAACAGAACTTAACAACAAAAAGACCTTTCTTGCCTGGTAACGTCCATTCTTCAAGATACTATGAAGTCTTGGGAAGCATAGCCACTCGTGATTACAGCAAGGATGATTTTGTAACAATACCACAAGAAAACAATAAGGCAGTAAGATGATAGGGGGCAAACTGTGATGAAAATAATTTTTTTAGGAAAAAAAGATAACAAAGTGTATGACTTTTTGTCTTCTAACGAAGATGTTTATGCGTTTGAACCAGAAAAAGAAATTGCTATTGAAGAGGTTAAAGAAATATCTCCCGATTTGATAATTTCTTATGGGTATAAAAAAATAATAAAAGACGATATAGTTGAAAAATTTAAAAATAAGATAATAAATTTACATATTTCGTATTTACCTTGGAACCGCGGCGCTTATCCGAATATTTGGAGTTTCTTAGATAATACTCCAAAAGGAGTAACAATACACTATATTGATTCTGGAATTGATACTGGTGATATTTTGTTTCAAAAAAGCATTTTTTTTGAAAACATCAATCAAGAAACATTTGAGAGCACATATAATAGGTGTTCACGCGAGATAGAAAATTTATTTATTGAAAATTGGACAAATATAAAAAATAGTAATTTCCAACCAGTGAAGCAAGACAAAAAAGAGGGAACATTTCACACCATCAAACAAAGCAACAAGGTTTTTAAAGATATCGGTCTACACCAAAATTGGAATGAAAAAATAACCAGGTTTTTGAAAGAGCGTAGAACAGATGACAAAATTATTGACGACATACAAAATATCAGAAAACAAAACAATACCCATTGGATGGATGTTGTTAGGTTGGCTTTTAGAGAAAGTCCGAAAGAAGCAAGAAATATATTTAAAAAAATAAAATTTTGTGATTACAAAGTTAATGAGTTGCTAAAAGAGTTATCTGAGAATGAATAACAAATACGAACAAAGTTTTGTTATCGGAACTAGATACTCTACCTCAATAATCTCTAGAAAAGAAAACAAAAAACTCCTAGAAGAAAGTTGTAAAATAGCATTTCAAGCAGCATTTCCGCACGTTTATGAATTATATGGAATCATGCCGGATGCATGCCTTAGAGAGCACTACTATTATGATGGGAAATATTGGAATTCTTATATATTTTCATTATTAAAATCTGAGGTGATGTAAAGATGAAAACTAGTGGCATAGATAATATTTCTATTTTGGGACCCGGCAAGACAACCTTAGAGTTTTCACCTAAGCAGGAAGAATCTGTTTTGGCATTTCAGGAGGTATTCCCAAATTGCCTAGAGTATTTGGGAATAGTCCCAGACTATTGGGTCTGTGGAGATCCAAATGCTTATATGGTGGGGATGAGATATCTTTTAGAAAACACAACAAACCATGATCTTAAAAAAAATAAAATTTTGATACCTAATATCTTCATGAAAGATATCGCATGCTACAGGAAATATTGTGGCGCCACACCTCTTATACGATCTCGGGGAGGTTGGGATGAGTTTAGGAGTTTAACAGAAGAGATAATGAAGAACTATAATGTAGAAGTCATCCCAGTTACAACTATGAAATATTTAAAAGTTTTTAATCAGAATAGAGACTTACAAAACATCAATCAACCTGGGTTTGAATTTTTGAGATTCATGCAAGAAAAAGTTGTGTTTGGTACAGTAGAATTTGATAGTGAATTTGTAGTGGGAGACCGATACAAATGGGGTTTAGAAAATAAACTAACATCAGTCGCGCTACCGGTTTGTTATTATCTAGGGGCAAAAAAAGTAAAAACATATGGATTTGATTACCGGGGACCAAGATTTTATTCCGACGTTGCAAGGCACCCTTGGAATGACGAGACACAATCTGGCAACAGTGCGGTTGAATTCTCTTTAAGTTTGTTGCAAAAATGGTTACAATGGGAAAGTATTCACGGCATGAAAATAGTTTCCGGAACAAGGGATTCAATAAGTTTGCCAAATAAATTTTTAGAATATGAGAGTTAAGCTAGGGTCACATTAATGAATAGAACATATATTATTGCAGAAATCGGAATCAATCACAATGGATGCTTAGAGACGGCAAAGCGCTTGATTGATGTTGCCGTATTGGCCGGCTGCGACGCGGTTAAATTTCAAAAGAGAAATCCGGACGTTTGCGTACCAGAGCATCAAAAATGCATCATGAGAGAGACACCTTGGGGCACAATGACATATTTGGATTACAAGTATAAGGTGGAATTTGAGAAGGTGGAATATGATGAGATAAATAAGTATTGCGAAGAAAGAGGAATTGAATGGTCTGCAAGTCCTTGGGACTTAGATAGTCTTAAATTTCTTGAACAGTATGATATTCCTTTTCTCAAAATCCCATCAGCGATGATAACAAATGAAGACCTCATGAGGCAATCAGCAAGGACTGGAAAGAGAGTTGTTTTTTCTTCTGGGATGAGCACTCTGGAAGAGACGGATCAAGCGGTAAAGTGGATGCAAGAAGAGGGTGCAGATTTTGCTCTATTGCACTGTAACTCTGCATACCCGGCACCGCTTGGGGATTTGAATTTAAGTTGCATCAAGACCCTCAAGGATAGGTATGGGTGCGAAGTGGGTTACAGTGGTCACGAATTTAGACTTGGCACAACCGTCGCAGCTGTTTATCTGGGTGCAACCATACTAGAGAGGCATATCACCTTGGATCGCACAATGTGGGGATCTGATCACCTTGCTTCTGTAGAACCGCAAGGGTTGATCAAGTTAGTTAGGGGAGTCAGAGAACTGGAAGAAGCATACGGAGACGGTGTGAAGAGAGTTACCGATGGAGAACTATCATCTAGAAAGAGACTAAGGGGAAATTAGCGAAATGAAGAAAATAGAAGAGGTAGCATTCTTAATACAGGCAAGATTATCTTCCCAAAGGTGCCTAAGAAAGATGGCACGTCCATTTGCAGGGACGACATTGTTAGATATAAACATTAAAAAACTAGTAGATTCCGATTTGATTCCAAATGAAAACATTTATGTATCAGTACATGAAGAAGAATTAATTCAAATAGCAGAAAAATACCCAGTTAATATTTTTCACAGGAGTGAGAAATCAGCGATGTCTGAGGGTACTCCAATGACAGAGATATATGAGTGGTGGGATAAAATACCGCATAAGTATGTTATTTTAACTAATGCTTGTGTACCGTTGTTATCTACTAGAACAATAGAAGAATTTACAGAAGAGTATCTTAAAATAGACAATGTGGGAATGTTCGGCGTAATTGAAAAGAAGAATTATTTTTGGGATTCGGAAGGTAATTTTCTCACCAATTTAGACGAAGCGGTTATGAATACAAAGACTGCAGAGACTGTGCGCGAAGCAGCACATTGCTTGTATGCTGGTTCGCTAGAGAATATAGGTAAAAGTATATGGATGGGCAATTTCTCTAAAAAAGGCGATATACATCTACACCCCGTACCGGAAGAAGAGGTCTTTGATATTGATCATGAATGGGAATTTCAACTTTATGAAAAGCTATACAAGGCAATAGAAAATGGAATGGATTAATTGTAAGAAGATTGACTTACAAAACATATCTATAACTAATCCATTATTATTTGAGAGATGTATATCTTATATACAGAAAAACAAAATAACAGAAGGAAACCTATGGTTTGACGGTGTTACGGATGAGTTATTTGCCACTAATTGTACTTACGAAACGGACGATAAAAATTCTGCATTTCTTACTACTAGGGAGAAATACCTCAAATTTGGAGACAAGGGACATTATGGGGTATCTAGTAAGCACTACGTAGATCAACAAGTTAGCATATCAGACAGTGAATCTATTTTTACTAATGCATCAAGTTTACAAAAATATAAAAATTCAAAAGTTCTAATCATAGGTGCAGGTCCTACGGCGCAGCATTATGAGCGTGAATGGAAAAGTAACTTAGATAATTATGATTATGTGTGGTCCTGTAATCATTTTTTTAAAGCGGATTTCTTAAAAGGTGTAAGAATTGATTTGGCCACACTAGGAAATGAAGTAGAGTTTGCAGATCCAGATTTGTTAGCAAGAATCTCTAAAGATAATACTACTATCGGCATAGAAACAGTGATATCTAGAAATAAAGATTCATTTTTTAAATTTTTAAACAAATATGATAAGAAGAATAGGTTCTTTTTTTCAACTAGGTATTTTGGAAAGATTGGCTCCATACCTAGAATGCTCGCGGCATCTGTCCGAATGGGTGTTAAGCATGTATCGTTCGTGGGTGTGGATGGTATTCCACCAAAGTCACATCAAGAAAAAATTACCAATTCAGTGTTTCAACGGAATAAAAAGATAACTGGACCTTCAGATTATGACTCTTATAGAAGGCAGTATGTTATGTTGTGGGATTATTTATTGAACGATTTAGACAGTAATAAGAATGTTACTTTTTACAACTATGGAAAAGAATACGAATTTAATATGACAAAAAACATACCAGAAAACAGATAGTGAGACCTGGAGGTAAAGACGTCTTGTATAATCTTAGTGAACATGGACTTTTATATTCTAATAAAAACCCCAAGATACCAGGAAGCATATTGTCAGACTGCAATAGTGTTTTGGAGAACATCAGACACGATCCTGTCGCACATATGAGAAATAACCATAATTTTACTTTCTTCAAGCAACCTTTGTTGTATGATAGTTTTGCTAAGATAGTTCTTTTAGATGAAGTTTTAAAGCTACCATTTTTATTTTTTGAAGGAAGAGATTTTTTCTTAGGAACTGTAAACCTTAGAAGCAGCAAGGAGACTGCACATCCGGAAACAACAACAACTTTATTTCATAGAGACCAAAATTTGGGAAGCTTAAAGAGCACTAGGGGAAATTTTCTTAAGGTATTTGTATATCTGACAGATGTATCGCATGAGAATGGACCGTTTACGTATATAGTGGGAAGCAACAAGAATCAAAAAGAAGATTCCAACAAATATAGAATACCAGACGAAGAAGTTTATAAAATGTACGGAAATGATACTGAAATAAAGTGTATAGCACCTGCGGGATCAATAATATCGGCAGATACTACAGGTTTGCACAAGGGAACAAAAGTGAAAAAAGGTTACAGAGATATGTTTACCATTAATTTTTGTACAAAAAAAGAAAAGAATACAGAAATGTTTCAAATCAAAAGGTCCTTTAAAGAAAAGATGGAAAAGCATAAAATACCACTTTTCAGGTATTATAGTGAGGTTTAGTGTGGGTAGAAAAATTTTTATAGACGGCGGCGCAAATATAGGACAATCAACCAGATCTTTTATGTCTGAGTGGCCGGGCGCAAAAGATTATGAGATTTTTTGCTTTGAACCATCAAAAGGGGAAAACATAAGAAAAAATCTTGAAAATCTCAAGAAAGACTTTAACAATGTTGAAGTGTTATATGATGCTGTCTGGATTGAAGATGGCGAAGTTGTTTTTTATGATGAAGAGAAAACTAGTTCTTCACTAGTAAAAGAAAAATTAAGAGGAGTTGCCGGCGTAACAGTCGGGGCAATAGATTTATCTGGATGGATAAAAAGAACATTTTCTGAAAATGATCAAATTCTATTAAAGTTAGATATTGAGGGGTCCGAGTATGAGGTACTAGAAAAATTAGTTGAAGAAGGTGTCACCTATATGATAGACAAAATTTTTGTTGAAATACATGGATCAAAATGTGGAAAAACCTTAGAAGAATCAAAAAATATTGTTGATCTCTTGCACTCTGTTGGTCATAAGTTGTATATGTGGGAAGGGGACACATTCAAGTATGAAACCTATAAAGAGGAGTATTATAATCATAAAATACTGGAACATCTGTATTGCAATTGGACAAAAAGAGGTTTTGATAGGGTCGTCGCGGAGAGAGTTAGTAATGAAAAAGGCAAAAGTGTATGATTATTTATGTGGATATAGATGAGACTATATGCATTAGCCCAGAAGATAGAAATTACTCAAACGCAAAACCATTAAAAAAAAACATAAAAAAAATAAACGATATGTACGATAATGGCGATAAGATAGTGTATTGGACAGCTCGCGGAACAGGGTCTGGTATTGACTGGAGAGACGTTACCGAAAAGCAGTTTACAGAGTGGGGAGTAAAATACCACGAACTACACTTCGGAAAACCAATATATGATCTTTTTATAGACGATAAAAATATAAACTCAGAAAGATTTTTTAAGGAGAAGCAAAATGAAGTTATCTAATCAAGCAATGGGAGCTATTATGATGGCTCTACAAAAGAGTTTACTAGAGCAAAGTGATATTGTCCCAGTATTGAAAGGGTTTGAGTTCCAGCTTAGCAATGAGGAACTTTCAGTAAAGAACCCACCAAATTTTCAGGTTGGAACAACCGGAGAAGAAAAGAGCAACACTACGGGCTCTGACTAATAATGCCTCGTTATACTTATAGATGCGAAAGCTGTAAAGAGGTTTTTGAAATTAACCACGGGATGTTTTTTGAGCAAGAAGTATGTGTAAAGTGCTCTGCTAATGAATGTTTGGTTAAGGTCCCTGTCTTTAACATCAAGAAACAGGATGAAACCCACTCTGAAAAGCGAGTAGGAGCTGTTGTAGACGAGTTTATTCAAGATGCAAAGCAAGACCTCAAAAAGCAAAGAAAGGAACTTAAAACGGAAATATTTGATAAATGATAGAGTTTATTTTAATTGTTAGTGTAATAGTAAATATAGTATTCATTCTATATTCAAGATGGCTTATTGGAATATTAAAAGCAAGAGAAGAGGATGTTGGAAACTTAGCTGAGCATGTAGCAGAATATGTTGGTCACGTAAAAGCTATTCATGAAATGGAAATGTTTTACGGAGACCAAACATTACAAGGTTTAATTGAGCACGGAACAAATCTAGTAGAGAAAATAGATGAATTTGATTTTATCCTCAATGAAACAGAAGAGGATGAAGAATGACCGAGCAAGCACAAAGAAAGAGACCTTACCGCCGCAGAAGAAAAAGAACAAAGAATGAATATTTCACAAAAGTTCATGAACAAGCAATAATAGATTATTGTGCTAGTGGATGC
>Ga0099850_1001246_pt1 | contig 11862 bp, 7 predicted proteins | sample CB_VirMetaG_5_FD_79182 | JGI IMG/M metagenome (GOLD analysis project Ga0099850, IMG submission 79182) | Freshwater to marine saline gradient viral communities from Chesapeake Bay - CB_1508_1D Viral MetaG | ecosystem: Environmental > Aquatic > Marine > Coastal | place: USA: Chesapeake Bay...
GCCCTGAGGTGTGGGAGCCGCGCCCTGCGGAGGGGCTTGTCGTGGGGTTTCGGTCTGATCGTCCGGCACCTGGATACCTCTGGCTTGCATCCGATTTTTGAGGTCTTCCATATAGTTGTCGATCATACTGATTGCGGTATCGTTTCTTGTCGTAAGGCCGCCCATGTCTCTGAAAGCTAGCATATACTTCTGAGCAGCGGCGACTTCGCCTTCTCTAGCGACCGAGTCGGGGTCCACCATCTTCGCAAAATCGACGGCCATCTGGTAAATAATCGAGTCCATCTTCGCACTTTCGGGGCCTACTAACTCAAAGGTGCCATAACGGCTAACGAGGTCTTTTAACTTCGCGGCATTAGTCTTAAGCATGTTGTAGCGATAAGTAGCCTCTTCTTTAGAGCGCTGAGTTTTTTGATCCCCGGCATCTTTCTCATCCAGCCGTGGCCCTGACTTGGTCTCGCCAGTCTCTTTGCTGTATAGGATCAGATCGCCTTTCTCGTCCCTCTTGCCCGTACTCATCCACGGATTGCGGACCTTCTCTTCTGGTCTGGTCAAGTACTTATCGGCAATATATTTTCTGACCTTGTCACGATCGCCATAGTCCTGCTCCGCGCCCTTAAGCTGCATCGCCGGCACCGCACTCATCGACTGAACCATGCGATCGTCGAACATCGTCTCGGGACGTTTCCCGGAGATCTGCCCAAAGCCAGAAGCCGCCCTCTGTAGAGCTCCGATATCTTGGGCTCTCTGCTGCTGGCTCATTAGCCCCTTGCGAGCGGCGAGTACGTCCGAGTCGTCGGTAACGAAGAGCTCTTCGGGGAGCTGCTGCCCGTATTTTTTTTCTAAAAGCTGCTTAATGCGCGGATCATAACGTCCTGCGGGCATACTTCCCCCTAGCTCGTATAACCATATTTTTGTCTATTATTAGTCTTGTATTGATTCTCGTCCATTTCATCTAACGACAGCGCAGGGTCTGGCTGCTGTTGGCGGCCATAGCCGTAAGCTGCGATATCTCCGGCAGACTGGATCATCTGGCCACGATCCTGCGCCTCTCTTTGGATATCTGAGACTTTGAGCCCAGATTGGCCGGCTCGTGCCCGCCATTGGTTCATTTCGTTTTCGTACATGCGTTGCTGCATGTCCATTCTGTCTCTGCGAGCCCGGTTTCTGGCCTCGACATTGGCGTCAGCGGCGCGTTGACGTCCCTGCATATTCTGAAGCTGTGCCCGATTGAGCTGCTCAGCGCGATACTGGCCATAATCCTGTTGTCTCTGGGCTAAGCGTTGGTTAAAACGGTTAACTATATCGGCATTAGTGCTTTGCGTCCTAAAGTCCTGCTGGTAGATATCGCCGCCAAGATTGGCAGAGTCCCGCAAAGCTCCCAGTCGGTTACGGTAAGCCTCCATTGCGGCTAGCCGGCCCTCCTGTGCCGATCGCTCCATTCCTGACGCCGCTCCCCCAAGCTGCGCTGCGATACTAGCCGCTCCCATCGCGCCGGAGCCTATGCCCCTTCTGGCTGCGTCTTGGAGTATGCTTTGCTGGCGAGACTGGGCATCAGACTGCGCCCTGCGTGATGCCTCCTCTAGGGCAGCCATCATTGCGGGATCGCGCTCTTGTGCAGCAATCTGCCGCAGCTGACTGAGTGCGTCCATCTGAGCACCGCGCCCCTGTTGCATGTCTCGAGACATCTGCACCAGCTGGGGAGCCTCCTCCGCCACGTAGGGAGCTACCTCCGGCGTGTAGGTCTCGAGCATCTGGTACTCTTCGGGCTCTAACTGCTCCAGGTCGAAATTCGGGGTTTCGATCTTGTTTAGCAGCTGCTCCAGCCGAGCTCTCTCCTCTCGAGACAGCTCCCTTGCGCGCTCACTATTCAGATATTGGGCTAATGCTGTACCTGCCGCTATTGCGATCATTCCCCAAGCCATTACCACCACCCCTTATTTTTGCCTTTGTTTATTAGCGGAGCATATGACTGTCTGGGGATCTCAAGCGCCGCTTGTCCCCAATCTTCGCCCGCTTCGACAGCCTTCCTGGCATTGCGGCCATAAAGCTCTGCATTCTTGTCATCTAGGACAACCCCCGCGAGCCGCTCTTGCTGTCTTTGAAAGGCGTCTTTCATCTCATCGCCGATAATGCCCTCTGGCGTGTAGGTGCTATTTCTATTGGCCAAAGCTTCGGCGGTCTTGCGCTGCTCTTCTAGCTGGCGTTCCTGATCCAGTCGGCTCTGCTCCGCTGCTATAGCCTGCTGGTAGCCTCCTACGTCAAAACCCTCGGTATAGGTCGGCCCGTACTCTCCGGCGACCTGTGAGCGACCGAGTAGATCCATAAGTTGGTTGTACCGAGATCTTTCGGTCGCATCAAGATAGGCCAACGGATCGGATGCGTACTCCGTTGCAGATCTCGAGTAATATTGCGAAGGATCCACAACATCGCTATAAGTGCCGTAATCAAAACCAGGGCTTCCCGTATATGTCGTGAGCGCCTGCTCATATGCTCTCCTTAGCGCCTCTTCGTCAGGAGCGTATGAGGCAGCTTGATCCCGCTCCGCTTGCTGCTGGGCAATCATCTCATCGGCTAGGCTGCCAAGTACATCGCGCACCACTCCCTGCTGCGACGTGTACCGCTCTTGCGCCTGCCGCGCCTGCTCATCTGCCGCTTGCTGGGCTCGAATCCGTTGGCCCTCTAGCCGCTCTTTCTCATCTCGTAAGCGTGCCTGCTCCGATTGAAACTGCTGAGTACCGCCCAACAAGGCTGCATCCAGACGCGCCTGCCCAGCCGTATAGGTAGGCCGCTGCGAGGAGCGCTGAAGAGACTCGGCTATATCAGACTGAGACTGCGGGATCCTAATATCTCCGGTCTGCACGCCCGACTGGTACTGCTGGACCTGTGGCTTGGCCTCTCCCGAGATAAAACTACGCAGCTGCCCATAGCCGCCGCCTTGCTGATCGCCTAGAGCGCCTTCGACTTTTTTTCTGACCTCTCCGGCCTCTCCATAAAAGTCTCCGGTAGTCGCCGCCTGCGCCTGTTGCTGGTATCTGGATGCCTCGTCTTTTAACTGCTGCTCTCTGCTCTTAATGGTCTCGCCGACATTGCCGTATACCTGACCAGTCTCGGCCTTTGCCGGCTGATTCAGAGAGCCAATAAGAGACTGCTGCGCCCCAGACTGAAGACTCGCAGAGCGCTCCGCATCGCCCTCTCCGGTATCTTTTACAGCAGGAGATCCCGCACCAGCTTCTCCGCCACCCTCTCCTGTAAGTTTTAAAGCCGGCCCGCCGCCGCCCTGCCCCTGCTCGGGCTGCCCCATTAGGCCGAAGATGTTCTGCTTGCCCTCTTCTGCGCCCAGCTGATTGGCTAGTTTGTTAAAGACGTATGCCATTATAAGCCCACCCCTTGCATATTACGCCCCAGGTTGTCCTGAGCAGGTTGCGCCGGGCTAGCTGTCGCCATGCCAGGCTCGATATCTTGTGGTAACTGTGTTTCCTCGCCCGGAGGTAGAGGTGTGCCTTGTGGTGATGGTCCTAGAGCCCCTGCGACTCCAGGAGCTCCGCCTTGCATCTCCGGCCCCGGTGAAGGCATTAACCCGCCTTGCGGCAGCTGCCCGGTCCGGACCATTGCTTGCAGGCCAGGGTCGGTCTCGCGTGCAAGCCGGTAGTGCTCCTCGATATGCTCTAGGACCATCTGCACTATTGTACTACTTTTGCGCATTTCTGGATCATTCAAAATAGCGTTATGGTGCATTATGTGCTTAGGATGGTCGTCAGTCGCTAGGGCGAGCACGTCCTCTCCGCGCTGGAGCGCCTCGTTTTCAGAATCCATCAAATCCGTTTCAGACAGCTCCGTCGAGTAGAGCTCATCAGCTGGAGCCCCTTCGATAATCTTAAAGTACTGCTGAGGATCCTTGATCAAGCCAGTCTGGAGCAGCTTCTCTGCCACATCCGAGCGCCCGGCCAAGGTAGACATGAGCGGATTGGACCGAGTAATGCGGATCTTCTTGATCGGCTCCAGATCTTTCCCCTCAAAGTCATAGCTATAAGTCTTTTGGTTCTGATTCGTGATCGTAATCTGCCGAGGTGTCTGGGCAAAATTCTTATACGTCCGTAAAGAGATCTCCATAACCCTCTCGAGTGCTAGGTCTAGCGCCTTAGAAAGAGAGCTGAGAAACTCCAAGCTATTAGCTGTGAGCGTTGCGATCGCGGTGCCGGAAGTAACTCCGGGAGGTGGCTGTCCACGCACCGCACCATTGAGATTCGACAGCTCGAGCATCGTGCCCTTAAGCACTTCGGCAAACTTATACGTCTCCGGTGCCGACTGGGTAAGTTGGAGCGGCTCTGGCTTGCCGCCGCCTTCTGTGTTCTGTGGCGTAAAGAAAACAAAGTTTAACCCGCCTACGTCTTGGACCGATACGTCCGCCCCACGTGGGCATAGTATCTGCTGCACGGCAAAAGCCGATTGATTCGTGGCAATCGCAGAGATCGAGTGATCGTACATCTCTTGCGAGGGGAGCAAATTTGATAGGATTGGATACCCAAATCCCAGCATGTGTACATTTTCAGGTCGAATTGGTACGATCGGGATACACTCATATGCGTTAGGTCCGTCGTAATAAATAGTGTGCTCGTCACTGTAGAATAGCATACGACCTTGCGGCATTGCCGGCGTAGGCTTGTGATAAACTTCGTAGACATAAATCATGTCTTCCTGTTCTATCTGCGCTTGAGTCGTCGTGTCGTAGATCCTATCGCGCACGCCGATTCGTGGTATGCGCAGGATGTCTTCTTTCATGTCTGGAAACTGGGCAATTAAGTCCCACCTGTTTTTGATCGTCCGGACTTCCGCCCAGTTAACATCGGACCAATTCTCCAGGCGATAGTCATAATAGACATCGTAAACACTCGGCGTTGTAATCTCGATGTCGCCGTTGTAGAGGAGCTCTTGGTTCTCCATAACCGCATAAGGTTCTCCGCGATCCGTCCGCCATGTCGTCTTGAAAAAACCCGTCCCATAAACGCACGCATGCTCTACAGCATGCTCCTGCTTTTGGTCTAAGTCCTCATCCGTTACTATGCTCTCGGTAAGAGCGTTGCCGATCTTTACCGCCTGCATAACATCACGGCCAGAAGCCTCTGCAATCGCTTTGAAACTTAGCCGCTGCTTAGTCGTTAACGTAATGATCTGCCGGATAATCTGGCGAGCCTGGGGCACGGACATGCGCACGAGCTCGCCCATCTCCCCTGCATAATTTAAAGATGTCTGCCAATCGTTAGCCTCTAGAATAGTCGAGTAATAGGCGACACTATTACGCAGCCAGGCTTGGATAATCGGGTTAGAGCCCCACCGTAGCCAGTCGCCATGGTGTGCCTGAAGCCCTTTGGCCACCTCGTCGCCAGACCTGGAAAACCAATATGTGTCATTGCCAATCATCTAGTAACTCGCTCCTTATATGCCCGCACCTGGTAGCCCATTGCCTGTATATTCATAGGCTCGCCCCCAATCCGGTGGCAAAGCGTGGCCTGGATAAAACTCGATCTCGCCGCAAACCTTGGAACATATAGTCTTATAACAGTAGACGGCTGAGTCCCAAAGGTAAGATTAATGCCGTTTTCCTGCCCCCAGCCAAATAGCCCCCACGGCTCATTACCCCAGCCCCCGGAGACGGTAACATTAGACTCCCGCCATTCTGTGAGCTCCGAGCTACCGTAAGTGTCATTGGAAAAGGTAACATCCAGCGCCGTTAAAGCCCGGTTTCTCGTATGCACCTGAAACTGCGGGTAATGCTTCTCGCGGTTTACTAGTCCGCCGTGAAAAGGCACCATTTTAATATCCGACTGGTAGGCTTCATATATAGTATTAGCCCCGACGACTAGGTTGGTGTCCGTGTCGAAAGTAAGGCGATACTGGTTAGAGCCCAAAGAAGCGACTGTTATTATCCTGTTAATAACTCCATTTTCTACTATGATATCACCGAATTTTGGGATATAGCTCGCACTCGTGATCTCCGCATAGGAAGCATCTCCGGCGACCGTATCCACCGTGATCGCATAGCTCTCGTCGACATAATCGAGCCGGTTCTGCTGCTTACGCTGCCTGCGGATCGTGTTGTCGGTAGATATTAAGTGCAGAGCATCGCCAGGGCCGACGACTCCTTGCTCGAAAGTTACGTCCCAGGTCGTCCAGCCGGAGGTTAAAAAATTCCAGCAGTATACCCTGCGCGCGCCGCCGCTATTGGGAATAAGCGTGGAAAGAAGGTATAGGCGCTCTGACTCATGGGCTACGCCGGAAGTGCTCGCAGCTAGGCTAGCATCCCCAAGGATTACCTGGACGGGATCCTCGATACCCTGCCGGGAGATGATCTCGACAGATGTCGCTGTGGCGAGAACCACACCCTGATTACTAAGAAAGATTACCTGATTATTGAGAAGAGCCGCAGAATTCGGTGCCACACAAAAGACGGTATTATCTACAATGGTCACATTGAAAGAGTTGACCGTATCCCCATCGACACGAAAGACTCCCTCTTCTTTAAGCACCAGCAAAGAGTCCCTCAGAGCAAATACTCTTAAGATCGCCGAGTTGGCAGCTCCCACCACAAGCTGATTAATTCGGGGGACCGCTTCGGGCTCTCCGATCTTGCTGACAGCCAAGACGTTAGGCTGAATATCTTGGGTAGATTCGGTATCGGCATAGGCAGAAGTTAAGGGCGGATCAAATGCCTGGCCAGGAGTTGAGCTCCCTGCCGAGATCGCTCTTAGCTGGATCGGATCGGTCGCGTAAGTTTTTGACTCTAGAAACATCTCGCCCGGTAGATCCTCTACCCCTGAGATATAACGAGCGATCACCGGGCTCGAATCATCACGGTTAATAGCGCGTACCAGACCGACCGAGCTGGCATATAGCCCAGCACTTAGATTGGTCGCAGAGTCTAATAGCTGAAAAATGTAATAATCGTTTGCGTCTTTTATCCCTTCAAACTGAAGGAAGTTAACTGTCGCCGGATCCGTTGCCACCGAGATGTCAAACGTGTTGGCTGCGACATTGGAGACTACATGCTCGCCCACCATCGTCGCGCCAGTGACATCGTCCCAAGTTATCCGGATGGTATCCCCGTTTTTTAGTCGATGCGCCGTGTAAGTGATCGTCACCGTATAAGGGCCTGCCCCTACTACTCCGACCGATTCAGCCTGCACGTTGGAGTTACCTACTCCCTTTCGGGCTACATAACGGCGCTCGGTAGCTCCCTGCTTTATCTCGACGTAGTCATCCTCGTCAATGATCGAGCTTGTGATATTAGAGCTTATCAGCTGAAGCTCAAGTAAATGCCGATAGGTTGCGTTGGCATAGAATAGATGCTCCTTAAAAAGAGCAATATCCTCGCAAAGAGGTGGCCGCGAGTTTTCTTGTAGCTCACCCTCCCGGCTGTTCGGGTTAGTATAAAGCTCTGCGGCACCTTCCAAAAAGAGCTGATCGACCGTATCGTCAAAGATAACTACCCGAGAAGCAAGCTCCGCCGCCGTAGGCTCAGCTTCTTTTGCGAGCGAGAAATCTGGCGTGGGGGTATCGGCAGCACTACCACTCGTCGTCGTTCGGTAGACTTGATAAAAATATTCCGACGCATCCACAGCATTCTGTATCTCATCCGGGATCGTAAATTCCAGGCGCGGAGTTTTATTATACGAAACTTCCAAAGTACCATTAGTTGGAGCCGCACCGTCATACGTATAGGTAAAAGTAGTAGGCCCTGTAACAGTAATTTGACGCGATCCATTGATATCTCCCGTAGGCGTAGCATTCTTAATCGTGACAAACATGCCGGTCTGCAAGTTATGATTGCCTAGCGTCGTTACCGTTATGGTATAAGGCCCGGATCCTGTAAATGTGTATGTAGCACTCTGAGCAGGATTAACGAGCACCAAAATATCGCTAGGAGAGCCAAGCAAAAGATTATCATTATCGTCACGTTTCCCAAAGACGACGCGGTAAGCCACCTGGCTATCGCCCGCAATCGGGCCGAGATCTGACGTGCCCGTGATATCAAGATCTAAAAAACTCCCCTGTAAGTCCAAAGCAGGAGCTATGCCTGATGTGGTGATCTGAGAAGTGGAGCTGGTTAATTTCATTACCCCGTTATTAGAGGTAACATATAAATTCTTATTGTCTTTGGCAGAGCGAGCGACTCGCCCACTCGCATCAAAGCTCTCCCCTGTAAGAAGAGTCTGACCGCCAGAAGTGTCAATCTTTTCGATCTTATCATCGTACTTGGCAATAAGATCGCCGTTATAAACCTGCAAATTATTTAGTGTGCCAGTCGAAGGATCTAAAAGCGTCGGAAAGCCAGGACGTTTTTGAATGATAAAGTCCCGCGCTAAAACACAATTGTTAGCTACTTCCATCGCCCCGTCGGGCACCGTGAAAGTGTTCTGCTGCAAATACAGACCAACAAACTTTTTTATCTCGACGTGGTTATATGCCATTAATAGACAATTCCCCTACCGTATCGACCGCGATAGCCTCTTAAAAGGCCAAAACGCTGCATGATCTTTGTCGATGCCCCTTCCGCACGAGGAGCGATTAAGCGCTCTAGCTGCTTTTTGCGCTTCGTAATCTCTTTGTCAATCGCTTCGGATCCCTCATAATCTCCGAGAGCTTCTAGACAACGCTTCGCCGTGCGAAAGACTAAAAGAGGCACCGCTTCGTCTGGAAGCTGAAGCACAGGAGACTCGCAAGCTGTGGCCACGTAATCACCAACCGCTAAAGCATTGAAACCTGTCGGAGCAGCAGAAATCTCCACCTGATTGCCAGAGACGGAAACAACCGCCACATCCATCGCCTTATTTTGGTGCCCTTGCTTGCCCTCGATAAGGTCTAATAGGCTAGACGTAGTAAAATCCGTCGGCACATTGTCTAGAGTTAAAGTAGTGCCAGAAATATTGGTTATCTTGCCCGCCTCGGACAATAAAACCAGACGATTAGGCTTTGAAAGATAATACTTGTCTAAAGATAGTGTGTTATTACCCAAAGGCGTGGGCACGAGCACAATTTTATCGCCCATAAAGTAAAACGATTGCGGAATCGAAGCAGACCGGAATAAATGAGCGTCCTCAAGGGGGATTTTTGAGATACTACGCACATTAGAACCGTCATTGATCTTTAAATCCCGCAAAGCACGGCCTATCGCCCGGTATGGGATCGCATAAGTGCTCTCGCCAGCAGTTAATGACTCGTTTTCGACAGCCACAAAGTAGTCTTGGTTGACCGAGCTGATAAGGGGCACCATCTCAGAGTCAATCTCCTCATTGATAAACTCCAAAATCCGCTCGTTAGTCAAAAGCACCTGATTATCAGGTACAGTGATCGTCGTTTTGACCTTATCGACTAAGCTGTCTGCCGTTGTTGCCATTAACCATACCTTTTCATTTTAGACTTTTTGCCTTTAGAGCTGCTCGAACTAGCTTTAGGGCTGCCTTTACCCTTGGTAACACTCATCGCTACCATCATTGACTTTCCTTTCGGCTTTGCCTGCGAGCCTTTGCGCATAAAATCACGGTAATCCTTACCGTTACCCATGCCCATGCCCTCTTCTGCCGTCTCCATGAGCTCTTCGAGTGCAGATTCCCCACCCTCGTCACTCTCGCCCTCGGCTGCCATCGGCATTTCGTCTGGCATTTCCTCAGAGCCTTCTGGATCTCCGCCTGCTTTGACGATCAGATCTTGCATCATACTGATCAGATCCTTTAGAGCAGAGACTTTTGCCTCCTTTGCTAGCGGATCCATCTCTTCGTAAGCCTCTTCATTACCGTAAGGCATCATTATTCCCCCTTGATTGTCTGATGATAGATAACATGAGCCGCAAAAAGCAGGTCATGACCTGGATGCGTTTTCTTTTCTGCCGGGCAAGGTGTCCAATCTCCCTCGTTTTCGCCATGCTCCCACAAGTAAGAGACGCAACGGTCCTCTGACGTGGGCAATCGCTCGGAAGGGAATAGATCCTCGCGCAAAAGCACATTAATCGCTGCGTCTTGTAGACCGCCAAGGTTAGGATCGTACTTGGCTCTGAGTGCTAAATAGAGCGCATTGTTAGGATCCTCTTCTGAGAGAAAGCGCATGGTATCAATGCCGCCCGGCAAAGCACCGCCAGAGATCCTAGACTTTAGATAAAAAGAGATCGCTTCTAGATGATCGGTAAAGTCCACCTCGTAAAGACGTGCCGGCTCGGTGAGCTTTAGCCCCGATAGGTAGCTGATCGAGTCGATCAAAGTCTTATAGAGGCTTGGAGTCATCATGACTCGCCAGCGCCCATCGACCGAGCCGTCATGCTCGCCCATGATAAAGTCGTTTTGAGCTACATAGTCTTTAAGACGGACGAGCAGATCCTTATCACCCTTATCTACCGCAGCAAGGATGACACCGAGAACCATATCGCGAGAGATACTAGACTTACTACGGCCAGTAGAAAGACAATCGCCCTTAGGAGTGCGAGTCCACCTTCCCGGAGCCTGCTCTGCCAGCTTGAGTACTTCATAATCTACAAGCCCCCCAAGATAAGCTAAAGCATTGTGCAAAAGACCGTCGCAATTGCCTGGCAGTATCCAGCCATTCGCATCCTTCTCCGACTGACCTAGCTCGATATACTGACGCACCTTTTCTGCTAGCTCCCCTAAGCGGTCGCCAGAAGGCTTCTGCGCAGGGGAGCGGCAAGATGCGAGCAGTAATGTCAGTAGAAGGATTTTCATCTACGGAAGCCTATAAGAAAATGAAAATGACAACCAATCTGTTCCTTCCACAGCTACAAATTGAACGGTACATTTCATACGATCAGCGCTCTGCTCACTAACGCAAGTACTGGCGTAGGAGTTTTTAACAAACGTAGCTATACCTCCTCCGTAGTCTCCGTCTGAACCTGCCGGGAATGAGCCCCCTAATGGAGTGTCAATTGAATAGGTCGCGTAGCCAGCCGCAGACGATGACGCTGCACATATACCCGTGACAGTTACCACATTGTTCATCAGCGTATAATGAACCCTGCTTCCTGTACACGAACAACTCGCCCCGACACCTGACGCCGTACAAGGTGGATTGTAAGACGCAGAACAAAGTCCATCAGCAGTTGAGCACGTAGTCGGTAGCTCGATAGATTTTATAGTTCCTGCTGATCCGTTCAATACAATAGGACATACCTCTGATCCATTATCGTTAACACAGACCGAAAAATCCTCATCCTGGGTTGAGTTGTAAACTTTGCTTGTGTCTACAGGCCCTACCAAAGCCACCGCTTGCGGGAATTGTTGGGTTATGGGGTAGCCGTAGACGTGTACATCCATTTGGCCTAATGGTGCCGATCTATTAGCTATTAAAAGATGTCCACTCGCTCCGGCGCATATCTGCTCGCGCATCAGGCGGATGGTTTTTTTGCCCGCACTTTCAAAATTGAATACACCACAGACATTTCGAGCTGAGGAGTTATATTGGATTCCACGAAAGCCTGATGTGACTCTAGATCCACCTTCTTGAATGATCGTCTGGGAATTATTTTCCGTCTCAACCATCTGCCAAGCAGCCCCACAAAATACTGTGTCACTAGCAGGCTCAATTTGGTGGGTTACTTCCGTGCAAAACTTATAAGTCCCCGCGTATGGTGCGTTAAAACTAACGCCAATTTGTTCGTCGCCAGCCGAACAGGTCGTTGAGGGAATTGTTGCCTCATTTGTTGAAGAACATGGCACCCCAACCGGCACGCTAGAATTATTGTTAACAAGGTCTAAACCTGCATCGCCGGCAGCTTCGTAAGATGATCTATCGTCTAACCCTAGAGATATATTAGCACCACCAATATTAACGTCAACATACCACCCCTGAGTCTCTAGGGTGACA
>Ga0099850_1001252_pt1 | contig 11844 bp, 14 predicted proteins | sample CB_VirMetaG_5_FD_79182 | JGI IMG/M metagenome (GOLD analysis project Ga0099850, IMG submission 79182) | Freshwater to marine saline gradient viral communities from Chesapeake Bay - CB_1508_1D Viral MetaG | ecosystem: Environmental > Aquatic > Marine > Coastal | place: USA: Chesapeake Bay...
GGATCAATTCGTCTGCTGTTTGGTACAACATCCAACATACCTTTAATTTCAGAACCAAACACCAACCCACACTCTATTTCTGCGTAGTACACAGGCTTAATTCCTGCGTGATCTCTAGAAACGATCAATTCGTTTTTATTGATATTGTAATAAGCAAACCCATGCATTGAGTCTATTTGATTTATAAAATCAATGCCATATTGATCTAATCCCCAAGCCAGTAATTCTGTATCACACGTTGTGACAGGATGAAAGTTTGTATATCTTTTTATAAGTTCTGGATAATTAAATATTTCTCCATTATAGATTAAAATATTTCCTTGTGGTGTTATCCAAGGTTGCTTTGAATTTGCTGGCTGGTCTGTAATTGACAGCAAATTGTGTCCTAATGTGATATTATTATTAGACCATATGCCCTGGCCATCTGGACCCCTATGTGAACAGATATTGATATAATTTTGTATGAACTGTTCGTTTTTTTGAGTTATGCCGTATATGCCACACATTATAATCCTAACTTTATTTTAAATCTACAAAACACTGTGCCATTACGAATTTCTTCAGTAGTCCACATTTTGTAACCTAAATCGTTAAGCCATTGTGTCCTGTCCGGCATTTCTGGATTCTCAATACGAGTTAGATCTTTGTTACAAACAGGCCAACATATAGCAAGATCTGAAGTACAAAATGTAGGTATTCCTCTAACACAACTGTCAGTTGATGCCGTAGAATTATGGGTAACCACTGCATGGGCATTAGCAATGGCTTCTTGAAAATGAAATCTATAAAACTTTTTTTCATCTCCTTGAAAAAATTTTTGTCCTATGACAACATCAACGTCGCTGGGAAATTCACTTATGCGTGATTCAATTGCGGCGACATGATTTGGATGTGGCCTCACAATGAACTTCCTGTTGGTCAACGGTCTTAATATTTTGTATACATCCTTAAACCACACAATGGGATCCAGCTCGTTCATGCTCCAGTTGTCTTTGGGCTGAAGCACAAATAAAATAGGATCGGTTGCATTGGATTGCCTCCATGGATCTGATTTGATATTCCATAAAGATTTCATCATCTCCCATCTGTCTGATGGAGAATTGTCTGATAAAAAATTTCCATTGTTCATAGGCGAATTTAGTGCTACCCGCCAATGATGTTTAGGGTGTGTGATCACATTGCCAAAACTAGACAGCAGTCCGCCGTCAAATGTGATGATGTGTATGCCTTTTTTCTGGGCACGTTCCACGAGATCTCTACGCCTACCCTTGGTATGATGCATCTGTCGATCTCCCCCATAACCAAACATACAACCAATTGGTGCCGTGGGCTCCATCTCGTTCTTCTGCCATTCCCCTGTGAGATTTTCATTCACTATCACGGGCTCGTCACCGCAGGCTCTTATGCCTTCCGCCATGTGTTGTAGCAGTTCCCAGGAAGCACCTCGCCTCCTGTCTTTGACTGTTCTCCTAAATATCTCAACTTTCATTTAAAATTCTCCATGCTGTGCCGTTCTTCATTTCTTCACCGGTGAATTGTCCATAGGCTAAAGAATAGTATAGAGGTTCTCTGTCTGGATATATTGGTGTTTCTATTTTTGAAAAATCTGTTTCTGCTATAGGAGAACAAGCGTTGTGTTCGTCACAAAACACAGGAATACCTCGAGTTGTTGCCTCCAGCGTGATATTACTATTAAATGCTACAATGGCATAAACATTGGACCAATCTAATTTTCCATCTGTTTCATTTTTTTCTTTGCCTGTTACTATCATTGCTCCGTCATTATCAAATCCCACTATTGGATTATATCCTTTTTTCCTAACTACTATATTTCTGTTGGTATTTTCTTTAAGTATTTTTAAGGTATTTTCCAACCAATCCTGTTTTTCAAAAAAAGTTGAGATAGCGTTTGATGGTGGGCAGACCACTATGTCTCCTTTTTTATCTTTGTTCCATGGATGTATTGTCCATGGAAAACTCTGTTTGAACCTATCGTCGGGCCTGTCCTCTAATTTGGTTTTGATGTGGCCGTTCTTCACAATCTTTTGAAAGTATGGAAAGTTTCTTGTCTCCCCCCAATACGGCCTGTCTATGAAATAAAAGTTTTTGTTGTTCTCTTTAGCCCAGTTGTACAAAAGGTTGGAACCTCGTAGTATTCCTAGGAACACTAACCCATCCACGTCATTTTTTTTTAGAATTTCCTTCCAATCTAATATCTTTGATCCTGGTAATCCCTGATGACAGAACGTGATGTATTTTTCTGTGACTGAACGATTGGTTTTGCTAAGGTAAATCATTTGCTATAATTATCATTATAGTATACTATAAATATTGAAAATGAAAAACCTAGTAATTCAGTATTACATTGATATCAACAAATATTCTAATCCTACTTTTAATAACTTAGGTCCTAGTCCTATAGAAAAATACAGTTCTTATAGTTTTAAAAAATATTGCGACAAATACAACATTGATTATATCAAAATTACCGAACCTAAATTAGGATTCAAACATCCAACATGGGAAAGATTTGATCTGTGGTGTGATAGGTCTTGGTGGGACAAATATGATCAAATTTGTTATGTGGATTCTGATGTTATTTCACTACCATGGGCAGGCAATATATTTAAAGAATTTAAAAACCCCGATGCTTTTAAGGTATGCTATTATAGGAAATTCACTGGCAATACAGCCGATGGATCTAAAAAAAGATGTTCAAATAATCCATTAATGGATCCAATTCCTGGAGAGGTATTAAAAGAAAAATGTTGGCAAACAGGATTGTTTATTTTATCGAAAGAGAGTGCAGAAAAAATGAGAAATTTGGTATTGAAATATAAGGAACAACCGGATGCTATTGATGATGGTATGTTTATAAATTGGGTAACTATTGCCAGTAATGTTAATTTAGAGAAAATATCAGAAACATATAACACAAAAAATAATGGAGAAACAATAAATCTAAAAGGTCTTAATTTTTTACATTGTGCAGGTGGTAAAAAACACAAAGAAGGAGCCAGAGTTTTTGAAATCTTAAAGAACCTGTACCCAGAAGTTAAGATGGATTGGAGATGAAATGCCTAAACTTTTTCAAAGCAATCAGGATTATTTTATTGTATCAGATAATATTAACAATTATAAATTTGTTAATAACAAAAGTATAGCAAATCATATAAGAAGTCGTGCCACTCGTTTATTTACAAAAGAACCAGAAACAATAGAATGGATCAAATCTTTCAAAGAAAATTCTGTTTTTTTTGACATAGGTGCTAACATAGGTATCTATACAATATATGGAGCTGTTTCAAAAAATATTTCCACCTATTCTTTTGAACCTCACGCCGCAAATTATAAAAATTTAATTGAAAATATCAATGCCAATAATTTAAAGAAATCGTATGCATACCCTTTAGCAGTAGGAGAAAAATTTAATTTAAGTTCTATGTTTGTAAAAAATATGATTGAAGGAGTTGCTGATAATGTTGTAGATAATGTGGGTGACATATATCACGGAGTCGTTACTGTAAATTTAGATCAATTAATTGCGGATAAAATGTTACCACAACCAGATTACATTAAAATAGATGTAGATGGATACGAAAACAAAGTGTTTCGAGGCTGTGTCAATACAATTAAAAATTGTAAAAGTTTATTGATTGAAATTGATATGAAACACATAAGCCTCAAAGAACAAATACAACAGTTGGGGCTTACACTTATCAGTGAACACGTAAGGAATGAGTCTGAAAAAAATTATATTTTTGATTCTTCACGTAGATAGTTTCTAGAATCATCTTTCATTAAAAAAAAGTTTAGTGTAATTCTATTGGTAGATTCACCGCTTTCATATGAATGCCATGTCTCGCCTCTTTTCCCACAAAATATAAAAGTGTTGTTAGGCTTCCAGTGTGCTTCTTTGACAAACGACGAAGGATCTTCTGACCTATACATTTTAGTACCAACATTTTTATCTGGAGTCACATATGTTACCGAACTCCAAAATTTGGCTACACCCTCCATATGAATATGAAATTTATAAGGTAAGGGAGGAGTTATAGAGATGTGTCCGTTTAATGATATTTCTGGGAACCATCGATGGTCGTTGTACCTTTCGCACAACTTTTTAGCATTTGATAGTATGGCACGACCTAGATCGTAGATCTCATCATACCAGTCAATGTTGTATTCTTTAAATTGTCTTGGATGTATATGGATTAATTTATCCACAGGTTCCTTCATGAATTGCTCGCAACTGCTTTTTAATTTATTGAAACTGTCCTGTGGTAAAGAATCAGTTAAAATTTGATGTTGCCATGGGTCTGCTTCAACAGGGGTGTCTATGCATTTTTCTAAAAAATATTGTCCTATCATAATGCTATTTAAGTTTATTTTTTAGCATATAATTTTTTTGCCTTTTCTAATAGATCATAATATTCTGCTTTAAACTTTTGTTGTCCATAAGCATGACCAAAATAACAGTTAGTGCCATTTTTTTTGTTAAATCTCCAATCCATTCTAACGGTTGGCACTTCGCTTTTTAACATTGCATAAATCAATAACTGATTATCATCTAACGGAACATTTTTATAATCTAAATACTGTTTCATTTTTTCTACAGAAACACGATTCAACATAAACACTCCAGCATTGAACCTACTGTTTCTTAATACCTCTCCGCCAAACTCGTCTAGAGCAGAATTGACAACATTCTTTTTGTGCCACTCAGACGATCTTCTTAATGCTATTCTATCTGTAACCACTTTAAAACTATCAACATCTGGGTACATTTGAAAAATGTCAGGAGCATCTGGCCACACAATTAAATCAGAGTCTAAGTAGAGTATATGGTCATAGTTGTCCCACCATTTGTTATTAAAAAATAAATCAAATCTTTCAAATGTTGGGTGTATCCAATTAATCCTTTTATCTTCCACTAACTGATAATCTGCTTTAATATTGTTGGCATATTGCTCTACTGATATTAAACTATACTTTAACAATTCTTCATTTACACCAATACTGTTATATCCTGGATCTTTAAATGTTTCCGCGGGTATATGGAACTGTACAATGCAGTTTCTCATAATATACCAATTTCTCGCATTATGCTCACAGCCGTGCCATTCCTATATTCCTCCGGGGTGAACTGCTGATAGGCCAGGCTGTTCAACCAACGTGAGGGGTCTGTGTAGAACGGTGTCTCGATCTCTGATAGATCCGTGGATCCCATCACTGTCGCAAAACTTTTGTAATGACAGAAAACAGGCACCCCGTTGACCAATGCTTCCACGGCACTGATCGAACAACTGGTCACACACGCCCAGGCATTTTTGAGATCTTCCTCTATGGGTACTTCTGCCGCGGCAGGTCCGGAAGTGCCTTTGCCTCTGGGTTTCTTTCTGATCTTTATGGGACGATCTGTATGTTGTTCTATGTCCGCAATGGTGTTCACTAGCCAATTGGTCTCGTGTAGATAGTTGTCCATCCCCGGAGAGCTAGGACAGATCAAGATGTACTCGCCCTGGTTCTTTGGTCTTTCTTTGATGTTAATATTAAATTTTTTAAAACGATCGTCTGGGCAATCTTTTATAAATTTTGCGTGTATCCTGTTCTTACAGATGCGCCAATAGTGATTCGTGTCTGTTAGATTGTTGTTATCAAACCTACCAAAATATGGGGTATCCGTGAAATAATAATCTTGTCCGGCCAATTCCAATTGATGTATCAGTTGAGTATTCTTATTAACGAACCCCCAAAACATTGCGGGAGATAATGCTTCTGATTTCAAGTTATCCTCTACAACAACTTTGGTGGGCCACGACTGTTTAATACCGTTGAACACACGCCAGCATTTGCTACCAGGATTATTTTTAGGTGCGTAGATCGTTAACATTATTTTACCGTACAGAATACATAAGGTTTGAATATGTATTAGTTTATAGTATAATTATAAAAAATACAATGCTCGTTAAAAACATTACCAACATAAAATATTTCACGGATCAATTTGAGCCAATTGATAAAATATTTGTGTATAGTGTAAATTATCATCCAGAAGCACCACAGACAAAATTTGAAACTAATCCTACATTTGTAGCCTCCTTTGACAACTGTTTGGTACACAGTCTTCCTTTTTTGGTCACAGAGGATCAACATCTGATAACCAATCACGTGTGGCCGTTGCTGGACAAAGTCAGGAACAAACCATACAAGACGCACGGACTATGGAAGACTTGGGGCAAAACAGTGGACATAGATCTACAACCAGTCTCTAAATCATTTACGGAAGAAGGTGTGTATGTATGGTTGCCTATAGACGAACAGAGTGCTGAAAATCCCTGGCATATATGGATCGACGTAATATCTAAATTTAGATTACTAGAGCTCAGCAACGAAAAATTATTAAGCAAATATGTTTTTGTTTTGAGCAACAAAAGCAAATATTTTGATCGTGTGGCAAAAGAATTGTTCCCACAAGTCAAATATTATGTTATGGAATCAAATACAGTATGGAGATTCAAAAATCTGATTGTACCTTCAATGAGCAATCATAGTGACGGTGTCATTGTTCCAACAATGGCTGACTGGATCTATAGGAGATTTAGTAAAAGAATAGAAAGACCACATCGTAAAATACTTGTTTCTAGAGATGATGCTCCAGCAAGAAAAATTTCAAATGCCGAAGAGATGTTCATAGCTCTTAAGGGATGGGAAAGCATCACGCTCTCGGCAATGACTATACAGGAACAAATAACAGCATTCGCAGAAGCATCACACGTGATAAGTCCGCACGGAGCTGGGTTATTAAATACAGTTTTCAGTCAGCGAGGCACACGGGTAATTGAAATTGCACAAAAGGAACTGCTATCAAAAAAACCCTATCCCATATTAAGTTTTTTACGAGGACATGATCACACATTTGTATTGGCTGATACTATTCCTTTGGGCACAAAAAAACCTGCGGGTGTAAAAAGATTGAAAGATTACAACAATTACAAGATAGATATATCAGAGATTATAAAACTTTTATGATGCAACATATAATCTATCGTTTTTAGTTATATTTTTGACGTAACGATAGCCCATGTCTTTCAGCAGTTGTTCCGTTTGGTAATGTTCTATACCAAAAAATTTCTTGCTAAGATTTTTAGTATGAAATTCTATCACCAGTGGGGGAAGATAGGACTCGATAGTTCTTCTTGCACCTTTGAGCACATAATATTCGTAGCCTTCCGTATCTATCATCATAAGATCCACGTCTTTGATATTTAAAGGATCAAGTGCCTTGATTTTAAAAGTTGGCCCTTTGCCGGATAAGTCGACATGATTCGCCAAGGGACCTCTACCTTTCTTGGGATGAAAATCGTCTGTTGCTACTTCTGTGTCTCGATCCCCCAATCCATATGGATGTATGGTGAGATTTTTAACACCAAATTTTTCCATGTTAATTTTAAAACAGGAATGCACGTCATTGTCAAAATCAAACGTGTGTACGTTTTCAAACACTTCTGTTAGATATCTTGTACAAAATCCATAGTGTACTCCTATCTCCAAAACACATCTCCTGTTTTTTACAAAAGGCATTATTTCCGGCATCTCGTCTCTGCCCTCGTTTGTGTAATCAATATTATTCTCCAATGCCGGACCATACCTGTTGTCATCGGTCAACACGGTCCACCCAAAATAGTCTCTGGTATCCATTAAAAGGTATCCCATATCTCTCGCGGAGCGGTACAGCATTTGACAAGGGTCTCTCCCCCCTGTACATTATGATAGTCCTTGTCATCCCATTGATGATGTAGCACCTGATGCCATCCCCACTCGGCACCCAGTAAATCTTTATCCTCGTATAATTTTTGCACGTTCTTTAAACGCCATCTTTGATGGAAAAGAACATGATCCCACAGATACCAACCCGTACATCTCCTGCAATCATGATTGGTATGTTCGTTTAGTTCGTGTTGAGGTCCATAATTTGCTCCACCCCCGGCGTCGAATCCCACACTGAATCCAGTTTCTTGTACCCGCTCTATGTACTTGCCGTAATCTGCTTTGGAGCTCAATATGGCATCGTATCTCATTCTAATTATAACTTTGTATTGTTGTGGGAGGGAGTTGACGAGGTAATAGTGTCCTAGTATCTGTTTTGAATTTGATTTGGTCTGTTCCATTAAATTTGGCTTCCACCAAATTTTACCTCCGCGGCCATTGGGAGGCGGTGTCTTTGTATATTTTTTCCAAAGCGTACAATCTGGTTTGGTTTTTGTTTCTATGAGATTATGATAGTCGTATTTGGGTTCTGGAAACAGTTTACAATCAGAAGCATTTTTTGGAACAGCATATCCTTCCCATGTACAGAAAAATGTGTCATAAGGTAAAATTTTTTTGGTCCTTTCGATTACCCATTCGTGTTCATCTCTGGCCAACCCAGAAAAACATACTGCAACTTCGTTTTTTTTGATCATAAACTATTTAAATTTAAAATGCACAGTCTTTGAATGCATTCGGTCAGATGGATCATTGTCAGCTAGAACACGTATGACGTTTATTTCATCGCGTATCAACTGGTTATAAGTTCTATTTCTCAGATCAAATATACAAACAGTATTTTCGTAGCTGTGTTGTTTTATGAGATCCTTATAAGTGATTAATGGATAATGCACTCCACAGGAGGAAAAGGATACTATCAAATCAAATTTTTGTGTCGGTGGAATATCTATGTTGTCTGCGTCTATCAATTTGTATCCTGTGATGTTGTTTCCATCAAGCACTCTTTTTATATCACTGTGATTAACATAATACCTCATGTCTTCTGTAGTATCCGCATAGCCGATGGATCTTGTCTTTTTTTCTGTGTTGTTTTTAATATCTCCATCGATCAACCAAAGTTTGGATTGATATTTTTTATGAAATAATTGTGATTCGAATGCTATACCGCACCCTATGTCTAAAATAGTCTTGGGCGGTGTAGATAGATAATTATCAAACATTTCCCAACGCTTTGTCCTCCAGGAACGATGCTGATCACTCAGCCATCCTTCTAACCAAAATTCTGCTGTTTTTCTCGCTGAATGTTTGTCCATTATTTTACGAAACCCCACTTGGCTATGGCCTGCTCGTATTCGATGCCGTGATTTTTATCAACAGCCTGACGCATGGCCCTGGCACCCGACAATGTTCCTCCTGGATGACCATGTATTGCGCCACCAACGTTGGCTATGAAGTCGTTGCCAAATTGTTTTACATTGGCTTGTACTAGACCTGGATGCATACCGCAACTCAGTGCCGGAACAACGTTGTGTTGATGCAGTACCGAGATTGTTTCTCTCAAGTCGTCTTCGTCATCACTGAGATACCCTCCCCACATACCTGCGTGTATGGTATCCACGCCCATCATTCCGGCAAGTTGGCATATGACCTTCCAGTCTATACCAAACTGATGGCGTTGATCCGTGATAACTTTGTCTCCAGACTTTTGGAAATGTATGAACAACGGTAGGTCTAGTTTTCTTACAGCATTGTATACTCCCATTCCAGACCAAAAGTTTATGTGTACGGAATTTCCGCCAAGATCGGACACTGTCCTGCACCTTTTTAATATGTGATCGTGATCGCCGTTGACACACACCGAGTACACCACTTTTTTGCTTTGTCTCGCCAACCAGTTTGCCACGAGAGGAACCCTGTCTTCTATCCTACAAAAAGTTGGATTGCTCATGATCTCGTCCTCTTTGATGAAGTCGCAACCACCATCAACAAGTTCTTTGACCATTTCCAACAAGGTTTGAGGAGACATGCCCGTTTTGGGTTTGACTATAGCTCCCGAAAAAGGTTTGCCGTATTGTTTGGTATAATCTCTCATGCCCGTGATACCATATTTTGGACCGAGGAAATATTTTTTAACTTCTGTGGGAAATTCTAGTGATCGCAATCTGCAGGAATCAAAAATATTTATGTCCACCTGTCCTCCCATCAATTGACATAACAAATGACTGACACCATCCCCAATCCAGTCGGTATTAACAATGGGAAAAGCAATTTTGACCTCACCCTCGGTCAATCCTTTTAGATCTTCCTTGTCATGAACGATCACGCAACTGCTCATCTCAAACAGTTCTTCGGTCTCCCATTGGTTTCGCACATTTGGATTGCCCACGCTCTGTCCTATGGCCAGGTCCCATGCCGCCTTGGCGAGATCCGCATTCTTGCTACGAATAAAATACGTAGCCACGACATATTTTTCTTTATCTATAGTTGGATTATAAAAAAGCATCAGTCTTTATGGTGTGTTAAAAAATTGTTTAATTCTTCAGGAGTTCCCATGCCCCACATCTGATCCACAAGACTTGCTTTTATTTTCTTGCCATCTTTTATTGCTTCGTTGAAGACAGGACAAACATAGAATTCGTTGTTGGTCCGGATGTCCTTGGCAATCATCTGCTCGGCATATTTCACAAAGTCTGATCCTTTTTTCCAATGATAGATTCCCACCGTGGCATCGTTTGATATCGGGTTCTTCTCCGCGACTTCGCTGACCCATCCGTTCCCGTCCACTTTAGCGAAACTGTGTTTAGGATGAACACTTTTGAAAGTTAATATGCCTCCATCACTGTCCTTGTGATTGAAACTGCTGATTGTCTCGAAACTGTTCCATTTGATCCACTGATCGGAATTAGCAATGATCAGGGGTTCGTTGTTGTCGATGAACTGTTTTGCCTTTAGAACTGTACACGCCGCTCCTTCGGTCAGACCATCTATCTGTACTATTTCGCACCCCGGTGCGATCATGTTCAGTAATCCTTTTAGATCATATTTTTCGTAATGTGCTTTTTGTACAAGGAATATATATTGTCCTTGTAAATTTAAATTTTCAACGACCTTCGCTATCATGGGTTGGCCCTGCACTTCTATCAAAGGTTTTGGGAAAGTGTATCCCGCCTTCTCAAATCTAGATCCTGCCCCGGCCATCGGTACTACTATTTTCATTGTATTTGTTCCTTATATTTTATAATGTTATCTCCGCATATTCCACTAAATGACCTCCAATCGCTTCTCTGCTCTGGATGTACACAAATACATTTTTCTCCACCTGGTTCACCTGGGTATGCCCAGATATATCCTTTACTAGTTATAGTATACTTGTCGGTGTCGTGCCAAAAACAGTGAATATTCTTTTTGACAAGCTCGTGTAACACCGCATGGTCTTTTGCGTGTACCCATAATGGTTTATCTTCGAACCATCCCGGTTCGATCGATTCATTGGGAATGTCGTGTCCGAGGTAGAATTTTGATCCGTCCCATTTACAAATATCTATTTCAACGTCAAACCCTTGCTCAATTGCTTCTTCAATAAAAGAGATTGTGTTTTCTCGGTCAACATTTTTTCCTGACATATTTCCTCTGTGTGAAATCAATATCATTATGTGAGTATTTAACTGATTTCTTTTAACTTGAGAAAAGATTTATAAGTTCTTTCTTCCACACATCAGCATATTCGCAATCTCGGTAACCATCAAACCATGGACCACCTTCTGTGTAGTGTAGAATTTTAGGAGTACCGTCTTTAGGCTCCTTATACCAACCTACTAACCAGTTGTAATGATATGGCAGTGATCCAATCTCTGAATCAGCCAACCATTGGAAGCGGTGCATGAATGCTCCGCTCTCTTTGTTGAGCACTTCTGGTGTGAGAATTTTGTTTGCAGGGTGGGCACAGTTCCACATCACCATCGAACTCCAGTTCTTTCTTGGATACACGGTCTGAACCTGTCCGTCCATCTTCATAGATCCTTCTTTGGGAGTGTAATCATGTTGCACACACACCACTGCTTTGGAATCGTCACA
>Ga0099850_1001255_pt1 | contig 11830 bp, 23 predicted proteins | sample CB_VirMetaG_5_FD_79182 | JGI IMG/M metagenome (GOLD analysis project Ga0099850, IMG submission 79182) | Freshwater to marine saline gradient viral communities from Chesapeake Bay - CB_1508_1D Viral MetaG | ecosystem: Environmental > Aquatic > Marine > Coastal | place: USA: Chesapeake Bay...
CCTCAGCCTTGATAACTTGTAGAGACTGCTTGAAACGCCTATCTGTAACATGAATCTCCTGCTCTGAAAGCCTATTGGAAAGCTCTACCAAAGCAGCAAGAACATCCTCTCCGATTGCAACATTGTCAACCTCAACTTGGGCTGCGTAGATATCATCCAGAGAAATAAAAGCCTGAGGCTCAGACTTCTCTAGAGTCAACATCTTCACAAAGTTACTGGTATCTTGAATTGGCTGAACGTGATGCCAAATGTGAAGCCTGTCAGCTAGAGCATTAAGTTCCGAGTTTGTTGGAAGCTCATTTGATGCAGCAAACAAACTGATCAGAGGAACATGAGGATCATCCCCAGGATTATCAAACTCGTTCTCGTTGAGAATCTTGAGAAGAGAGTTAAGAATCGCAGAGTTCGCCTTGAATGTCTCATCAAGGAAAGCAAGGTGAGCCTGTGGCAGCTTGCCATCTGTAATCCTACGGTAGATGCCACGATCCTTAAGTGTTAGAAGATCGGGGCCACCATAGATTTCCTCTGGAACTGAATGCTTTGTAAGCAGCCACTTGAACTGAACTGCACCAGTAATTCTAGCGCACATCTCATCAACAAGAAGTGACTTAGCTACACCCGGTGAGCCAAACATGAAAAGATGACGCTTTGATAGGAGCGCCAGAATGGCTGAATGAATCTCAGCATCACGCTCAATTAGAACGTCTGCCATCTCTGTCTCTACTCCAATAAACTTGTCCTGCATTGTATCTGCCTCTCTGTGTTCAGATCGCCCCGTCAAGGAGCGCTTTCCTAAGGTTGTTGAATTGGTTCATTGGTACTACTAGTCCTAGGTCATTGCTGCCATCGGACATTTCAATTTGACATGCCTCCACTTTAATATCTAAAGCGAAAAGGAATTCTGCCATCTTGAAAATATTGTTTCTCTTCTGTTCGGTTACCTCTTCATTGAGTTCTTCAATGATCTGTTTGAGTTCACTCAAACTATCGTTTCCGTTTTGAAGATCAGTTGACTCGTCAGACATTCTATATCCTCTTTATCCTTTCTAATTTTTGGTTTAACTGGTTGATACAACCTTCTTGACTCTGTTGCATATAGATAGTTAACTGTTACAACTTCTCCAACTTTAAAGTCATGATGCTTTCCGTCACCAGTTAATGCACTTACTTTACCAACATCAACTATCTCACCATTGTCATCATATAAACCTAATACAAGATTGTCTTTTGAATCTATATTTCGATCAATAATTACACAGTCAATGCTTTTAATAAACTTATATTTTAAACACCTAGATGATCTAGTGGCAAAAAGGTACTTTGAGTGTATATTACAAAGAACAACACCCTCCGCACCTGCCGACACACAATCTTCATAAAGCGAAGTTTTATCTTCGAACGAAGTTGCCTGCCTTACTATTTGAACATAATCCGAGAATCCTGTCAACACCTTATTTAAAAGGTTCTGACGTTCAGTCCATTCGACAGAAGTTAGTGATCCTCCCGGATATTCAATGATATCAAATACGTGATAAGTATTTTTAATTAGCTCACCATCGAATACCCAGTTGGATCTAACCTTTATAAAGTCTTCATATAGACTTTTGGGAACATCTGTTTCGAGGCCGGATCTAGCCCAACCAGTTACTTTCAAACCAGATCTTTCAAGAACAAGTCTACGACCATCAAGCTTTTGTGATAAAGCAAATTCATCTGAGGCTAGTAGATTATCGAGACCTGATTTATTTACTTCACTCAAAAGCTGGGGCTTCAATCTTCCTCCATCCAATCTGAAATCATCTCTTGGATTTCCTGAATCTTCTGCTGTTCTCTATCAGCGAGATCCATCTTCTTCATCATATTGTCAAACTCTGAATCAATTTGACGCTGTTCAGAAGTCTTGAAGATATCTCCATTTACTTTAAGTAGAAGTGCAATGGTATCAGGAACTGGTCCTTCCCCTGGCACTAATGTAAATGTAACTCTTTCAAGTTCTAGATCTGCTAGAGCAGCATCAATAGCATCTCTCAAACCTTTAATTGGGTCCATTGGATTCATCAAAGCTCCTTACGATAGGAATGAATCAAGAGCATCAGACAGATCAATTGATGCTGGCTGAGGCTTACTTGGGATATCCATAGTTGAAATATCGAAGTCCTGATCCGTTAGTTGGATCAGCCGATCAGCAATCACATTGCTATATTCATCTGGATCGAAGGGCTGAACTAGATTACGGACAACAGATAGAGCCTTGTCACGAACCATAGCATCAAGCTCTGGACGAATTGGCTCATACTGATTGAGGTCTTCCGGATACAGCATCTTCTGAACTGTCAGATAGCCTTGATAGTGTGACAGCTTGAACAAACCTTCGTGATTACGAAGATTGCACCTACCAATGAAAACAGCTTCCGAGTCTCGCACAATGACATTCAGGAAGTCATGCCACTGCATATTGACTGGATCATCTACGATGTTCTTGCCATTCTTGATGATAGGCTCGAACACATATGCGTTGCTGTTTGATGGGAATAGAAACTTCTCCACTTCCTCAGCATTATGAGCTGTGATGTTCAGAATATTGAGTGGTAGATCAGATGTTTTTGCCTGATCGACAGCATCACGATCAACGGGAATTAGATTACCTTCCTCGTCAACTGTTGCTCGCCCAAGCTCATCATGGAAGTATGTCTTGCCGTCTGCATCAATGTAACACTGCTTAACCGGCTGACCCTCAGGGGTGCAATAGTGTAGCTTAGGAGCCTTCTCAGGTGACCGCACTGGCATCAATCTACCAGTAGTGGTCGCCGGTCCAAAGTGGATAGTGAATGTACCTACATATGCTCTTGGCTTAGTCATTTTCATATACCTTTCTTTCTTACTCGTTGTTTCGGTCTAGGTCTTCTACCATTTGCATTCCACGAAGCATAAGCTGTCTACCCTTCGGGGAATATTCAATCAAACCCTTGCGTACAAGAAGTCGCTCCAAGTCAAGGATTACATCCTTTGGCTGACCAGTATAGTTTGATAGAACATCAACACCTGCAATCTGGCCCATCTTATCAAGAGCAAACAGATAGTCCAAGTGGTCCTCAGTCAAACCGTCTGCCGTGATACCGCATGTCGATAATACGAGTTCAGGTTCAGAAGAGCCGAGATCCCTCGCCGTAAACACAATAGTCTTCGCCTGACGAGGAACGCCAGCAGAAGCTCTACCTAGTGAAAGACACTCTTCGTCTGACATATCAAGACCAATGCGGTCTGCCATCCTTCGAACAATCATCGACATTTCGTCATCAGAATACTCTTCGAACTTTGGTCGATGAATGAACCTGTCACGAAGTGGCTTAATGATCTTTTCGAGTTCAGTTGTTGCTCCAACAACAGTGAAGTTGTGAAGGATCTTCACCTTCTTACCGTTGTCAAACTGGATCTCGTGATCCTCTAATACTGGAAGTAGAAACTCCTGATCCTTCCTTGACAGTCGATGAATCTCATCTAAGAAGATTATACCTTCACTCTCCATAAAAATCTTCTGAAGAGACTTTACCTTCACTGGCATAACATATGAATGAAAGTCCTGAACCATCTCCTGCGAGATAAGGGAAGCAATAGATGTTTTACCGCAGCCTGGAGGGCCATGAAGCAAAACGTGGTCTAGTGCTGAATATCTCTCAAGAGCACCATCAATTGATACCTGTAATCTTGACTTTAACTTTTCCTGACCGATATAGGAATCCCAATCTACCGGCCTCAGGGCGTTGTCGGTTGTCATACATTTCCTTTCTGCTCATTCATAGTTAGATGCCTCTCTCGAATAGCTTTTGCAAACTGCTGGTGGGCATCAGTTTCCCAGCCACAACTGCAAGATACTTCTACATGGTTTTCAAAATCAGGATTTGACTTATCTTTAATTTCTACTGTATGCATTAAATCTCCGTACTTTCCACTAAACAAATCTGTGTATAGCCTACTCTTTTAGCAAACTTTTTAAGATCATTCATTGATCTTCCACCAGCTTTGCTTCCTATGCCGAATAGCTTATGATCTTCAACATAGTGCAAGCATCCATCTGATAGAATAAAAATATCTGCCTTAATGGTTCCTAGGTTGCTTGTCTGATTAAGAGAATCAACCAACCTTTGGCTTCTCTCTTGATAATTGCCTCCATAATCTTTATCAACCGCTATCACCACCATCGTCCGATGCTTCCTGACGAAGTTCATCTCGTCCAATACTGGTTTCGCTTTGCTGATCATTGATTACCTTTCTTAAGTCTAGACAAAAATTAACTACTACATCAGCATCAACTAATGACTGACCTATAATTGTTGGAATAAAATCGTCAATAAGATCAATCAATGTCTGCATTTGTTGCCTTGTCTAGCAGCTGCATGATCTGAGCATTGCAAACATCAAGAGCTGTAGATGAAAGCTCCAAAGCGTCACTCAAAAGTTCCTTGTACTCTGAGAGCTTATTCTTCTGGCTTGTGTACCTGCCGTGAAGTGATGAGAACTTCTTAGCGGAAATATTGTCTCCACTCTTAAGCAATTCGGTAATGTCATCAATCAAACGCTTTGTCTCTTCAATTGACTCATCTTCAAATGAAGACTTGAGCATTTCACGCTGTCTTTTATCATCAACAAGAGGCAGAACGTGGAATGAAGCGTTTGGAACGGAGTTGATTACAACATCAATGGCCTCAAGCTTCTCAAGCTTTTCTGGACTAATGAAGTATACTCCGCCACCTGGCCTAACCCTTGTACCAACTAGAGTATTTTCTAGGGCACGCCTAGCTGATTCTCTGACTGCAATTGCAGGGATTGTTGTTGCCTTCACATCAACATAGGAATTAATTGAGCTCTGCATTGCATTAAAATGCTTGGCTGCAGGATCTGTGCTGGGATCAATGTTTGGATCTAGCTCATAGTGAGTCTTCACCGACTCTTTGCTAAAGATTGCTTGACCAATAACACGGAAACCAAGCTCATGATTCTTGCTGTCAACTCTTTCCTCAACCGCTGTTCTGAATACGAAGCCATCATCATATCCAGAATCACGCATTGTGTAGTTGAAAAACTCCCCGGGAACATTTGCTGGGATCTTCAGCATCTTCGCATTATTGCAGGCGCGCCTGAATACATCTGCTGGCTTTGGAAGATCAGGGGTCTTTAGTGGTGCATTGTTCTTTTCAACTAGGAACAGAAGCTGCTTGTGGTCAATCTCTGAACTCTCGGGTACAGAGTACCATGCAAGCATACCAAGTGTAGGTACTGTACCACTCTTGAGATGCTGCTCGTAACTAAAATAACTCTGATTCATGCCTTCTCCTTGCTTCTATAAATACCGTGAATGTTTATATTGTTATCTCTTGCTATGTTGATAGTGTCAATGACGGCAGATTTTACCTCATCCCGAGCTTTCGCAACAAGCACTTCAAGGTCTGGCGGATTTGAACTGTGAGCTTTTAGAACTGTCTCATGCATGTTATGTAGACCATCGAAGTCTCCATTATTAGTCCTAAAGTTTGCCCAGCTGAGCTTGTTCAAAAATGAACCTGTGTTGTGCTGCATATTAAAAACTCGATCAATGAAGATCGTTTTATTCTCCATTATGGATCCACCGAGCCTACAGTTTTTTCTATCTATGAGAAGCTGAGCCGCATTGGCCCAAGGTTTGCCACCATAAGAACCATCTGGAAAATCTAGAAACAGTTCTTTTGCTTCAGTAAAGATACTGTCTCCATATACTTTGTGGATATTGCCCCAGCGACTCCAAGCAATGTATCTACCTTCATGGGCGCCACCTTTACCTAGGCATGTAACACCATGATGGTGCCTAAGCTCTCCACCAATAGCAGCAGAAATATAATCAATAAAAAGATTATCTAGATCTAGTACTAGCTCATTGAAGAAGTCTCCATAGTTGTTGATGACATTTTGAAGCTTAACAGCTGGACTATTATGTATATAATGATAGTATCTATCGTTCCTTTCTCGTATCTCTCTGTCTGATACCTTCAATATTTTTGCTGCATTGTCAATCATGTCAGGGTGAACAAGATTGATTTTAGGAAATTGAACTAGGCTTTTGTTGCAGATTGCAAAACATAGATAAAAGTCTGCAGCAGACTGCACAATATCAAAACTTTGTTCTGCATTTTTCAGATAAATAAAATGGTCTACAAAGCCAAGATAATCTTCCTCAACATCCCAATGCCTTGCTAGATTAAAGCTCATAAAACATTTCTCCAAAAAGCTCCACGAACTGTTCCTGCCTAGATGTTTCTACTGCAACTGGACAATAGGTTGTTCTAGCTAAATAAATTGCTTCACTCGCAGAACAGCTTCTATCCATAATAAACATACAGGAAAGGATTGTACCAGTTCTTCCATGACCACCAATGCAGCCAATCTCAACATTCATTTGTTTGCCAAGCTCAAACGCTCCAACAATTTGCTTAAACGCAAGATTTGGATATGTTGGAATACCAAAGTCTGGCCAATCAATGAACTCATTTCTGCTATTTGTTTTCCAATGGTAATCTGCATAAAGACCAAAGTCTGGCCTTAATTTACTTTCATATCTAATTGCTGATTTCCAAGCAGAGCAAAATATGTTTGACTGTTCAATCTTTGTTGGTTCCATCAAATGATTACAGCCACTCTTTTCAGATAGGCTTCTAAGAGATGTAGAAAACAGATCCGGTTGTTCCATCAATTTTAATCATATCTCCATTTTCGATACGGTCTTCCTCAACCGTAAATCCTTTATCGTCTACTGACATAGCTTCAAACCCAACAACAGTTGGCTTACTCATATATCTTGCTAAGACTGCGGCATGTGAAAGTCTGCCGCCCATAGATGTTAGAACACCAACTGAATGTCGCATAGTCTCAGTATCTTCAGGTGAAGTAATTTCTGCACAGAAAATATATGGAATCTTATCTTGCCGTAGCTTTTCTGCAAACTCTGCAGAACATGCTACAGCTCCATAAATTTCCCCATCAGAAACACCGATACCAAAACCTAGTCTCACAAGCATAGATTCGTCTACTTGAATATTCGATGTTTTGTCCTGTGGTATAGATTCGATAACCATATCTGTTGCTTCTTGAATGGACATTGATCCATTGTTCACCATACTCAAAGCTGATCTAATAGATGCTTTAGGTGAACACTTACCATTTCTTGTTTGCAAGATGAACAGTTCACCATCATCAATTGTAAACTCAACATCTTGAATAAACTTGAAGTGGCGCAACAGTTTACCAATATAAGCTTTAAGCTGCTTACCGGCACGCTTGAATTTGTCATCGTTGATCATTGAATCAATTGACATTGGAACCTTTGTTCCGCTGACAATATCTTCGCCCTGAGCAAAGCTCATAAAATCACCGTAAAGACCTGGCTTGCCGGTGTTTGGGTTATGTGAAAATACTACGCCAGTTCCTGACTTGCTATTCCTATTTCCAAATACCATTTCTTGAACAATGACAGCGGTTCCACCGTCATGGCTAATACCTTCTGATTCACGATATTGAATTGCTCTCGCTGAATTCCAAGAATCTTTTACTGACGCTGCTGCATGAAATAACTGCTCATAAGGATCATAAGGAAATTCTATATTATTTTCACTGAGAATATCCAAGTATCGTTCAGCAATCTTTGTGTTCATTTTTACTGCATCATCAATATAGAAATCTTGTGCAGCTTGATTGATTTCCTTAAATTGACTGTCATCAATATGATAAACAGATGAAGCCATAGTTTCAATTAGCCTATAAAAACAATTTTGCTTAAATGCTTCTTCACTTGTTTCAATATCATTGATTCCAACATTGAGAATTGTATCCATCATACCAGGCATAGATACTGCTGCACCTGATCTTACAGATACCGGAAATCCAATATCGTGAAGTTCAAACTCTTCTACTATCTCGTCGTAATCTATTGATTCAACATCTGTTGGAATGACGAAACCCTTTGGTACTGGTAGTCCTAGTGTGGACATAACCATTAGATTGTAGGCTTTGTTTCCAACTATCTCTGGGGTTACTTCTGACTTTATGCTTTCTACTACTAGCGGATAACTAATCAATCTTTCTCCTAAAGAAATTCGCTGTCAATAATAATCACATTTCCCGATTCGTTAGTTACTTTAAATGATGAAACTTCTAGTATACCTTTTATAAGGTTAACTGCTTCTTCTGGCGAATTTTCTTCTACTTCTATTAATAAATTAGATAGTTTAACTTTTGAATTTTTTATAACTGGAAGTCCGTGAATTTCGACTTTATATATCATTACCGAAACGAGACTGTGATTGAGATGATGTATCCATCGTCATCTAATGTTGCCTCTACTGGAAATGCCCCATCTCCACCTGTGGAGAATGCTGCTGCCATTCCTAGCTCAAGCATTCCGTACTGCTTTTGTGACAGTGTTGCAGTACATGCTCCAGCATAAGAATATTCTCCTTCATTATCCTTGCCAAATTCTTCCCCACCCCAATCACGTAGATGGCATGGATCTGTTATGACGAGCTGACCTGAATCAACCCAAACATTACCTATAATCTTTTTCTCCATGTTTAAAATCCTTTCTTTAAATACTGCAAGGGGCTTGAGGAGTTGAATCCCCAAGCCCCAAGCAGTAGATAGGTTTTTGTACTTAATTCAGGACTTGCGGGTGACGATGATTCGATTCTCAATGTCTACACGGACACTGAATCGAATGTCAAGACCCTCAGCCTTACCTGCTGAACGAATCTCCTGAGCCTTCTGACGGGTGCTGTTCAGAAGCTTCTCATTTGACTCTGTTGCTGCAATCAGAGACTTGCCAACTGGCAGCTGCTCCATAGCAACGCGGAGAGCAGTCTTTGACCGACCCTTTGCACGCTTGAACTCTGGCTCTGAATCCAGAACAGGGAATGCGGTATCGGTAACAGTCTCGTTTGTGCTGCTTGCAGTGGCACTCTTTGTTGTAGCCATGATATGTATTTCTCCTTGTTGGTTATTAATTGTTGGTTATTGTTAAACTCTGGAAAATTTATCCAGAGCGGTTTCGCTTGATGCCAAATTACTGCCATCAATGCGACTTTGCAAACCATGTGACTGTGACATTTGTCACACCTTTGGTTTAGTGGGGCGAGTGAGGCTTGAACTCACGACCGCTCGCTTATAAGACGAGTGCTCTCACCAACTGAGCTACCGCCCCTTATGTCGGTTTCGCCATTGTGTCCACCCACCGCGAATAGAAACAATGGAAGGATTTCCAGAAATGTATCTGGCACCGACGTAATCCTGTTACGATTTTATTCAGTCATTCTCTGATGCTGAGTTGACTGGTGCTGGATAGCTGGCCCAAAGCTCATGCTTGCCAGAAGCATTCTTTCTCACAGTCCAAGCAACGTCAGGAAACTGCTTCTTAAGCCTTGCCCCAATTGTGAAATGAACGTCTGTTGCTACCTTCGCCCACTTACCGTGGTTCTTCTTGTGGATTCGACGCATACGGTTTGCAACCGAAGCCCACTTACCAACTGGCTTATTGGGATTCTTGTTGATAGGCATTGGAGGTGAGTCAACCCACTCTAGCCTTGAAATTACTCTATGCTCACGCACCTTGTGCCCATGCTTGATATTTGTATCCATTGTTTCTTACCTTTCTATAGGGACTGCCAGTCGGCAGTTGTTAACAACATGAACTCTCCGTCAACCCATCCAAATGAATGGTTCTCTGGCGCAACATTCTCATTCAACCATAGCTCTGCTTCGTCTGCAAGTTCAACTAGCAGATCAAGGTCAATGTCTCTCTGCGAATCTTCATTCACAGAGTATTCGTTAATCCAGCCGTATGACTCAGCAAACGAGCATAGTCTGCCCATTGCATACTGTCCCCAGCTACCCTGGATGTAACATCCTGTTTCCATTAATAACCTCCTGATTCTGACATTCTAATTTTCATATCTGTATATGCCTCTTGCATCCAGCTGTTCCAGGTTTGTTCGGCTTCACCAGTGAAGTATCTTACAACATTCCTTCCAGAACATTCTGTGCAGTTGATGTTATATGTTCCATTTTTATACATTTCCCATTGATCAATATCTAAATCTTCGTATTGCAGACCATGCCTATCAATTTCTGGATTGATGTGTGATCCGTGGCCATCGCATGTTGGGCAAACAATCATTTCATATGATGGAGGTCTTCCATGCTCATCAATCCATAGCTCAACAAACCTCTTTTCCATATTAGCAATATCTAAATCTCTACGATCCATTATCATTTATCCTTTATAGAATGCCTGATTCTATCAGCATCAAACGCCAATATGATTGATATATAATATCTCTTGAATTATGTGGTTCACATTTAACACTTTGATATGAGTCTTGTGAAATATTTGGATAGTTGCGATAGTAAATTATGGTTTCATCACCATATAAATCGTATACTAAATCTTTTAAACCTCCATCAGCTTTTGGCTCACTAATAAATCTTCCATCAATAGACTGAACCCCGGTTGAGTAGTATCCATGCTTTTTAAGTCTTACTGTTCTAGCTTTGTATGGTGGTGCAACCCAATTGCCGCTGTATGAAAGCTGCCATCCAGCTTGGATCCTTGCAATATCCTCTTTTGAAAATCTTCTAATTACTTTAGCTAAATGAATCATATTTAACCTTAAAGGATTTTTGCTTTATTCGGTAGCCACCAGTTATCTGGAAGATAGCTTAAAGCATATACTGCATCATATGCTTCACATGTATCTCCCCAGCTTTCATGACCAGCTAAAAGTAGGTTTATTCGGTTACCATCACTATCAAATGTTGGAATTAAAACAAGATTACGATCATGTATACCGCTTAAAACTTCATTAATATAATCAATTAAAGTTTGAACAAGATCATCAATCTCGTCAAATGGATCACACCATTCTTTGATATTTTCAAATACATAAGTATTATTAGATAAAATGTTTTCTAGATTTAGTCTAACTAAATCCATATCAATATCACTTGGAAAACTTTTGATCCAGCAAGCAACAAGATCTTTACCCATAAACATCTCCTTCATACATTGGATCGAGCTTTCTGATTGTGTCAGCTAGCTCTTCTGCTGTTTGACAGAAAGTGGCTTGAACATATGAACCATCAAAATCATTCTCAACGATTACATCAATAATCAAACCCTCTTCTGTTACATTCACACAGATAAAACCATCCTCGATTTCTAGTTCAGTTCTCATTACTCCTCAATAATATCTGAGTCGGTTACCTCTACAGTTGTATCAAACTGAGTTTCCAAAAAGTCTACAATCTCAGACGTTTCAATATAAAGTGTGGCTCCAGCACCAAGCAAACGGAAATTTACAGTTAGCCTGTGATCTGTGTGGAAGTGAGACTTAATATATTCCGATGATCTGAGATGACCAATAACTTTCTTAAGGAAATCAACTTGACCATCTACACAGTAGTCATTTGTGTCAGATTCATCAATTACTGCATCAATTAGACGCGTGATGAGAACATCAAGTTCGCTTACGCTGTTATTCAGATCTCTCTTAAGAGAAGCATTGTCAGCATCTGCTTGTTCTAGTGCAACAGTTAGAATATTTATTGTATTGTTGAGCTCGTTAATTTTATCTGACTTACTCATTTTTATCTCTCCTAATATATATATTAAAACTTATAATCAAGTTACTTCTCGTTCAATTACAATATCTTCCATAGCGTCACCGCCTGATTCCTCATAGCTTTCAAAATCCCAGAGATTGGGATTTTCATCCAACCATTTCGGCGTAATCTCCCTTGGAGAATCCTTATGTAC
>Ga0099850_1001259_pt1 | contig 11818 bp, 23 predicted proteins | sample CB_VirMetaG_5_FD_79182 | JGI IMG/M metagenome (GOLD analysis project Ga0099850, IMG submission 79182) | Freshwater to marine saline gradient viral communities from Chesapeake Bay - CB_1508_1D Viral MetaG | ecosystem: Environmental > Aquatic > Marine > Coastal | place: USA: Chesapeake Bay...
ATAATAATACAAATATAAATATTTTATAAATCTTCATTCTTCTGTCCTCCCATCTTCCGATATCCTTGATACTTTTTCGAATATATTTCTCCAATTTAAAGTTGCTATTGCTATACATATTATAAATAATGAAAAGCTTAATATATTAATATTTGCAATAAAATAATCTATTATTGGAGTATTAACAGATGATAATTCAAAAAAGTTTGTATATAAATTTAATATTAACCAATCTCTAATAACTCCTATAAATGTTAAAAGAAATAAAAATATCATATTACCTATTGTTATTAATCCAAAAAATGTAAATATATTATCTATGCTTGTTTGTGAAGCTGTATAAAATATTTCAGATATAAATATTAATACAAGTATAATAAAAAATAGATCATAATTAAACCAATTACTATCATAAGTAGTTTTTAAATTGTTTACTTGTGAAACAGTATTGTTATCTATTAATGACGTTGTTCCTGCTAATGTTGCGTTTATTGTTGGTTCTAATATGTTATCACTAAATATTTGCTTCATACCGACAGTCATAAATAAAAACAAGAAAATAACTATACTAAAAATCATTATGAGTGCTATTATATTGTAAAAATTTGATATTTGACCTTTTTTATTCATTTTCCACCTCCTAAAATATGACTAGCGTAAATATATGTTATTTTACTAGGGTCTTTAACTTTTTTTTTAAGATCTTTCATTTTATTTTTAATTTTTTTATCTAATTCTTTAGAAATGTTCTTTTTAACAGCATTTTTTGTTCCTATTGTATATTTTTTTTTATATTTTGCCATATTTAAGTCCTCCTGTAATCAAAACTTTCTCTATATTTGTTTTTATTTTCAGTTTTGAAAGAAATTCCAAGAAATTTCTCCAAGAATTTCTGTCCTCCCCACCAAAGAACATATAAAAAAGCCATACTTGTCAATATTCCGTAGAATACAAATATATAGTACATTATTATATATAACTCAACACTTCTTAATAATAAAAAAGTATACATTGGAAGAAATATAAAAGTCATTACAGAAGCAACATTAAATAGATAAAAAAGAGAATTACTTAACTCAGTATCTCTATCCATTTTGTTACGACTATACCACATTAAAAATATAGAAGTAAATATAAAAAAAAGCATTAATATTATTTTAATATTTAATTCTATTTCTAAATCTTTTGTGTAGTTTATTAACTCTAAAGTTTCATTACTTATAGCCATTTAATATATTAATAATCTCTAAACTTTATAAATATTTTGTAATTTATTCAGGGGATATTCCCTGTATTACCGCTTGTTCTTTATGTAGATCTTTTACAAGTGTTTCAGTTATATTTTTTACATATAATGATGAATCATAAAAGTTTTTACCAGCTTCTCCATATTTATTAGCACAATATAATGCTGTTTCGTCTATTTGGTTTTGCATTTTAGTTATAGCACTATCATTACTTAAGCCATTAAGCTTAAAACTCCACCATGCTAAACCGCCAAGTAAAAACATTTGTATAATAAAAAAAGTCATAACTATTGTTGTTAAATTTCTTTGAAATCTACTATATTTTTCTCTCTTCATATCTAATAATTCACTACCTTTCTTAATTTTAGCTTCTGTTGGTGTGTATATAGTATCTATATCAACATTATCATATTCTGGAAGTTTAAAATTTCCTTTACGTCTAAAAACGAAATAAGGCGTACCATCTTCGTCAATATTTAAATAACTACCTTTTCCTCTTAATTCTAAACTTCTTTTTATTCCCTTATAGGTTTTTAACTCTTCTTCAATATCCTTTCTGTTAACATTAGGATCATCAATCTTAAGTTCTTTACTTAAATCTTTTTCAAGTTTTAATATCTTTTGATCTACTTCTTTTAACTTATATATCTTATAAGACTCGTCATTGCTTGGCTTTGGTTCGTTAAACTTTGTTTCTTCATTTCTTAACATAACAGTACCTTTTGACTCATCAATATATCTTTCAACCATAAAATGTCCTTTTTTATGTGTATAGTTATCTTCTATTTCTTTAATATAAACTCTATAATGATACTTTTTATCAGTTTTTACCCTAGAATCATCGTTTGTATTTTTTTTATTATCTTTTTTTTTAAATAATCCCATTTTATTTACCTCCTAATGAAAATATACTGCTTATACCTTCCATAAAACTTTTTTTTCTTTCTTTTATATGATCTAATCCTTGAGATAATCCACCTCCTAAATCACGTAAGAATATTGAACCATGACCTTTTGATGGAAGTCCCATGAAGGTTTGTAATGCATGATCATATATATTAGTCATTAAAGTTAAATCATTAGGATCTTCAATACTAGACTCGTCAACGACAGCTTTAATAAACTCTTCATTTTTTTCAAGAAGTATTTTTTCTTCCTCAGGCTCTGATAAATAAGTATATATAGTAAATTGATTTATTATACTTCTAAGACCGCCAACCATTTTATCGATAAACTTATTAGTAGCTATTTCATCACTTACCTTTTCCCATCTTCCGTCACGCTCAATATGACCTTTAAACTGTTTTTCTAAAGCTTTAAGATGCTCTTGAGTATCAATTAGACGCTCCATTGATGTTTTATCAATAGTTCTTTCTCCTTGGAATTCATTTGTCGGTTCAGAATCTTCTGAATAAACTTCTTCATCATTATAGTCCATAACAATTATTTAGAAATACTTTTTTATATAGTTTGTTGATTTAGAATTAATTTTAATAAAAAGAATGTAATAATTACATTCTATTTTTTCCGCCGATGTTAATATTGAATGCTTTTAATAGAGCAACAATGATAACGAAACCTGCGATTGTTCCGAATACACCTACAACAGTTGTTAATACTGTTCCAGCAGTTGTAACGAAAGCTTGAATAGTTGTGTTTGTTCCACTAGGTACACTAATTGTACCGTCAGCAACTAAACCTCCAAAAATTCCTACTAGTATTAATAATACCATAGCAATTATGAAACCTACACCTGTTACCATAAGGATAGCACTGTTATCCTTTACAGCTTTTACTAATGCGTTTGCGTCGAATGCCATTTGTTAATTTATAACCTCCATATCTTTTTCATCTATGAAGTTAATATATATATAAACAAACTTATTTATATAGTTTATGGAATCAAAAAATTATATAAATAAATTTAATATTATATTAATATGGAAATAATTATTACAAAGAAAAACTTTTGGAAATTATCTTTTTTATTAGGCTTTATTATGTTTATTTTTGGATGTGTTTTTAATTTTACATACCTTTACTATAAAGATACAGTAACATTATATTGTGAATATGGTGGTACAGAAATATATAATAAAACTGATTTAAATAAATTAGATAAGGTATGTGATGGTGTTAATATATATAAATATAATGATAATACAGGTCTTGGAGTTTATTTTCCTAATAGAGAAGCAGTTGAGAAAGCTAATAATGAATGTTGTTTAAATCATCAACAAGATTTTTATACTCCAATAAATATAAGTATTTATGGATAATATTAAAAACTATTTAAATTATTCAAGAGACGATGTATTTATAATAAGTGTAAATAACTCGGCTGATTTGATAGAAAAGGTTGAAGCAGAAGTTTATATTAATAATATTAGTATATATAAGTACTACGCTTTAATTTCAGCTTTATTTTCCAAAACACATCCTTATACAAAAAAAAAGGGAGATATAAAGTTAAAATTAAAAGAAGTTAGAAATAAATTATATAATAACAATATGATATCAGAGTTAAAGCATAATAACCCAAGCAAGGATTCAAAAATAAGATTTCTAAACATACTTGATAATTTAACAAACATATATCAGGAAATGACGGAATCTTATTGTAATATAGGTATATTCCCTAAAAAGAATAAAGATGATTTAGATAAACCATCTGCAGTAAAAAATATAAGTTAAAATGGTAATGGTAAAAGCAGGAGATAAGGAGTGGTACGAAGATAAAAAGTTTCTAAAAAATTTAGACGTTTATATTGACGCCATGAAAGATAATGATGATCTATTAATAGTATTTGACGGCTTAGAACGTTCAGGTAAAAGTTTTAGAGTAAGACAGGTAGCTAAATACTGTGCAGAAAGGCTAGGTACAACTTTCGATGATAAAAATATTCATTTTGATTTGAAAAGTTATTTAGATTTTTCTTTAGAGAGTCCAATGTATACTGTATGCGTATTAGATGAAGGTAGAAGCGTTTTAAATCGTAGTAGCTCTACTTCAAGGATTAACAAGAAATTTACCAATTATATTAGCGAATGCGCTAAAAGAAGACAGGTTCATATAATCTGCGCACCAGCATTTCATGATATAGATAAATATATTATTAACTGGCGTATGAAATTCGTTATACATATGCATAAATGGTATGAAGAGGATAAAAATAATAAAAGTGGGTATAAATTAGCAAGGGGTAAGTACACAATGTACATGAATGATGATTATATTAAAGATTCTTATAGATATCCTTACAGATACCCTCGAAGATGGGAAACCAAAGGTACTTACGGTAATGTAGAAGTATTCTCTGATGAAGAACTGCAAAGATATGAAGATAAGAAAGATGATAACATGATGATAAAGTATCATTCAACTCATGAAGAAGAACAGTTATCAAAAAGAGAACAAATGTGGAAAGAAAGAGCTAAGAAGCTTATAATTGGACTTATGGAAAGAGAAGTTCCTGATCCAACTATATATGATATGTTAGGTTTTTCATATGACAACTGGACAACTTTCAAAAGTAGAGAAAAGCTTTCTCTTTCACAAATAACAAAAAGTAATTAGAAATATGAATATTTTATTAGAAATACTATTATTTATTCCAAGATTAATCATATTCATTGTTAAGAAGTTGTTAAATGGAATATTATTGTTGTTAATAATGATATTAGCTATAATAATTATTATTTATTCTTATATCTTTTAGTACTATTCCTATACTTAGAAGCACATTTACTACTACAAGTAATACGATTCTTTGGCATTACTTTAACCTTGCCACACATAACACACTTAATCTTCTTCGTGTTTTTCTTCTTCCTTACCATTTTTATAATCTAAATATATTAATCTTAAACCACCAACAAGCATTGGAAAGAAAATAATTGAAGAAATAATCATTACAAATCTATCTATACCTTCACCTATTATAGATATAAAAACAGATATTGTGAATATTATAGTTACTAGAAATGTGGATATTTTTATTTGCTTCATATTTATTTCTTTATTCATTTTAATGTTTCTTTTAATATATTTTCAACTGCAATACACTTATTACTTATGTTATTATTTAACATATATTCTTTTACTTTTTTATTTAATTGGTCATCTATACTTATTATTAACGATACCATAATATTATATAATATTAACTTATATATAAATATTTGTATTTTATAACAATAAAGTATATAAATAATTAAAACTATTAAATATTAAGGCGCGTTATAACTACTAAAAGAAATCTGCCTTAACTTTTTTAATCAGATAAATCATTGCAAGTGGGTTTTATATTAGTTTTTCCCAAACTTGTCTTTTAAATTGCCACAGAGCTTTTCTACTGCCAGTATTTGGCAGTTATCAATCCTAAGCCAATCTGAGAAGACTTTTTACCGTTATGAAAGATTTATGTATTAGAATTTTTAGCATGTCTTAAATAATAACCGCTTTTTCTTCTAACTTTCTTATCCTTAGAGCCGTTTGGTCTTCCTAGTGTTTTACCTTCTGCTTTTGCTCGTGATAATCCATCTAAAGTTCTTTCTCTTATAAGTTCTCTTTCAAATTCTGCGAACACACATATCATTTGGAACTGCATCTTACCCGTAGCACTTGATAGATCTATATTATCTCTTAATGATAAAAAGTTAATACCTTTATTATTTAATTCTAATATCTCATCAGTAAGTTCTTTAAGACTTCTTCCCCATCTATCAAGTTTAAGTACGACTACTTGGCTAAACTCTTTATTTCGTAATCTTTGTAATAATTGGTATTTAATTGGTCTAGTCTTCCTTGTACTTTCCTTTTCTTCGAATAGTTCGAAGTTCCACCCTTCTCTTTCAGCTCGTTCTAACAATAACTTCTTTTGATTATCTGTATTTTGATCTTGAGTTGATACTCTCATATATAATGCTACTTTTTCCATGTAAATAATACCCCCCTGTAATTTTGCTTATTTCTTTATAAATAAATAAGTGTTTTTCTCAAAACAAATAAACACTCGTTTATTTACCTCGCATTTTGACTTTTTTCTTCGTATAATCTTTGTTATATTATTTATCTCATAAACCAATCCATAGATTCTTTTATGTACCAATCTTTATTCTCTTTACAAAAATTAAGAGCGCTTATTTTACTTTCGAACAATTTAAGTTCTGCTGTATTCTTATTTTTCACTGCTATCATTTAATATTTCCTCGCTAACTATTTTCATTACTTCGTTATAATATAATTTACCGTTCGTGGCTGAAAGCGTATAAAGCCTTTCTCTTATAGTTTCTCTTATAGTTTCTAAAATTTCCTTTCTATTCTCCACAACAATATCTAATATACATTCTTTAATCCTTATTCTTTGACTTAAAGATAATCCAACTAAAGATTGATCTAAGTTAATTTTAGCTTTTATAGTTTTTTTCATTTTCAATTAATTGTCTTCTTAATTGTTTGTAATGATTATGTTCATCATCTATTGATGTCATGCCTAAATAATAAGGTAATTCTACAATCTTAAGATTCTGAGCCTTCCTTATAACATTAATATTATGGTTAGCTTCATCTCTTATAATTTTATATTTATTCATGTAAGCGTTTAACTCTTTATCTTCCCAGTATTGAAGCTTTTCTAAATCGCCTGCAGTCTTTTGATATCTATTTGTTATAACTACAGCATCCATAACTTTTGTTACGTTATCGTAACCATTTTTACTTATCAAATCTCTTGTTATTGATTCTATTCTTTTCTTCATTTTAAAATTCACCTCTACAAATTTGTTTAAATCTATCATATAAAGCATAGCTTAAACTATCCTCAAAATATTCATAATATGATTCTTCAAATAATACAAAATGAAATATAATTAATCCTATAATTAAACTATACATTTTTTAACCTCTTTTTTTGTATTTCATCAATAGCATTATTGATCTTTTCAGACATAACATATAAATTTTTTGTACGCCTTTTTTTTATTTGAGCTTTATACCACTCTATCTCCTTTAAGTCTCTAATACACAAAGGACATGTTTTTATATTTCTACTCTCTGGAGTAAATTTTACAGAACACTTACTGCATAGTATTTGTCTTTCATATTTAAAGTCTTCACGACTCAATGTTACTCTTGTACTTGTTTTTGTTGCCATTTTTTTTATTAGTTTTACATCTTGATCGATGATATTATATATACAACTATAATCTATATAAACCTTTGTTACCTTTTTTGAGTAATTATAGTTTGTATATATATCATGAATATAAAAAATACTAAAATAGGATATATCCATGCATACATAATAGCGTTTTTATACAATTCTTCTAAATTGTAACATCCAAAGCTATTACAATCTGTGTCAGTTTTTAACATGTCTGCATTATGAGATAAATCTATATTATGCAAACAGCTATAATATCCGGATGTTAAAATTATAAATGCTAATATTACTATTAATTTCCTCATTTTCTATATACACCTATTGTTATTAATAATAATAAAAATACTACAAAAAAATGATAATATATCTCTGAATAATTCATTTCATTCTGAGCGTGCAACTTTTTAATTTCTAAAGCTACTTCAGGTGAAACGGTACAGTTAACAGATTTTGTCAACATTCCTTTGTTTGTAACCAAAACTTCTGAATCACATCCAAATATACGATTTATTTCGACGTGAGATCTTTCATGGGCAGATATACTTATAAATATATAACATAATAAAAATATCAGAATTAAAAAAGATAATTTTATATTATTTTTCATTTTTTATTTTATCAGATTTTTTTCTATTACAAGTTCTACAAAGTGCTTGCAGGTTTTCTTCTTCATTAATATTCCAAGTACCGTTACAATAATAAGATTTTTTAGAGAAAGGATGTATATGATCTATTTCGCCAATTTCTCCTTTCCAGTTTGATTTATTAGAAAATAATATTTTTTTATTACAAATATTACATTTCCATTTTTGTTTTTTCATCAACTTATATCTAATCTCTTTTTTTATAAATCTAAAAGTACTTTCTTCTAAGTTTTTTATTAATCTATTTCTAATTTTTTCTATTTGTTCATTAGATAATTTTTTATTATTTTTCATTTTTTATTAACATATTTTTTTGCTTTTTTTGATAAAATATACATATTATATTCTTTCAAATATTCTTTTTTCAATACATCATGTAAAGAGTTTCTAGTCCATAAACTATCTGGTTTACTTTCTATCAATTTAATTAATTTATTTAAAGTTTCAATTAATGCGTCTTTTTTTAATTGATATATAATTTGCATAATTAATAAACTTTCTTTTCTTAATTTCTGTTCATGTTTTGTTAAAACCCATTCTCTTCTATCATATATTAAGTATAATACTTTATCTATTTGTTTACAAGTCATCTTCTTTAATCTCCATACATCTTGTAGATATATTATTATCTCCTTTAACAACTTTAAATTCGAATCCTATAAACTCTAAAACTTGTGTAAAATTTTTCCTTGCATAAGATTTTATATAACCGAAATCATCACAAAATTTTTTATATAAAAAATATAATGATTCAACCTTAACGTATTTTCCAAAAGATTTATCTATATAATCAAAAGTATAATCTTTTAAAATTGAATCATTAATTGTTGATAAATAATAATCATATAATTTTTTAAAACCACCAGTTTCTTTTGAATATGTAATAAACTCTTCTATTGAATTTTGATTAAATTTAATTAATTTATTTCTTGATCTATTTTCAAAAGGTTTACTTATTAATTCTTTATCTATATTTAAATTTAAAATATATGATAAAAAATTATTGGTTTCTTTATTTATGTTTTGCATTAATTCTTTATATTTTTTACTACCATCTTTAAGTTTATAACTTTTAAAAACACTAAATCTTCTGTCGCCATTTTCTATTTTAAGAGGTATCATATGATTAGATGTAAATATATATTTTGCATAATTTTTAAGCATAACAGGACTTTTATGCATTCTTCTAAGAGGTATATAGTCATCTGCAACTAAATTTTTTAACTTATCAGGAACATATGTTTTGTTGTCATTATGTATAACTTCATTTGCAATTATCAATTGTTTACCCATAGCCCAATCATTAAATTGTGATGTTATTTGAGTTTGAGATATCTCATTATAGTTTGATTCAAATATTCTTTTTAATATATTTGAACAAATTATATTTTTACCTGTACCGTGTTCTCCGTGAAATATAACAGCTGTTGGCAATCTTTCTTCCGGAAACTGTACTGAATGAGCTATCCAGTTTATAAACCAGTTGTAACCATTTTCATTATTTCCTAAAACATTAAGTAAAATATCTTTTATTAATGGAAATTCAGGATTTTTAATAATTTTAAAATCTTTTAATATTTTAGATTTTTTATATATATTAAAATAAATTTTATCATTTTCTTCAAATGTCAAAAAATCTTCATTAGGTTTATATCCTATATTTTCTATTTGTAAGTATTCATTATTAATCCATTTTTGAAGTTCATCTTTAACTTTAAATTTTCCTTCATTTTTTAAATCATTTACTATAAAATCATACAAATTTATATTTTTTGATTCAATCTTTTTTAATAATACTGATAAAAGCCTAGCTTCATCAAATTGGTAATAGTTACGAGAATCTTTACAGTATAATAAAAATTCATCATGCCTTCCGCATTCCAATAATCTAAATATTTTATATCCAAAAGAATCAATTGGACCTATTGTTATTTCTTGTTTGTTATCTTCCATTTTAATAAAACAGAACTATTAAACGATAAGTTTATAAATCAAGAAATACCTATTATATTACGAATATTTCTTTTAATAAGGTTCGTGGAGTTCCTTATTTTTTAACTAAATCAATAGTTCTTAACAATAATATATTCTTAATTATTTATAAAACTTTCTAAAAATTATTTGGTTACAAAACTTGTAACTTTGGTTACGATTCTTGTAACCCTCCTACTACCATTATAATAGCTTAAAATATACATTTCGACTAAAAGTTACATTGGTTACACGTAATTTGAAATTTTTTATATAGAACTTTTTTCTATATATTATGATTTTTTTTTATATACAAAAAGTGACTTTTATGTGTAACCATCGTAACTTTTCCTTAAAAAGTATATATACTATCAATATTTAAGCACTACAAAGGTTACGATTTTTGTAACCAAAGTTACGATTTTTGTAACCAACCATCAAAAAAGCAAAACTTTATAAGTATTATATAATATTATATTATTAGTAGTTTATCTACTAAATATAACAAAAATGGAACAAAAAGAAAAAGAAAAGATCATTTATGATTTAGAAAAAAAAGAGGACATTAACAGATTCGGTGAAGAAATGAACAAAGGAATTAATTATTTTGTTATGGATGAGGATGTTACGTATAAAATTCAGTTAACATCTCCTAATGTAGAGCAAATAACCAAAAACTTTGACGGTGATAATGTTATTAAATATGTATTTAATATTAAAGCAGAGAGTAATAAAGGTTATAAATTTGAAGGTCAATGGGAAGTTGGCAGAACAGTTGCTAAAGATATATATAAACATTATCATAAAGATGCAATCTTTAAAGTTACTAAAAGCGGTACCGGTATGAAAACTAGGTATAACGTTGTTAAAGATTTTTAATAACCATAAACTATATAAATAATAAAAATCTTTTATTAATATCGGGTTATATGCAAGGATTTTCTAAGAGCGACTTAGCTATAACCCAAAAGTATTTCCTATTTAGAAATTTGTTACTCTGTAACATTGTAACAATAACGTTATGTTTATAAATAATCAATAATATAATATTATTAGATCAACAAGACATAAGTTAAATATTTTTTTTATGTTTGGCTTGTTCGGTCTGTTCGGTAAAGTTAGAGTTTGAGGTTTCCTTTTGTCGGGTTTAACCTTAATCTTTTTGGTTAATTCTAAATAAATGCAACTTGCAACAATTAAATTATATAATGTTATGAGTTTAATATGATAGTTATTTGAGTTTTAAATATTTGAGATATATTATTTTAGTTTAAATCTGTCCTGGTGTTTTATAATAAGTCTTAAATATTGAGTTTAAACGGCTTAATCTCAAATATATTTAATTTTATTATTTAGATCTAATAATGTTTTATTCTAAACTTTGGGATAAAAAAATAAAGTTTTTTGAAAATAATTTAATTTTGTGCCGTTTTTCTTTGTGTTTTATTACCTTTAAATGAGGGATTATTTAGTCCCTTGTTGTTTTCTGACATTTTAATTACATACCTCTATTGTTTTTTTTATTTCTAATAAAACTAATCTTCTTATATATGGACTCAAACCCAAGCCTTCACTAAATGCTTTATTTTGGATAATAGCGAGCTCATTTTCTGATAATCTGATAGGAATTATTTTTTCTCTTTGATTTTCCATACATATTATACATTGAATATACTTTATAAATCTTTCGTTTTTTAATACATTATATACATTAAAAAATACAAAAAATAAAATTATCTGACAAAAAAAAGTCAGAATTACTAGGTAAATTATTTCAAGAGAAAAAGATTAT
>Ga0099850_1001260_pt1 | contig 11817 bp, 9 predicted proteins | sample CB_VirMetaG_5_FD_79182 | JGI IMG/M metagenome (GOLD analysis project Ga0099850, IMG submission 79182) | Freshwater to marine saline gradient viral communities from Chesapeake Bay - CB_1508_1D Viral MetaG | ecosystem: Environmental > Aquatic > Marine > Coastal | place: USA: Chesapeake Bay...
ATATTAGAAATTTTGAACGTCGGCCTATTGAAGAGGACATCGAACAAAAATATAGATGTCTTATCGGTAATAACAGATACGCATATGCAGTAGCGAATGGGTATACACACATAGAATGCTTAATCGTTAAAACGTATAACGAAGCTAAGAAAGCCCACTTGCTCACTCAGATAGAACCACGAAAGATGTAACATGGCAACATACGTCTCCCTTGTAAATGAACTTCTTCGTAGGTTAAACGAAGTGCAGTTGGATAATGCTGGTGATGGCTTTGGCTCTGTACGTAACGTTCAGGCTCTGGCCAAGGATGCTATCAATAATAGTGTTAGAGCTATCCTACAGGACGGTCAGGAGTGGCCCTTCCAAAAGACGACATACACCCAAACACTGACGAGTGGTGTGTCTCAGTATGATTTCCCTACGGGTATGTCTACTGTTGACTGGGATACTTTTTATTTAAAGAAATTAGGTTCAGAAGAAAATCAACCGAAGCGACTTCCAACTATCTCTTTTGAAGAGTACACTGACGTTCACAGACCTCTGGATGACAATGGTGCTACAGCAGCCCCTGACTACGTGTACCAGACATACGAAGAAAAGTTTGGTGTCACTCCTACTCCTAACGCCGCTTACGAAATTGAGTACGTGTACTGGTCGTACCCTGATGACCTTACTCTTTACAACGATACTTGTGTTATTCCTGACAGATTTAAGCATGTAGTCATTGACGGTGCCATGATGTACATGATGCGTTTCCGCAGCAATGACCAGAGTGCTATGATCCACCAGCAGGCCTTTCAGGAAGGCATCAAAGCAATGCGCCGTGTCCTGCTCGATGATAAGCTAGACGTAAGATCCACTGTAGTTGGCAAGGCTGTTGGTGATGGCAGATAATCTAGCATCATATAAGGTCTTCTGCTCAGGCGGCTTGAATACCAGCCGTGATGTGCTTTCACAGGGTGAGACTGCCCCTGGTTCAGCTATTGCTATGATTAACTATGAGCCTGCTGTAACTGGTGGCTACAGGAAGATTAACGGCTATAGTAATGACTACGGCACTGTTCCTGGCTTTGGGGACGTACTTGGTGTCTGTGTAGCTAACGGCGTGAATGACGGTATCCTAGCTGCACGTTGGGATAGTGGCAGCTCTGACTACCTGTACTACTGGGACAATGCCACCGAGGCTTGGGTTACGATTACTACTCCGGGAACTGTAGACGTCTCGACGTACCCTAAGGTTCGGTTCACTAAGTACAACTGGGGCTACGATGAAGTAATTATTACTGACGGTGTAAATCCAGCAGCAGTCTACAACGGTACGACTTACACGCAAATAACAGATGCTAACGCACCTACAGCACCTAAGTTTTCACATATTTACCAGAAGCATATGTTCTTGGCGGGTGATCCTACTTACCCAACTAACCTGTGGTTCTCTGCCCCGTATGATGAGTATGACTACGATCCCGCCAATGGTGCTGGTGTAATCAACGTAGGGTTTCCTATTGTAGCTATTAAGTCTTTCCGTGACGCTCTTTATATCTTTGGTAGTAATAATATCCGTAAGCTTGTAGGAAATAACATTGCTAACTTTGTATTAGAAGAAGTTACTGACGACCTAGGCTGTATGGCTTCTGACAGTGTAATTGAAATTGGCGGTGACTTGTTGTTCTTATCACAGGATGGCTTGCGTCCAGTCTCAGGTACTGATAAGATTGGTGACGTAAACTTAGAGACTGTTTCGAAGGATATCCAGTCTGTCTTTACTGACGTTGTGTTTGATGTAGACCTAGAGGGTCTTAACGCAGTCGTTGTTAGACAGAAGACACAGTTCCGTTACTTCTTTAAGGCTGCAGACGCCCAAGGTATTATCGGTGGGTTTAGACAGGTAGGTGGTGGCCTACAGTTTGAGTACGGCCAGCTTTTAGGTATTCAAGCTAGCTGTGCTGACAGTGGTTACATTGGTCAGTACGAGTTCGTTGTTCATGGTGATAGCACAGGTAAAGTCTACAGACAGGAACGTGGTAACAGCTTTGACGGGGACGACATCTTTAGTGTTTATCAAACCCCGTACTTACACATGCAAGATCCTGAGCAACGTAAGGTTATCTACAGTGTAAACACTTACCTACGGTCTGAGGGTGACAACGAGATTATCCTTTCTGTCGTGTATGATTACGAGGACTTTAATACCCTGAGTCCCACCAACTATACACTAACTACTGCGGGTGCTGCAGCCTACTACAACGAAGCCCTATACGACAGCACAGCGATCTTTGACGGTAACCCCTCACCTGTGCAACGGACCAATCTTTCAGGTTCAGGCAAAGCAGTTTCATTCAAATATGTTACAAACGATACAAGCGCATCTCACAGCATTCAGGGTTTGGTTGTGACATTCGGAGTTGGAGATAGACTATAATGGCAGGCTATAGCAGACAGTCAGTTGCAGACATTATTGCTAATGCGGTAATTAAAGCTGCACCAGTAAACGCAGAATTCAATGCTATCAGGGATGCCTTCTCTTCTAGCACTGGCCACAAACATGACGGTAACTCTACTGAGGGTGCTTACGTCCCTCTTATTGCAGATGTAGATGGTAATAACAAAGCAGTAATCGACACGACGAATAACCGTATCAGCTTCTACGTAGAGGTTGGTGGTTCTCCTGTAGAACAGTTGCGTATTCAGGACGGTGCTATTGTTCCTGTAACTGACAATGACGTAGACCTAGGTACTGCTTCTTTTGAGTTCAAAGATGTTTATATTGACGGTGTAGGCTACATTGATACTCTGGCAGTACACGAGAATGCTACTGTTGCAGGTAACCTGACAGTATCTGGCACCACTACTCTTAACACTGTAACTTCTAATGTAACCCCTACTACAGATGATACTTACGATCTTGGTACTTCCACTAACGAGTGGCGTAACCTGTACGTAGATGGTACTGCCAACATTGACAGTCTTGCTGCTGATGCTGCTGCAGTTACTGGTAACACGACTGTTGGTGGTACTCTGGGTGTAACTGGTACAACTACCGTTAGTAACCTCAATGCTACTGGCAATCTAGGTGTAACTGGTACTGCTACTCTCGCCACTGTAGATATTAACGCTGGTGCTATTGATGGTACTGCCATTGGTTCCTCTAGTGCTTCCACTGGTGCCTTCACTACTCTAAGCGCAACTGGTACATCTACTCTTACTACGGTAGACATTAACGGGGGTGCTATTGACGGTACTGTTATTGGTGCTACTACAAAGGCTGCAGGTAGCTTCACCACTGTCACCACTACAGGTCAGGCTACTCTTGCTTCTGCTGATATTAACGGCGGTACTATTGATGGTGCTGTAATTGGTGGTGCATCTGCTGCAGCTATCACAGGTACGACTATTACTGGTACTAGTCTTGTTGGTCCTTTGACTGGCAACGTAACTGGTAATGTTACAGGCAATGTCACTGGTAACGTAACGGGTAACCTGACAGGTAATGTGACAGGTAACGTTACTGCTTCGTCTGGTACTTCGTCGTTCACTGACGTTACTATCAACGGCACCCTGAATATGAATGCTGGCACTACTGCCACTATTACTAACCTGACTAGCCCTACCAATACTAACGATGCAGCAACTAAAGGCTACGTGGATACTGCTGTAGCTAACCTTGTAGACTCTGCTCCGGGTGCACTAGATACTCTGAATGAGCTTGCTGCAGCTATTAACGATGATGCTAACTTCAGCACAACAATTACGAACAGCATTGCTACTAAGCTGCCACTTGCTGGTGGTACGATGTCTGGTGCTATTGCTATGGGCACCAACAAGATTACTGGCTTGGGTGATCCGACAGCTAATCAGGATGCTGCAACTAAGGTCTATGTAGATACTCAGGATGCAACTAAACTGAGCCTGTCTGGTGGCACTATGACTGGTGCTATCGACATGGGTGCCAATAAGATCACTACGACTTATACACCTACTGATGCTGCAGACCTGACCACTAAGACTTACGTTGATGGTATCCTTGGTAGTGCAACTGCTGCTGCTGCCAGTGCTGCTGCCGCTGCTACTTCTGAAACTAATGCAGCTACCAGTGAAACTAACGCAGCTAATTCTGCCAGTGCTGCTGCTGCATCCTACGATCAGTTTGATGACAGGTACCTAGGTGCTAAGTCTACACCGCCTACTACAGACAATGACGGTGACCCTCTAATCACTGGCGCTTTGTTCTTTGATACAACAGCAAACCTAATGAAAGTCTACGATGGTTCCTCGTGGGTTGATGCAGGTTCGGCTGTAAATGGTACTGCTGAACGTAACGTATACACAGCTACTGGTGGTCAAACATCGTTCAGTGTTACTTACGACGTAGGCTTTGTAGACGTATACATGAACGGTGTTAAGCTTGTAGCTGGCACTGACTTCACAGCTACTGACGGTTCTACTGTTGTGTTGGCTACGGGTGCTACTGCAGGTGATATCATCGACATTGTAGCCTACGGTGCCTTCAACATTGCTAACACCTACACACAGGCTCAGGCAGACGCACGCTACCTACAACAGACTAATAACCTGTCTGACATAGCAGATGCTGCCACTGCCCGTACTAACCTCGGTCTTGCTATTGGCACAGACGTACAGGCTTACGATGCTACTATTCTGGTTGATGCTGACATTGGTGTGAACGTACAGGCTTACGATGCCACCATTCTGAATGCTGCGGATATTGGTGTAAGTGTTCAGGCTTACGATGCAGACACTGCAAAGCTAGATGTGGTGCAAACATTCACTGCAGATCAAACTATCTCAGCTGAACTAAAGGCCACCAGCTACAACGAAAGCTATGTGTCTCTGACTGCCGCCGCAACGGTTGACGTGGACTGCGAGACTGGCAACGTGTTTGCTCTGACTACCGATCAGAACACTACGTTTACATTTAGCAACCCGCCCGCAACTGGCACTGCCTTTGGCTTTACCCTGAAGCTGACCGCTGGCGGAACGCACACAATCACATGGCCTGCCTCGGTTGACTGGGCTGCTGCGACTGCGCCTGATGCACCTGCTTCTGGTGAAACCAACGTTCTAGTATTTATCACGCACGATGCTGGCACAACTTGGTATGGCTTCCAAGCAGGGGCGGCAATGGCATGAGTGTAATTAGCAAACTTACAATGCTTGGCGCTGCGGGCAGTGGAGTTAGCCCTTATTGGGTTTTTCAAACAACGGACTCAGCAAGTGTTACGCCCGCCGAAAATTTTGATATTGATTCTAGCGACAATTCATTTCTGCCAGTGCAGGTCTTTGACACAGCGGCAAGCGGAATACTTAAAGTTTCAACAGAGGGTGAGCTTTTAGCTGCGGCAAAGTTTCAGTTTTCTGGTTCAAAGTCGCCCCTAGCCAATGGGTTGATAGTAAGGTCCGATGATACGCCTGTTGTTTTTGGGTATGCGAATGACAGCACATACGCAACTTGGAAGCCCGGTTTTTGGTATAGGTTTAACGACAGCTTAACCACACCAAGTTCTTTTCGTTTATATAGATATAACACCACTCAATATATTTACGCAGGAAAGTTTTTAATTAACTCAACTGTAAAAGATACAAGCGGTAATTTTTATAGCGCAGGCAGTTGGAATTATAACTCAAGTTCAGCTGTTCAAAATAATTATGGTTTTTTCACGAAAACAACATCTTCCTTTTCTACATCTTACACCAATCGCATTGGCTCAACTAATAGTCGATGTAAAGGAGTTGCGGCCAAGAAAACTATAACAGGCTCTAGTAGTGATTACATCTGGGTGATGTATTATAGCTATGGTGACGGGATTGTTCGCATCAGAGCGTCTGATGGAAGCATTGGAAATATGTATAGATTAAATACTGGAAACTTTGGTGAAAATGTCACACATGCTGTAGACAGCAACGATAATTGTTATGCATTCTTAACCAATGGAACAGGCTTAAAGTTTGCGCCAAATGCAGGAAATTTGAGCCTTGTCAATTCATATACTTGGACTATTCCTTCTGGATTTTCTAGCTTTACTTTTTGGGGTTCAACTTGTGAAACAGTAGATTCAACAGATTATATATTTGTAAAAGGCTACGGTCGTCACGTTGCATCTAATAGATATGGGATATTCTTTATTAGGTATGATACGTCATTTAATTTTATAGACGGGACGATGGTTACAAACTCAAATTCAAATCTTGCTTCTTATAAAGCAATTAAGCTGGACAGCCAAAAAAATGTTATGCTTTATGCTGGGATTGGGTCGCAGACAGTTCTTATGAAGATGCCATATGACAGTAGTGTTAGTGGAACATTTGGGGACTGGAATGTTTACACTTTTAGCGCCCCAACTAGGTCTGTGGGTTCTATTTCTCTGACTTCGCATTCTGACAGTGGTAGTGGATTAACAATGGATGACGACAGCACCACGAGAACTGTAACTACACCAACGGTTCCAAGCACAACTACTTCTCTGTGAAACGCCATAAGGAGACACAACTGATGGCTTACGTCAAAATCACAAACGGCACGATAGATACATACCCCTACTCCGTAGGGCAACTACGCCGTGACAATCCTCAGACATCCTTTCCCAAGCGCATCCCTGACGAAATGCTTGCGGCATGGGGCGTTTATCCTGTCACATTCACTGAAGCGCCAAGCATTGACGAGCGCATCCAGAAGATTGAGCAAGACGACGCACCTGTAAATGTAAATGGCGCTTGGCTGGTTGGCTGGACAACTTTCAGCAAGACTGCAGAAGAAGTGCAGGAATACGACGACAATGCTGCTGCCCAAGTTCGTGCAGAACGTAATGCACTTCTAGCAGAGTCTGACTGGACGCAAATACCTGACGCACCTGTAGATCAAGCTGCATGGAGAACATATAGACAGGCTCTTCGTGATATAACTGCACAAGCTAGCTTCCCCTACAACATCACTTGGCCTACTAAACCGGAGTAACACACTATGAGTAAAGCACGTGATCTAGCTGACTTTGTATCAGCAGGTAATCCTCTGGCAGATGGTGTCATTGCTCTTACAGAGATCAGTGATGTGTACACTTCTATGTCACCGTCTGATGGTCAAGTACTTACGTATGACCCTACGAATGGCTGGCAGGCTGAGAGTATCCCCACTATTAATACCCTAGATGATGTAGGTGATGTCACTATTACTAGCATTGCATCCGGGGAAGTTCTGTCGTGGAATGGTTCTGCATGGGTTAACTCTGTGATCCAAGCCTTTGATACGCAGACTGCTTCTACTACTAGTACATCCCAGACATCTATTGCAACCTATTCTATTTCAAGCTATGATGGTGTCAAAGCAGTTATTACTGTAGATGACTCTACGGATACCGAGAGAAGCATCACTGAGATTGTTATTACTCACGATGGTACTATTGCTGTAGCCACAGAGTATGCACAGGTTAATACTGCTACTGCTCTTGCTACGTTTGATGTAGACATCTCTGGCGGTAATATCCGTATCCTTGCTACACCTGCATCTAGTAACAGCATGAGCTTTACAGTTAAAGCTATTACTCTGTAATGAAGCTAACTAGGGGAATGTGAACCTATGGCTAACAATAAAGATTTCAAAGTAAAGAACGGTATTAAGCCCACTGTCTATCACGAGGCGGTTGGTACTGTTGTGTCTGGGAGTGAAGCGTATAGTCTGGCTGGTGCTGTTTATGATGGTGTTAGTTTTAGTGTAGCTAGTCAGGATACATCAGCTAGAAGTGTTAGGTTTAAATCAGATGGCACTAAGATGTATATGTTGGGTGCTGACAGTGATAGTGTGCATCAATACTCTTTAAGTACTGCTTGGGATTTGTCTACTGCTAGTTACGATAGTGTCAGCTTTAGTGTTGCAGCAAAAGACACGACAGCCATAAGCATTGTGTTTAAGCCTGATGGCACGGAAATGTATATGTGTGGTGCTGTAAATAACAGTATTCACCAGTACAATCTTAGTACAGCGTGGGATATATCAACTGCAAGTTTTGACTCTACACTATCTTTTGCTTCTCAAGATGTTGCAATGTACTCTGCTGCATTTAAACCTGATGGTACAAAAATGTACACGGTCGGCATTGGTAATGATGCACTTTACCAGTACTCCCTAAGTACTGCTTGGGATTTATCTACCGCTACTTACGACAGTGTAAGTTTTGGTATTTCAGGTCAAGATGGAAACGCTACAGACCTTGTGTTCAACCCCGATGGAACTACTATCTACGTTACAGGCTTAGTTAATAGGACAGTATACCAGTACGATCTTACCACTGCTTGGGATTTGTCTACTGCTTCCTATAGCGGTACTAGTCTTTACGTAGGCACTGTGGTTGGACCGACTGGTCTAGACTTAAAGTCTGATGGAACCAAAATGTATATGGTAGAAGCCTCTACTGACACCATTTACCAATACTCCACAGTCCTAACCACCAACACCCTAGACTTATCCACTGGCTCTGTCTTCGAGATTACCCCTACGTCTGACATTCAAGTAACCCTCAGTAACCCTGCTGCTAGTGGTACTGTGAGTGGTGCTACGTTGTTGTTGAATATTGGTGGCACTCCTTACACCATCAACTACGATACCTCTATTGAGTGGCCCGGTGGCACAGCACCTACAGCACCTGCTGCTAATGAAACAGATGTAATCACATTTAATACTCGTGACGGTGGTACAACCTACAATGCTGCACTTGCTATTGATGGAGCACAATGATGGCTAACAATAAAGACTTCATCATTAAGAATGCTCTGGAAGTAGGCAAGGATACTAAGACTACCCTAGGTACAATCACTAGCAGTGACGTTGATCTTAGCACAGGGAACTACTTTGCTGATACACTAGCATCTGACACGACATATACTTTTAGTAATGCAGGGGATGTACAGGCGTTTCAGATTGAGGTTACTGGTGCTAGCACGTACACTATCACATGGCCTGCATCTGTAGAGTGGACAGGTGGTGCAGCCCCTAGCAGACCTGCTGTTGGTGAGACTGACGTGTACACCTTCTTGACTGACGATGGTGGTACGACATACATTGGACTTCATACAGCAGACAACCTTAGCTAACTATGGAAGGTGAAGTAGATGGCTAACAATAAAGTGTTCAAAGTAAAGAATGGATTACAGGCAGGTAGGTACTTGCTGAGTAATGGTACTGAGACTGTAGGGAGTGAGGGGTATGGTCTGGCTAATGCCAGTTATGATGGTGTTAGTTTTAGTTTTGTTGCTCAAGATTCAGCACCTATTAGCATTTTCTTTAAGCCTGATGGCAACACTTTGTACATATTAGGTTATAGTACTGACACAGTATACCAGTATTCTTTAAGTACATCTTGGGATATTTCTACTGCTAGTTATGCCAGCAAATCTTTTTCTGTAACTCAGGACGCTAGCCCCTATCAGATTTTCTTTAAACCTGATGGCACTAAGATGTATATGGTTGGTACAACAGGTGATGCCGTGTATCAGTACTCTTTAAGTACAGCTTGGGATATTTCCACCGCCAGTTACGATAGTGTTAGTTTTAGTGTGTCTGCTCAGGAGACTGTTCCAACAGGATTGTCCTTTAAATCAGATGGCACTAAGATGTATGTTGGTGGGCAAGCAACAGATGCCGTATACCAGTATAGTCTCTCATCGGCTTGGGATATTTCCACTGCCAGTTATGACAGTGTTAGCTACTCCTACACGGCAGCAGAGACAGGCAACCGAAATATTGTTATTGTAAATAACGGAAACTCTTTATACACCGTCGGTGCTAGTACAGACACTATTTACGAACACACTCTGAGTACATCTTGGGATTTATCTACTGCATCTTATTCTGGAAATAGTTTTAGTGTATTTGCACAGGATACTAATCCAACCGGGTTGTTTTATAAAGATGATGGAATGGTTTTGTATGTACTCGGTATTACAAACGACACCGTCTACCAATACTCCACACTTCTCTACGCCCAAACCCTAGACCTATCTACAGGTACTACATTCGCATTCACACCCTCTGGTTCTACTACTGTGTCGTTCACTAACCCCCCAGCATCTGGCTTAGCCTGTGCATTCACTGTAGAGATTAACGGTGATGGTAGTACTATCACTTGGCCTGCTAGTGTGAAGTGGCATGAGGCTACAGCACCTACAGCTACGGCCACTAAGGAAATCTATACGTTTATCACTACTGATGGTGGCACTACGTACTACGGTAAGCAAGCAGCGACGGAGTTAGCATAATGAGTAATAGCAAAATGGTAATGAGCCAAGCAGCTAACTCTTGGTCTGGTCCCACGTATATCGAAGACGTGTTCAGCACCTACCTCTACACTGGCAACAGCTCCACGCAGACAATCACCAACGGGATTGATCTTGCTGGTGAGGGTGGACTGGTTTGGACAAAGCGCAGAGATGCTGTTCAGAGCAACATTTTGTATGACACCGAGCGTGGAATATATAAATACCTTCAATCGGATCAATCGGGGTCTCAGCTTTCATCTACATCCAGCCTTACTTTATTTAGAGCTGATGGGTTCAGTTTAGGTTTTTCCGCCATCTCAAACACTTCAGGTGGAAGTTATGTTTCGTGGACATGGCGGAAAGCCCCACGCTTTTTTGATTGCGTTCAATACACTGGAACAGGATCAACCCAAAGCATTAATCACAACTTGGGGGTATTACCGGGCTGTATTATCGTAAAAAGATTTGATGCAAGTTATACTGATTGGGCTGTATACCATCGCAGCAACACTACCGACCCAAGGACTGACTACCTTTGGCTAAACTCCCTTAATGCAACTGCTGACAGTGCGGCATATTGGAATGATACAAATCCAACCGACACACAATTCACTGTCGGAACGGACCCAGATGTTAATGATAGTGGCGCATCCTATGTCGCCTACCTCTTCGCCCACGATCCCCTTGGCCCGTCTGGTGATGGCTCTGATGGTTTGATTGCGTGTGGGAGTTATACGAATGACTCTAATGGAAAAGCAGATATTAATTTGGGTTGGGAACCGCAATGGCTTTTAGTTAAAAGAACAAATAGCACTGGGTCTTGGTTTATTTTTGATACTATGAGGGGATTGGTTACAGGTGGCGCAGATGAAAGACTTATACCAAATAGCACTGGTGCAGAAAGTGCTTATGACAATTATGAGGTAACTGCGACAGGCTTTAAAGATGTTGGCCCTAATGCTAATGGACAATTCATCTACATCGCCATCCGCCGTGGCCCGATGGGCCAGCCTACGAGTGGGACTGAGGTGTTTAGCGTAAAGAACTATGCTGCTACTAGCACTAGCGCAGAAGTTACGCATGATGTGACGTTTGACACCGAGATAAATGCTAATAGAGATGTGAGTATCACGAAGTTTCTTATTCGAGATAGTCTCAGAGACATAAACGGAAAATCTCTCGTAACATCTTCAAGCGGCGCAGAAACAGCGGCATACCCAACGTATTGGTCAAGAAAAGACCAGAGGACAATGTATGCAATTTCATCTTTTGACGGTTGGTGGGCGTCTAGCTCTGCTTCAGTAAACAACCACGTAAGTTATGGGCTAGTCCGTGCGCCCGGCTTCTTCGATGCGGTTGCCTACAGCGGGGACTCAACGTCAAATCGTGCTATACCGCATAATTTAGGTGTCCAACCTGAACTAACGATTGTTAAGGCAAGAAGCGCCGTAGACAACTGGTTTGTAACAAAACCTGAATGGGTGCCTTCAGCGCAAGGACTTAGACTAAATTCTACGTCTGCCCTCGGCTCTGGATATGGCTGGATCACTG
>Ga0099850_1001262_pt1 | contig 11813 bp, 13 predicted proteins | sample CB_VirMetaG_5_FD_79182 | JGI IMG/M metagenome (GOLD analysis project Ga0099850, IMG submission 79182) | Freshwater to marine saline gradient viral communities from Chesapeake Bay - CB_1508_1D Viral MetaG | ecosystem: Environmental > Aquatic > Marine > Coastal | place: USA: Chesapeake Bay...
AGTTCCATACCAATCATATTTAGCAAAAGAAGTATCCCATCTTTTACCTCTAATACCAAATAATAACTGATTCCCACCACCAAGATGAATTGATGGTTTACCTAAAGATTTAATATAATCACACACCAATAAAGAAAAACCCCCACAACCTACAGTAGCAACATCGAATTCTCTCACATTATCAATACTGTCTAATATCTGGTCAAGTTTATCTCTCCAGCTTATTGGTTGCTTACCAGTTAATGCTTCTGAGTATGGGGATTTAACAACTTTAACTTTTTTAACCTTTGATCCATTCCATAATAATGGATATTTTTCTACCTGCCTTAAGATAGTATTTTCAAATGGGGCGATTACTAATAATGTTTTATTTTCTAGATAGTGATGCCATCCATCCTTACCAAGAGTAAAGGGTTCAAGACCTACAAAGTCAGAAAAAATTTCTTTTCCTTGCCATACAGACTGTATAACTGCCTGATCTCCCTGCTCTGGACACCATTGTAACATATAATCAGTATTCTTAACAGCCCTGATGTATTCCATGCACCATTCTCTCAAATCTAAATCATCTTGACAAAAGATACCAGCATTAACAAATAAACTATTACCTCTTACTAACTGAGGTAATCCAGTCATAAGAAATTGATATAGATGAGATGCTTCTATACCACCGATCTTACCAAAGATTTCTGGTTTACATTCTAAAATCGCTTGCTTAATCTTTTCATTAATATAATTAGACATTGATATTTAACTCTCTTTTAATTTTTTCTAGCATAGACGACATTTCATTTCTAAGATACATATTCCATTTTCTTTCATCAGATTGATATAAGCTATCTGAATGTTGATATGATCTATCTTTTGGTGCATCTCCCCAACCCCAATGCAAATGCTTAATTTTAGATTCTGCAACATATTTCATTGTCCCAAAAGTTTCCCCTACAACTTTCCAAAAATTATCTACAAACATGTGCTGCACTGCTGGCAATGCTATAAAGCCAACTGTATCTACTATCTCTGCTGTTGTAGTCCAATGACATGGAAGATCAGGTCTTCTACCATCATCTGGATATACTATATGATATGGATCACCATTACATATTTCCATAAGTACCATATCCCAATTATCACTAATTATAATAACATCATCCCCCGAAGAAGAATAATGAGTTGGCTTTTCCAATTTTCCTTTATTAATTAATTCTTTAACTTTTTCCAAACCAAAATTACTTTTTACAGAGAATTGTTCTTTGCCGGGACATATAAAATAAGTAACATCATACCTATTAAATACATCTAGATATTGAGTCATTTTTTCTTCTGTTTCATCTACTATAGCAAAAACTTTGCTAAATTCACTAGTGTGTTCTTGATATGATTTTATAAACCTTTCAAATAATTCTGGTCTATCATATGTCGGTAGGATTATGTAATTTCTCATTGTATGCCTCCAATATTTTTTGTACTCTGTGCTGAACTAAATGTTTCTCAATAACCGTTTTATATAAATTATTAGCCAAATAATTTCTGTAATCATCATCTTCGTATAACTTTATCATTTTTTCATATGCTTCTTTGGGTGTTGAAAAATATGCTACACATTCATCTTCTGGAAATAAATCATATATACCACTATCTTCGGAAAGCCGATTAGTTATTACAGCATTACCACAACCACCTGCCTCAAATATTCTTCTTGTTAACTCATTCCATCTAGCATATTGATATGTAAAAGTTCCAGAATTATAAAAATTCGCACTATCTTGAGGAGATACATGTTTAGCTATGAATTTTTCGCCAAACATTTCAGAAAATTCTTTCAGTAATGGCCTGTTATGACCGCAAGTTGTCACACATATATTTTTTCTATCCTGATTTATTTTATAATATATATTTGGATCGCAAAAATTTGGATGCCAATGTGCTGAAAAACCTTCATCAAGATATTTTTTACAGCATCTTAAATCTGGGGTAATAATATGATCTGTTAGCGTTTTTCTAAAAATAAAAAAATTACTGGTTGGGATATCATCACCAAATTCCATCATAACTTTTGTAGAAGTTTTACTTCTTAATTTTTGTAATTCATTATCAAATGATTGATGAGGCCCAGCAACACCCATATACAAAAAATCATACTTATGTGCATTGGTGATAAGTTTATCAAAATTTGTATTATCTGGATCAAAAGGATAATAATCGAATGTATGACCCAATCTTTCAAATTCATAAGCTATACAAGAACATGAATTCCAGTTATTTCTATCACACCCAGATGCCCTATCCCAGCTAAATGCTATATTCATTGCTATCTCCATACCTGTCCATTTAAGTGAGCAATATAAGGCTCATCACCAAGTTCTCCATAAACATGTATTTTATAATCTAAATTATTTTCTGTCATATATCTATTAATTGGACCTTCTATAAATGCTCCATATTTACCCCACCAGTCTGGTATGTCTAATGCAAATTTTTCATACTGGTCACTCCAAACTTTTTTTGAAGTTATGAATGGATTATTAGAGAATAGTGTTGTTCTTACACCAATTTCATCTTGAAATATAGTCTCCTCATCATGGTGTGTTTTATTGGAGCTTTGATTAAACCTCAACATTTCTATACCTAACTTTTCTATATCTAGCTTGGTATTATCTATAGGTTTAGTAAATACCCAATCATGTTCCCACAATAAAAAAGTATTTGTTTCACACATAGATATTAAATTTAAAAAGTTTTTAGTTGCTGTAACAGTTGTCATAACCCTGTCACTGTATTGCGTATTAACTGATGTCACTCTAATATTGTGCGATTCAAGTTTTTTTAAATTCTCTAAATATTGGTTTGACAAGCCTACATCTGTTTTGTGATCTAAGCCTATGATAAAATTTAAAGATATTTCTGATAAATGATCTTCTATATTTGATATAATAGTTTCTATTAGTTTTGTAGATGGAGCACTAGCATTTGTCTGATTTAAATTTGTAAATGGCCCAATTACTTCACGTTTACATGCATGAGTTGGTATCAGCACTGATAAATTCATTATAGCTCTCCGCAATTTTTTTCTTTAAATTTGTAGTAGAATATGTATGATCACGCTTATGAAAATGAACCGATATATTTAAATCTTTACCAGTATATTCTTTGTTTTTATAATCATCTCCAATAATATAGATATCTATATTTAGTCTTTCTAATATTAAATAAAGATCTTTTTCTGTTTGATATCTAATGATTTGATCTACATATTTGACTGATAAAAGTATCTCTTCTCTTTCATCTGATGTATGTACTGGTTTTATCTTTGTATGAGGTCTATCCTGAGAAGGATCTTCATGAAGTGCTACTATTAAATAATCGCAAACTATTTTAGCGTCTTTAAACATTTTAATATATCCGGGGTGGATTATATCAAAAGAGCCAGCTAGAAGTCCAACCTTCATGTTATATCCTCTTGAATGTGATGCCATCATTATCTATTGAGATAGGTATAGAATTATACTTGTCAAAATTTTTATTCTCAGTAAAAATTAGAAAAAATCCACCATTTCCAGCACCACATAATCTATGAGAAAGAATATTTTTATCTACAGATAATTCTTTATCTAAATTTTTAATAGATACATCTTGGTCTATGTATTTTGATGTTTCTTTTTTCTTTTGCCAACCTTCTTTAATTATATTATGAAAACTTTGATCATCATTACTTAATAGTGATTTTTCCATATCAGCAACTAATTTTAATAAGCTATCGTTTTTAAATTCTATTGTCTCAAGTATAGATGTAGATTTTCTATTAACACCTGTTGGTATTAAATACATATATGTATCTTGAAATATATCTGTTTTTATAAAATCTATTTGTGGAGACTTAGTGCTGTAAAATTTCATTTTCTTTAAACCGCCAACACCACATCCATAATTATCCTGTTGACCAAGTAAATAATTAAATTTTTTCTCAATACGATATGCCATTCTAGACACAAAATAATTACTATGATCACCTTTAGAATTAATTGTTAAAATTGTTAAACCTTTAACTAAAGCATTCATATATGATGAAGATGAAGCCAATCCAGAACCAGTGGAATAAATATCTGAATAAAATGTTATACCTATTGGATCAACTTTGAATCTTTTCAGTGCTTCTCTTACAACATCATTCTTGATATCTAGTGGGTCTTTGCAAATTTCTTTTTCAGAATAATTAACAACGTAGTAACCATCATTGTTATATCCAAATCTATCTTTTTGTATGTATACATAAGTATATAAATTACAGGGAAAACTGATTACGGAACCATAGCCAAACTGATTTATAAAGACATCTAAATCAGTAGACCCGCCAGCTAGAGATATTCTTAATGGACATTTTGTAATAATCATATTTTCTTATATACAGCTTTACGAGCACCCATGAAAAGTCTAACGAAATTTTCTTCTAATAACATTTTATCAATAACCATATGGTCATAGTCTGCTATATCGTCATAAATTAAAACACCATCAAAACTAATCTTATCTTTAAAAAAGAATGTTTCAACTTTTACAGATTCTAAATCATGAGGACCATCAAAGATGATTAAAGCATATTTATCTATGACTTGTTTGTAATCATTATAAATTATCACTCCATCTTTATATAATCTCATAAACTCAGTATCTTCCATGGCATAATGAGAATAATACAAATCATTATCATAACAATATTTATAAATAGAGCATAAAAAAGCATTCATCATGTTTCTGTTATAATGAGTTTCGGATTGTACCTGAAAACCTTCTTTAGCAGGTGTAGAAAACTCACCATGTTTATATTCTATAGATCCATATGGGTCAATACCAATAAAGAATCTATCCTTATCTCCATTCTCAACACAAGCTTGCATAGCAGTGTAGATACCTTGTCCTAGCCTAGTTCCTATCTCTAGTATGATACCTTCTACATCCTGTATTGTTTTAGTATAAGTAGAAATTGCTTGGTATTCCATCGAATCACCATCAATGCCAAGTGGAAATTTATCATCTTTTTTCATCATTTATCCTTTTAAAAAAACATTATCAAATATATTCATAATTCTTTTTGGATTATAGTCTTTATATCCATTCCAATCTTTTTCTGGTTCATATTTAAAATTTACTATAGCATCATACATCTCTTGTGGATTACTATAATATATACCTTTATGACCAAGCAATGATATGTGATTTCTATCTTTTGATAGATTATATGTAATTATCCTTCTATTCATTGTTGAGAATTCTCCGCAGGCACATCCAAAACTTTCTCCTTCATTTCTTGCATGTATCATAGCATTACAAGTACTAATAAATTTAGTCTTAATACCTAAATCAGCAGAAGGTGAAATATGTATAACTTGTTTATGCTGGAAATTGATTGGAGTATTTTGAAATATAAAGTATATATTAGGATGATTCTGGACAACAGTTTTTACAACTTCGTTTGCAAATGGAATATTCCATCCATAGTCACCACCATGCCTGCCAAAAACAATAGCATCTTTTGGTATTTCTAACTCTTCCCTCAAAGTATCTTTTGTTTCCTTTAATGGAGTGATCATGCTAGGAACAGCAGGATATTTTCCATCAGATGCTTTTTGACTTAGCCATTCAGAAACATAAGCATATACATCTCCATGAGGTTCACATACTGGAGCAGCAACAAGTATTAAATTTTTACAATTATTTAATACAACACCATCATTATGACCAAATTTTTGAGTATAAAATGCATCACAACCTTCAACCTCCACTATCAACTCTAATTGAGGATTAGTAATAGCAGGATTCATTCTCCAATCTGTATTTGGACCATACAATGGTATAACTTTGTCAAATCTTTGCTTAAATTTATCTATAGCCATATCATTATTTAAAGGATCTTGATGATTATAGGCAATTACTGATTCATTTCCAAGAATCTTCTCATTATAATCAGCAAAATCGTATGCCGTAATTTCTGTGCCGCCAAGTGTCATATGTGGGCAATAAAATAATATTCTCATGTTTAATCCCTAGTCAGATGTAACCGTTCTATATTCTGTTCTATAATCCTCTAATGTAAAATGATATGTTCTAGAGTCAGCATCTGAAGGTTTTCTACCATAATCTATTCCTGCTATTGTATGTGACCAATCAAGCCATTTTGAACTTATGTCTGGTCTTGGAGCACCTATCATAGAATCCCATTTTGGATAAGGCTCTTCTGGTATAATTCTTCTAATCTCACTAGCTGTTTCAATCCATTTCTTTCTAAAATGAGGTTCTGATAAGGCACATCCATGCCCATCTACCTGCAACGGGCTTTGTATTGAAATATCATATTCAGATGATAATGATTCAAAATAAGCTAAATTGGCAAGTCTAAGTCTTAATATAAAATCATCATCTTCATATCCTCCACCAATAAATCTTTGATCCCACCAACCAACTTTTCTAAATAATTCTTTCGTTACACCCATAAAACGTACACTACACAAACTCACTGCCGCGAATCCTCTGTCTAACATTTGCAATATAAATAAAACTTCTTTGACAGTTGGTATTGATTTATCACTAATTAAGATAACTGTTTCTGTTGGTGAAGTACATACAGTTTCATTAATCATTTCAGAATATGTTTCATATGCTTCTGGATGTCTATCAATTCTATTGTTCCAGTGAATATTGAACTCATTTTTAAGCGGCTCCAACAAACCCATCTGCCTATTAACAGCATCTCTATCGAATCCATTATGTAAGCATATAGTTATATCTTTTTCTATATATTTTGGTTTTGGTGCATAATGAAATCTCGCGAATGATGTCATAGTAAATGTTCTCCTATAATATTAATAATATATTTAGCTCTAGCTTCTGTTGTCGCAAAGTCTAATAACCATTTTCTTTGTTGATTGACCATATCTATATATTCATCTGTAGGCTTGCCATTCACAACTAACCTATTAATTATACCATCAAGTTCCTCTTTTGAAGAGTAAGAAAAACATGGTAAATTTTGAGGTGAACATAATGGTGGCTTTTTATCATAGTCCCTGAACAATAAACAAGCACCAGCAGCAATAATTTCATAATGTCTCAGACAATCCCAGCCGCCCTTTTTACTTGTCAATCCAAACCAAGATGCAGATAAATCTTCGTAATATTCTGATTCTATAGAAAATTTATGATGCTTAAAACCGCCTCCTAAATCTTTTATGTCTTTAAACAATGAATAATCCGGTGCTGTTTTTTGAAATAGTTGATTCTTACAATCAATATTAAGTTTTCTGATTCTTTCTTTAGGAATGCCAAATCCAGTTGGATAAACATTTTTATGACTAGATTTTGTGAACTCTCTCTTAAACGAGTTATCAAATTGAGTTCCGATAATTTCTTCATTATCAAATATTATTTTGTTAGGTGCGTGTCCGTATAGGTCATGACCATCTAAAAACCATACATTACCTAAAGATAGAGACTCATAAACAATGTTTCTAGCTTCACCATAGATGTGACCATCTCCATACAAAATAACATCAAACTGTTGTTCAAAAATATTCCTATTCAGTATATCTTTTATTGGAGTTGTTAATAATGAAAATCCTCTTCCATGAATATTGTCTTTGTGTACTTCACTGAAATCATGATACATAACTTTCTTTTTAGGATAGTCAACACAATTTTCTCCTAAGCAAGACCTTAAGCCATGCAGTATTGTATTTTCAAGTAAATCTCCTTGATACAATTTATTTTCTGTTGTAAAAAATAGTATTTTCATATCACAAAACTTTCATGAACTTATTAACTATTTCTTCAATATAATTAATTTGCTCTTCAGTTATCACTGGCGAAGTTCCAAGAAAAAAAGTATCCGTTGTCACCTTCCTAGAGATAGGAAATTTTTCCATAATTTCTTTAGGATTAATCAAGTGTCTATATCCGGGTTGTAGCATAATATTGCCTGCAAAATATGTTCTAGTTTGTATTTTATTATCTTCTAGATATTCTGTGATATCACTCCTTTTAAAAGGCACGTTGTCCTTTAATGTTAATGGGAAAGCAAACCAACTAGGATCTGATTTTTCTGTAGCAACCGGTAGATGAAAAAACTCCTCGTATGGTTTAAATAAATTAAACAATCGTTTATAATTATATTTTCTCTTAGTATGAATTTCAGATAATTTTTCAAGCTGCACTAACCCTATAGATGCTTGTAGCTCAATTGGTTTAAGATTATATCCAATTTCATCGTAGATATATTTATGATCAAAAATTTGATTTGGAATATCAGGTAGCCATTCTTTAAACCTTTCTTTACATGTCCCACATTTTAGTAGGTTTGCTTTTTGACCAACACAGTAGCAACCTCTTCCCCATTCTCTAAAACTTCTTACTACCTTTTCTTGTTCATAAGTTTTTGTAGCAACAAAACCGCCTTCACCCATAGTGATATGATGTGCAGGATAAAATGAACAACTCGCCATTTGTCCGAATGAGCCTAGAGGTTTTCCATCATAAGTCGTTCCTAAAGCGTCACAACAATCTTCAAGTAGTACTAGGTCGTAATCTTCTACTATCTTCATCATTCTATCCATATTAGGAGGATTACCTAATACATGTGCAAATGTAATAATCTTAATGCCTTGCTTGGCATATTCCTCTACTTGATTTAAGTCTAGATTTAAAGATTCCAACTCTATATCAACGAACACAGGCTCGAAGCCAACTTGAAATATTGGATTTAAAGTGGTAGGGAATCCAGCTATAGGAACAATTACTTTAGTTTTTTCTGGAAAATCATACAGCCTTTTTGATTTCATGGCAGACATCATCAATAGATTTCCACTCGATCCGCTATTTGTTAACACTCCATGTTGTTTACCAAATAGTTTTGGAAACTTTCTTTCAAAAGACATTGCATCTTCGCCTAAAACTAACCAACCATTTAACAAGGTTTTAACTGCTTCTGTATACTCTTTTGAGTCAAAATATGATCCAGAATACTTAACCCAATCAATACCGGGATTCCATGATTTATCTTCATCATTTACATATTCTTCAACTAATTGCAAAATTTTATTAAGTTTCTCTTGCTTACCTAAAACCATTTATAAATTCCTTTTGGATGCTTTGGATTCCAACCTAGTCCTAATACTTTTGTATTGTCAATATTATAACAAATGTCTTGCCCCCATCTATTATCTACAAATTGTATTTCATCTTCTGAAGCGTCATGCCATTTCAAGATTTCTTTTACGACATCAATATTTCTAATATGATTCTGACAAGCAATATTATAAATCTCATTTTTCTTATCGCTTTCCATTAACATCATAATAGCTTCAACATTATCCTTAACATATATCCAATCCCTCAAATATGTTCCATCTCCATGCAGAGGAATCTTTTTACCTTCTTCTAAGCAGTGAATACATTTTTGTATTAGTTTTTCATGATATTGCCGTGGACCATAGTTATTACTGCTTCTTGTAATCATATAATCAAGACCATATGTTCTGTTGTATGATCTAATAATTAGTTCAGCACTAGCTTTACTAGCTGAATAAGGATTGCTTGGATTTAAAACATCTTCTTCATTTGATGGATGACCGCTATCACCATAAACTTCGTCAGTACTAATGTGAAAAAACAACGGTCTATCATATATCGGCTTGCCCCTAATTAATTCTAACAAGTTCCATACGCCTAATACACTACTTTCTATAAAAGGATATGAAGCATGAATGGAGTTGTCTACATGACTTTCAGCAGCAAAGTTAACGACAATATCACATGTAGGAAGATATTTAATCTTGCTAATATCTTCTTTGATTAGTGTATAGTTACTATCATTATCGAAAGGTAGACTTTCATGTGATGCATAATTCATTTTATCTATATCTACAACTTTGTAACCTTTTGACAAAGCCAACTCTACAAAATGGCTACCAATAAAACCTCTACCACCCGTAACTATCAGTTTCATTTTATATCTCCTATAAGTCTATCAACCCCATCATAGATGCTAATATCTTGCTTATATCCAAGTGATTTTAATTTGTCAATATTTAAATACATATCTTCTATCTGTACTATTCTATGAAATTCAGGAGGATCAATATAGTTAATTATACTCTTTGAATTAGTCTTATCAAATACATAATTAATGACATTCATTATTTTCGTAGGAATACCAGAAGCAATATTGTATATATCGTTTATTGTTTGTTCATTTTTTATTATTAAATCAATACCCTTACATATATCGTCTACATGTGAAAAATCTCTAATATTTTGACCTTTATTATATAAATTAATTTCTTCATTGTTAACTACTTGACTGACAAGAAACTGCAAAGCATTTTTCTTTTTAGATACTTTATTGTCTCCAGTCCCATACACATTCCCAAGTCTTAATATTCTATAGTTTATGCCAAATGTCTTACAGTAACAAATTAACATTTGCTCTGCTGCCCTTTTGGTAATAGAGTAAAATCCAGTAGGATTACATATACTGTTTTCTCTTGCTGGTAAATCATTTGTCTTGCCGTATACAAACCACGAACTTATAAAATTAAAAGTAAATTCATTACCGAATTTTTCTTTACACGCATCTAATGTTTGCATCAAGACATTCAGATTAGTATCTATGTCTCTTTGAGTATCGTTAAAAATGTTATAGTTATCTACAGTGCTAATAAAGTATAAAATATTATTAGTCTGAGGATACCTTATATCTCTTTCTATCTTATACCCATTGAATAATTCTATATATTTAGATCCAATAAATCCATTACCACCGTATACAGAAATGTCTTGCATTATTTCTATATCCTCCTAACAATATTACTATACAAACTTCCTAATGTAAAATAATCATTATATAGTTTCTGACCAGTATCTAACATTGTTTTATAGTCATTCTGATTTATATTATTCAATATATTATACATATTGTTTATATCGTTTGGTAGGATTAATACTGAAAACTTAGACCATACTAATTCATCTGCCCATGGGAGAAATGGTTTGTCTGTAATAATAACAGGGACACATCCCAACTGAAAAGCCTCATAAAGTCTAAAAGAATTAAGCCCATAACCTCTTGGACACAATAAGAATTTACTCCTAGATGCCATCTCTAAAAATAAATCTTTTTCTTCATTTTTTACTTCAGGATTCCAATGTTTAGCATACATAAAACAATCATGTTTGTTTTCTAATGCTTGATACATGAGAACTCTTATTTGATGTGTGATAGAACCTACAAACGAGCATAATAAATCTTTAGTATTACTTAGAGGCACATTTGAAATTTTAGAACATATTAATGGTATAGGTATACCACCAGCATTACCACCAGCACAAAAAGATATTGTATCTTGAGGTAATATTTCTTTAATTGCATCATCATGCTGTGATACTGTAAAATACTTCTTACTATTATCTAGTTGATTTAATTTCTCTTGTAGCCCATGCTCTTTAGCGTCACAATAAACAGTTGTCCAAGATATTGGTATAAAATATCTATCATAACTAATATTATTTTTTTGAAAGTCTTTTATAAATGTATCTTCAAGATATAAACCTTGGTGATATGGTGGATATGTTGGATATGTTGGCTCTGGTCTATATTCTTTAAATAAATCAAATAGATATGATTGATAATTATTCATATATACCTTTCATTTTATTATACTTTTCCCTAACGAAATCCATAATTTTAATTTTATTTTCAATACCAATAACCCAATTAGCATGATGACTAACAATATTTTCTGGTATATTAAAATCTTCTCCAGACC
>Ga0099850_1001266_pt1 | contig 11783 bp, 11 predicted proteins | sample CB_VirMetaG_5_FD_79182 | JGI IMG/M metagenome (GOLD analysis project Ga0099850, IMG submission 79182) | Freshwater to marine saline gradient viral communities from Chesapeake Bay - CB_1508_1D Viral MetaG | ecosystem: Environmental > Aquatic > Marine > Coastal | place: USA: Chesapeake Bay...
ATCCCCATATGCTATTGCAAAAGTCGCCGCCCACATGCTTGTGGATAATTACAGGCAGAGTTATGGGCTTTTTGGATGCTGTGGCATTCTCTTCAACCACGAATCTGAACGTCGCGGAGAAAATTTCGTGACGAGAAAGATTACAAAGTGGATTGGGGAATTTGTAAGGTGGCGAGGCGACAATAATATCGTCTTTAGAAAAAATGAAATCTATATTCCTAAAATTGGAGACTTAAAAAATAGTCCTACTTTTCCAAAGCTACGTCTAGGCAACTTGGAAGCATTTAGAGACTGGGGATATGCAGGCGATTATGTAGACGCTATGTGGAGAATGTTACAGCAACAAACTCCTGACGATTATGTAGTATGCACTGGAGAAACGCATTCTATCAGGGAGTTTCTAGATCTTGCGTTTGGCGAGATCGGGATTCAAACTTGGGAAGATTATGTTGTTCAAGATCCAAAGTTCTATAGGCCAGCGGAAGTGGATCATCTATTGGGCATTTCTGAGAAGGCACGGGTTGTGCTTGGATGGGAACCGAAGATAGAATTCCGCGAATTAGTATCAAGAATGGTGGAGAACGACATAAATGAAGCGGAACTACGACGATCCAGAGTACAAGCGGTTTAGGTCCAGGGTACTCAAAAGAGACAAACATACTTGCCAAATGTGTAAGTCTAAAAGGAGACTACATGTTCACCACATTATTAAGTGGTCTACTGCGGCATCTCTAAGGTATGATGATTCTAACGGTATTACATTGTGTCACAAATGCCACAAGGATGTAACTGGCAAAGAATCTCACTATATAAGCTACTTTAGCGAGATAATAAGGAGAAATAAATGATTGAATTTAACCCATCAGAGGCATTCCCAAAAGTACCAGAACCAGTCAAGGTAAAGGTTGAGCCAACACTAGACGAGCGTATTGACAACATTATAGAAGCTGGAGCTGAAGAAATGATTCGTGTTTCCCCAGCAGAGTATAATGGGGTACGTGAAAGATTTCGTGCCAAGTTTAAAAGTGGCAAGGTTACCTTTAAGTATGATCAAGAAGCGGAGATGATGACAGTAAAAGGAAAATAATGATACCAGATTATCATGTGATAAAGGATACGCGAGAGCAGGACGGATGGATTTTTAATCCCTACGATAAATGTACGGGAATGGATATAGGAACGTTGCATACCGGGGACTATACCCTGAAGGGCTTTGAGGAACTAGTATGCGTTGAGCGTAAAGCTTGTGCGTCGGAAATAGCGATGAATCTAGGAAAGAAAAAGGGTGCATTTGAGGCAGAGATACAGAGGATGCGGGATTTTCCGTTTTCCTTTGTGATATGCGAGTTTGACATGGATGATGTATTGAAATACCCAGAAGGATCAAGAGTGCCAAGGCATCTTCGCCAGAAGGTAAAGGTGACAGGGAAATACTTACTCAAGACCCTGCTGGAGTTTCAGCTATACTATGATACTAAAATTGTTTTTTGCGGCAACAAGAATAATGCTTTTCTCGTCTGTAATAGCCTTTTTAAAAGGCTTAATGAACTATTCCACAGTCAAAGCCAAGAATAAAAAAAAATCAAATAGCGAGGGTAGAAACATGATACTACCAACAGAAGTATGGGTTATGGGACACAAATGGGAAATAATTAAGGTAGAGCAGGATTGGTTTGATGACACGGATGCGTATGGGAATTGTTGTTCAGTAAAACGTAAAATACAGATATTCACAGGTGGTGGTGGGTCAATTACAAGAGACACGCTACTACATGAAATTTTACATGCCTGCTGGACAATGCTTGCCTTTAATGAGAAAGAGGAAGAAGAAAGAGTGGTTAATTCTCTGTCTTCAGTATTAATAGGAATAATGGATGATCCACGTAACATTAACGTGGTGAGGTTTATAGCAGGAAAATAAATGATATCTCAAAACCAACTAATTGATGATGCTTGGCTCGGTGTTTATGTAGATGAGTCAAAACTGTTTAACCCTATGGACTTCGTTATGGAGTCTGGTGACAACGATAAGCTATTGGAGCGTATTGCTTGGCTTATGATGCGTCCAGAGTACTTTTCATTCGCGTGTAAATACATACTAAATATTGAGCTATCACCATTCCAGGCCATGATTCTTTATGAGATGTGGACAAGAAAGTTTCCTATGCTTGTTGGTAGTAGAGGTATGGGTAAGTCTTTTATCTTGTCTGTATATCCTATTTTACGTGCCTTGTTCATGCCAAGACGAAAAATTATCATCGTTGGTGCGGCGTTTAGGCAGTCTAAGGTTCTGTTTGAGTACATGGATACAATCTGGAAGAATGCACCCATACTAAGGGACTTATGCGATTCTGGTAGTGGGCCAAGCAGAGACGTTGATAGATGCGTCATGAGAATTAACCAAAGTACAATTACAGCACTACCTCTTGGTGATGGGTCAAAAATTAGAGGTCAGCGAGCAAATGACATTATCGCGGACGAGTTTGCGTCTATCCCTAGAGACATTTTTGAAAACGTTGTTGCTGGTTTCGCAGCCGTTTCTGCCTCTCCTATTGAAAAGGTAAAGCAACGTGCAAAGGCGAAAAAGGCAAAAGAGCTTGGCATACAGTTGGAAACTGAAGAGGAAGCAAACAACCACATTGAAGAACACGCAAATCAGATTATTCTATCTGGTACTGCTTATTATGACTTCAATCATTTTGCCGATTATTGGAAAAGATATAGGGCTATCGTTAATAGTGGCGGTGACATAAACCTTCTGAAGGAGGTATTTGGAGATGAGCCACCAGCATCTTTTAACTGGAAAGACTATTCTGTAATTCGTATGCCAGTAGACAAGCTGCCAGACGGATTTATGGATTCCGCTCAGATTACTAGAGCGAAGGCAACGGTTCATGCTGGTATTTATCAGATGGAATATGGGGCTTGTTTTACGACGGATAGTCAGGGATTCTTCAAGAGAAGCCTGCTTGAGGCTTGTACGGCATCCGACAAGAGCCCAGTTAAGCTTCCTTCTGGCGAAGTTATGTTCTCAGCAATGCTAAGGGGTGACCCTAAGAAAAAGTACATATTTGGTGTTGACCCAGCATCTGAAGTTGACAACTTTAGTATTGTGGTATTGGAGCTTAATCCAGACCATAGACGCATAGTTTACTCTTGGACTACAACAAGACAGCAGCATAAGAATCAGCTAAAGTCAAACATCACAGACGAGTCTGATTTCTATGCTTTCTGTGCCAAAAAGATCAGAAGTCTAATGAAGGTATTTCCATGCGTGGAGATTGCTATTGACGCTCAGGGTGGCGGTATCGCGGTCATGGAGGCGTTGAAAGACAAAGACAAGATCCCCGATGGTCAGGTCGCTATTTGGCCCACGATTGACGAAGATAAAGAAAAGGATACAGATGATGAGCCTGGACTTCACATCCTAAAGGTGTGTCAGTTTGCTAAGGCAGACTGGCTTGCTGAAGCAAATCACGGCATGAGAAAGGACTTTGAGGATAGAGTTCTGCTATTCCCGTTCTTTGACTCTGCAAGTATTGGCATGTCTATAGAGGAAGATAAGGCTTGTAATAGGGTTTATGATACGCTAGAAGATTGCGTTATGGAAATAGAAGAGCTAAAGAATGAGCTATCTATGATAGTAATGACTCAAACTGGAACTGGTAGAGAGAGATGGGATACTCCAGAAGTAAAGACCGCTCCAGGTAGAAAAAACCGCTTAAGGAAAGACCGTTATTCTTCACTTTTAATAGCGAACATGTCTGCCCGCAATTACATTATCGAAAAGAATACAATAGAATACGGTGCTATTGGCGGGTTTGCTATGTCTAATGACTCCAAGTTTAAGAACAATCCAGATAAGCTATATCACGGTCCACACTGGTTTACAGATAAAGTTAACGGTATTTACTAATCTTTTGTGTAGTTTACTTTGATAGTAATGATAATTTAATTAGCGACCAAAACATTCTTATTGAGAAAGATAGCCATGCCAAAAGATCCACTATATGTAACATGGGATAATGAGTCCCAAAAGCAACAGGCTTACCAGTCTACAGCTAGTAATCTAGACGCATACACTGGTGTTCAACGATCCGTAGCATATGGTCCAGGTAGACAGACTTATCTTGACATAGAAACACAAAGGTCGGTTAGGCCAGAGTTTACGAGGAGGGATTACAATTTGTTCCGTCCTCACGAGGCTGTTCCTCATTTTCAGCAGCAGATTATTCGTCAGTGCATGGCAGCATATGATAATGTTGGCATTATACGCAACGTTATAGACTTGATGAGTGATTTTGCCTGTCAGGGTCTAACGCTAGTTCATCCAAATAAGGTTGTTGAAAAGTTTTATCGCAAGTGGTTTAGTCAGGTCGGTGGTCAGGAGAGAACAGAAAGATTTTTGAATTATCTATATCGCTGCGGTAATGTAGTTGTACGCAGAAGAACGGCAAAGCTATCAAAGGAAAAAGAATCGGAAATAATGAAAGCCGCTGCTGCCGATATAACTCTTGAGCTAAAAAAGTACAACAAACGCGAGATTCCTTGGCGATACGATTTTCTAAATCCTATTGCTGTTGAGGCCGATGATCCTGGTATGAATGCTCTAGGTATGCCTAAGTTTAGTCTTAACTTATCAAAGTATACGCTATCATCTATCACTAAGACGGTTGAGAGCAATAGTTCTATTCTTAGTACATTGCCTGAAGATCTAAAGCAACTCATAGAGAAAGGCGGAAGAAGATTGCCTCTTGACCCAGCAAATACGCTTTTCTTCCACTATAAAAAGGATGATTGGCTACTATGGGCGAACCCAATGATTTATGCTATTCTAGACGACATCAAGATGCTAGAAAAGATGAAGCTAGCAGATCTCGCTGCACTAGATGGTGCTATTTCTAATGTTCGTTTGTGGACCGTTGGTGATCTTGACCATAAGATTATTCCAACGAAGGCCGCTATTGATAAGCTACGCGATATCCTCGCTAGTAATGTTGGTGGTGGAACTATGGATCTTGTTTGGGGTCCAGAGCTAAAGTTCACAGAGTCACAGTCGCAAGTATACAGATTTTTAGGTGCAGAGAAGTATAGTCCAGTTCTCTCAAGCATTTATGCTGGTCTTGGTATTCCACCAACACTCACTGGAATGTCAGCATCTGGTGGTTATACAAACAATTACATTTCCCTAAAGACTCTTGTTGAGCGTTTACAGTATGGGCGAGACATAGTTTCTAGATTCTGGAAACAGGAAATAGAGATTGTTCGTAAGGCTATGGGCTTCCGTCTACCAGCCGATATTCATTTTGATCACATCATTATTTCAGACGAGTCAACCGAGAAGCAGTTGCTTATTCAGCTTGCTGATAGGGATCTAATCTCTACAGAAACTCTTCTTGAGCGATTTGGTGAATTGCCAATGATAGAAAAGACAAGAGTCCGCAGAGAGGACAAGGATCGTAAAAATGAGGTTATTCCAGATAAGGCTAGCCCATACCACAATCCAAACCATAAAAATGATATGGAGAAGATTGATGAGCAGGGCAAGATTAACATGAAGCTGAAAAGGGAGGACATCAAGAATAAGCCAGCCGCACCACAGGCAAGTAATCCTGGTGAGGTTAGGCAGGCTGGTCGCCCGCCAAATAGAGGAGATACGCAGAAGCGTAAGCAAAGGGAAGTCAAGCCAAGATCATCTGAAGCATCTGCAATTTTGTGGGGCATGGAGGCACAGGCTAAGATTGCTGAGATTCTTAATCCAGTTATACTAAATCACTTTGACAAGACCGATGTTAGAAGCCTAACAAAGGAAGAAACAAACCAGCTAGACTATCTAAAGAATGTTGTGTTTGCTAATCTTGCGGTGTATTCAGATGTGAATGAGGGTCTAGTAAAGGAAGTTTTGGATTCAAAGAAGGGTCTTTCAAAGGCATACCTACAAAATGTTGATGATGGCATCAAGGACTTTCAGTCTAAGTACAATAGGCGTCCTAACACAAATGAAATGAAGCTGATAAGGTCTTATGCTCTTGCTGTAGATCTGAAAAAAGACGAAGATTTGACCAGCTAAAAAAAATTTGTGTATCAATACTTGGAGGGCCAAATAAATATGAAAATTTATCAACAAGAAATACTAGACGGCTTGGAGCAGTCAATAGCAACTAGCAATACAATTGCTTGTGTGGCTGTAGCTGAAAAATGCGAGCCCGCTAGTGATATCGCTGTTCAGAAGGCTAATGTCGCCAAAGCTTTAGAGTTTGGCAATCCAGATCAAATTGACCTATTTTACATGAGATCAATTCTAGTATCCACTGGTTGGAACAAGAATGACGATGTATTTGATTCTGAAGAACTATGGAAGGCTAGGCACACGCCAACAGACAAGCCTTTCAACTTTATGCACAATGAAAAAGACATCATTGGTCACATCACTGGTAATCAGGTTGTAGACTTTGATGGTAATGAGATTCCAGATAACATGACTGAGGTTCCTCATGAATTTAATATTCTAACAACAGCAGTCGTTTATACTGCTTGGAGTGAGCCAGAACAAAAAGAACGAATGGATAAGATTGTAGCAGAAATCGAAGAAGGTAAGTGGTTTGTTTCTATGGAATGCCTTTTCCCAGAATTCGATTATGCTTTGGTATCACCAGAAGGCGAAACCAGGGTTGTAAAACGTTCAGAGGCTTCTGCCTTTTTAACGAAGCATCTAAGGGCTTATGGTGGGACAGGAAGTTATCAGAACTACCAAGTTGGCAGACTACTAAGAAATCTTTCGTTCTCTGGTAAAGGCTTGGTTTCTAAGCCTGCCAATCCACGTAGCGTTATTCTGGAAGGAAATGCAACTTTTGTTGAATCTATGGCATCCGCCTTGGATGTTAACTTTTTAAAGGAGAATAATATGTCCGATGAACTTAACAAGCAGATTTCTGATCTGCAAGTCGAGCTTACTGAAGCCAAGGCGGCTCGTGAGTCAGAGGTAGCAGAGGCAGCAGCTAAGATTGCTGAACTAGAAGCTACAGTTGAATCACTAAATGCCACCATCGCTTCTAAAGATGAAGAAATCTCAACACTCTCTGGTTCCACAGTTGCTATGGACGAAGAGAAGGAAGGGATGATGGAAATGATAAAGAAGTACGAAGAAGAGCTTGCTGGGTATCGCAAGTATTTCGCTAGCATGAAGCGTAAGGCAGAGCTTGAAGAAGCTGGTCTTGATTCAGAAGCAGCACTTGCAGCAGCAGAAGACTTCTCCGATACTGATGACGATACTTTTGGTCGTATTCTAGCAGCACTCAAGAAGACTCTTCAGAGTGTTTCAGTTGCGACTGAGGTTGTGGAAGATGTAGTTGCCGAAGAGGTTGTGGCTGAAGAAAAGGCCGAGCTAGAGGAAGAAGTTGATTCTTCTGAGGCTTCAGAAGCCGATCTTGATACAGTAGAAGTCGAAGCTTCAGCAGAAGTTGCTGTTGCAGAGGTCGCTGTTGAGGGAGAAGCTGAGTCCCTTCGTGCTGTGGCAAGCGAATGGCTTGGTTCTGTATTAAGATCTGAAAACAAGTAAGAATTAACTCTAAAAAGGAGAATCTATAATGGCTCTAAAATCTGATCGTAGCACATTGCACACTGATATTTCATTCTTTATGAATGAAGCTGCCACTAGAGGCGGCGTTGTATCACTAAGCACTGGTGGTTCCGGTGCAGCTATGGACCAGGGTGCTGCCCTAGTCACATACTCAGCCGTACCATCCGGTGCAGTTCCAGTTGGTCTACTCGTTAATGACATGGTTAATATTGACCTTACCCGTCAGCATCTTAACCAGCATAAGGACGAAGTACAGAAGGGTGGCAAGGTTACTCTTCTAACTAAGGGTTATGTTGTAACCGACATGCTTGAGGGTACATCACCTTCTGCTGGCGATCCAGCATATCTTGCTCATAGTGGTCGTCTTGCAGTTTCCGATCTTTCAAGTGACGATTCTGACGATGATGGTTCTACTAGAGTTGTTGGTCGTTTCCTATCATCCGTTGATCAGGACGGCTATGCTAAGGTATTTATTGACCTACCAAACACCAATGTCTAATAAATAAAACGAAAAGGAGAACTTTAAAATGATGAATAGACCAACACCAGAGTTTATCGACTTGCTCAAAAAGTCCGGTAGCTCAGATAAGCTAGTAGCTATGGCCGCACAGCGAGAAATCGCTAAGGCTCTAGAGACTCCAATCCGCGAAGGCGTACTCTTCGGTGACATTGTAACTGGTATCTTTGAGGCTATGCCACTAGAGCCAGGAGCATCACCAGAGTTCCCACTGGATCTTCTTGCTCCAGGTACTGAAATGGAACATGTTGCCTATACCAACCCAGGTAATGGCCGCATTCCAGAGCGTCACGTTGAGGGTGACTATGTGATGATCAACACCTATGGTGTAACATCATCCATTGACTTCCTTCTAAAGTATGCTCGTGAAGCTAACTGGAACGTTGTCGCTCGTGCCATGAAGGTACTTGAGGCATCATTCACCAAGAAGATCAATGATGACGGATGGCATACGCTTCTTGCCGCTTGTGTTGACCGTAACATCCTCGTCTATGACGCTGATGCTGCTGCCGGTCAGTTCACCAAGCGTCTAGTGAGCCTTATGAAGACAGTAATGCGTCGTAATGGTGGTGGTAACAGCGTTACTGCTCCAGGTCGCCTTACCGATCTATATTGCTCACCAGAAGCAATTGAAGACATCCGTAACTGGGGTGTTGATCAGCTAGACGACGTTTCACGCCGCGAGATCTATGTCGCTGCTGATAACGGTCCAGCAATTGCTCGTGTTTTCAATGTCAATCTTCACGATCTCTTTGAGCTTGGCGATGGTCAGGAGTATCAGTCATACTTCACCAGCGACCTTGGTGGCTCAATTGAGGGTAGCGACGTTGAACTAGTTGTAGGTCTTGATCAGTCAAGCCGCGACAGCTTCGTCATGCCAGTGAAGGCACCTGTTGAGATCTTTGAGGATGAGTCACTTCATCGTCACCAGCGTCAGGGCTACTACGGTTGGGCTGAACTTGGTTTCGGCGTTCTCGACAACCGTCGTGTTCTCGCTGGCTCATTCTAGTCTCTATAGGGTTAGCAAAGGGAGAAAGCCACTCCAATCGGGGTGGCTTTTTTCTTAGTTTTTGTGTATTCTATAATGTGGCTTGGAGATAAATATTATGACGTTTGCTTCTGTGTCGTTTGCGGAAACTTCGTTTGCTGCTGATCAAAGAACACTGTTTGAAGTCATCGGTAGCTTTCCGGTATTTCCATTAAACGGCGACACTTTAACATTCGTTATGTCGCTAAACTTCATCACCACATATGATCTAGCTTTTAATACCGAGATAGACGCCAAGGGCTTAATTAATACGCAGATAGACACGAAAGGAAACATCAACACGCAACAGGACCATCGCGGTAAGATAAATAGACAAACAGATTTTAACTTTGTAAGGTAAGAGTAGGAAATCACTATGGCATTTAACGTTGCGGACAGAGTAAAAGAAAGGGTAACAACATCGGGTATTGGCGATGTCTCCCTAGAAGGCAACGCTGCTAGTGGTTTTCAGTCTTTTGGTTCTGCACTCAATAATGGCGACTATACATTCTATGTGCTTGAGGAATATGACCTATGGGAAGTAGGCTATGGTAGATACCTCAACGACACATTACAACGAACAACAATTTTTACTAGTTCCGCAAGCGGTGATCCCATCAATCTTGGTGGTAGTGGAACTGTCAGTATTACGTATCCCGCAGAGCGATCTGTTTATTTAAACGAAGACCTGAATGCAGTAGTTGGTTCAGGTCTTATTTTCACAAATTCATCACAGAAACTTAACACCACTTCAAGTAATCTATACTGGGACAGCAATAAGCTTGGTTATGATAGCGATATTGTTTATGTCTCTGGCATTGCCATGTATAGTCTTATTCTAGCAAACTCTGGAGCTAAAGGTGCTGGAACTGCTAATGAGGTAGCATTTTGGAGTGATACAAATACAATAACTGGTGACAGCAACCTATACTGGGACAACACAAATGATAGGCTTGGTGTTGGTACTGCTTCGCCAGCAACTAGAGTTGATATCGCTGGAACTGGCACGTTAGATTACATTCAGTTTGACTCTAGTATTACTGATACTGATCAACCAACTGCTGGAATGAGTTGGAATAATAATGCTGGCACTATTGATATTGGAATCAATGGTGGTCACACAATGCACATTGGGCAGGATGTGTATTATCGCGTTCAGAACCAAACTGGATCTACTATTTATCAGGGGCAGGCTGTTTACTACGATAGCGTCATTGGTGGTGGCGACAGAATGCTTATTGATAAATTCGTCGCTGATGCTAGCATTCAAGAGGCTAGATTTCTTGGATTAGCCACGGAAGAGATTTCTCATGGGTCAACTGGTTTTATTCAGCATTTTGGTCACATTAAACATGTTGACTTAAGAACTAGCAATACGAACGTTAATCCAGATGGTGAAACATGGTCTGAAGGTGACATTCTTTTTGCTCACCCAACTACGGCTGGTGGTTTGACTAAGAATGAGCCAAAAGATGCGATATACGTGGCCGTGGTTCTTAGGTCTGGCAATAATGGTCAGCTTTTTGTTAGACCTAAAGATCATGGACACATCTCTGATTTACATGACATAGACATTACTGGTCTTAACGATAATAATTTCCTTGTATGGAACAGCGGTGCTGATTATTGGCAGCCATCAACAAACCTAACATTCGCTGACAATACTCTGCATTTATCTGGTAGTGGTTATTTTGTTCAGGGGATTGCTACTAGCGGTAATGTTTATGCTCCAAGTATTGGTGCTGGCGTTGACAACAGCGTTGTCGTTTTAAATAGTGCTGGCTATCTTAAGACAGATGAAATTGACTCTAGAGTTTGGGGCTCAACTCTTGCTGATGATTCTGACATTTCAATTATCAATCTTGATATTGATTCTGTTTCAGGCATAGCGGTCCAAAATACATTAGACATTGATTATGTTTCTGGAGTAGCTAATTATGCTTCCGGTCAGGCCATACAGAACCAGGAAAGCATTCAGTATATGTCTGGTGTTCTTTCGCCAACATACAAAAACATAGATACGGATACAAGCCTTCAACAGACAGATAGTACTGTTTTTGTTGATTCTACCGCTAGTCCTATAAATGTGTATATACCATCGGCAGTAGGAATCGGTGGGAAAGACATAAAGATTAAGCGTGTAGCAGGGGAAAACATTGTTGAAATTGTGGCTAGTGGGTCGCAAACAATTGACGGGTCTAACTCATACGTTATGAATCACCTGTATGAGTCTACAACAATAACTTCCAATAATTCCAATTGGTTTATTACATAACAGGAGACAATTAAATGTCATATCAGCCATACGATAGAAATCCAAGTGGAATTGTGTTCTTCGGAACTAATTCTACGGATCAAACATTTGAATCCAATGCCGGATTCACTATTGATGGCACATCACTCCTAGCTACCAACCTAAAAGTCAGCAATGGTGGTAATATTGGTAGCGTAGGCGATCCAGATGCTATTTCTATCGCCGCAAATGGTGATGTGTCATTTACTCAAGATATCAGCATTGCTGGTGATCTAACAGTTAACGGAACTACAACCACAGTAAATTCCACAACGGTCACGATAGATGACCCGATCTTTACTCTTGGTGGCGACACCGCTCCAGGGGCAGACGATAATAAGGATCGTGGTATTGAGTTTAAGTGGCA
>Ga0099850_1001271_pt1 | contig 11765 bp, 13 predicted proteins | sample CB_VirMetaG_5_FD_79182 | JGI IMG/M metagenome (GOLD analysis project Ga0099850, IMG submission 79182) | Freshwater to marine saline gradient viral communities from Chesapeake Bay - CB_1508_1D Viral MetaG | ecosystem: Environmental > Aquatic > Marine > Coastal | place: USA: Chesapeake Bay...
CCAACAACGATTGAGTAAGAATTGCTAGTGGTATCCTTCTTATCAAGGACTACCATCTCAATCTTATCTTCATTCGAACGAACGCAAATATCTGGCAGTTGGAGAACCGCAGCAGCCTTCATCAGTTCGGAAAAGTCCTTCTGCTTTAGTTCAAAATTGATTACTACTTCTGGCATCTGAATCTTCTTAGTCGGAGCAGTAAGCAACTTTGGTTCAGAATAGAAAAACTTAACAGAAGAGTTCTTATTATGAATCGTTACAAATTTCTCATCGAATACAAACTCTGGATCCTGAAAGAGAGAAACTACTCCCAAGAACTTGTTTAGATCCCACAAACCGAATTGAATCGGAAACGACTCAGGAACAGTTGCTTCTGCAAGAACATTCTTTACAGGAGATACGGTAGTAAGCGTATCGCCTGGATTTACAAGAATATTAGAATTAATTGATGCGAAGTTCTTTAGAACTTCAATGGTTTCCTTTGAAAGTTTCATGCTTTTAATTTCACTTGCCACTGACATTGTATAATCTCCAATTATTTTGGATTTGAGTTTTCACGAATATAATCTACACTCTCTTTTAGTTCTATGAACTGCTTTCTATCGTTTGCAGTTTTGGTTGATTCTGAATTCGGAACATAATTAGTGAATCCAGGCATCTGCAAAGGACATGTTACCTTCGGGTAATGCAGTTTTGTGTATTCCACCATCTTACCACCATTCTCGTATGGTGTCAACTGAGTAAGTTGTTTGTCTCCGCAACCACATGCTCCACAATAATGAGAGCCTGGATAACGCGCACTATCCATTCGTCTAGGACACGGAGGAAGATCTTGATCTGCATCCCCATGACAACTTAAAACACGCAAAGAATGAGTAATTTCAGATGCTTTATTGTCATTGAGTCCACGGGACACCATTGATTCAGTAAATGATTTTGCTTTACTGAGAATATTTTGTTTTATGGGTTCACCGCTTTTTCCTCCCGCATCCGCAGGAGGTTGAACTTTTTTTGCTTTTGAATCTGCCTGGGCGCGAAGTTCTGCTATCACTTCTGACGCGGGTTTACCCTTAAATTTTGCTTTTTGTAATTCTTCTGCTAGTTTTTTAGGATCTATCTTGCTCATTGTTCATCCCAACGATCATCATAAAAATCTTCAGAATCTTGATTCCCTAAGCAATAATCTTTTAATGATTGTTTTTCATTCGACCGATTATGCTTTCCTTTTGGGGTATTCTTGGGACGCTTACGGAATCTTTCGAATCTGTAATCATCATCTTCATCATTACCCTCATACTTAGGCATTTACACGATCTCCTCTAGATCAGGAAATACTTCCTTAATTAATTCTTTAGTTACAACAGAACTCTTAAATGAATTCGTAACAATCATTTCATATGCTGGTGCTTCCAACCAACTCATTTCTTCTAGTACCATTAGTAATCTATCCATCATTCGTTTAGTCAAAATTCCAGTATAGAATTGAGGAAGCATACGCATTGCTTTCTCAAATTTCATATACGAAAGTCCAATATCTACCATATTTGGTTTATATTCTGGAATTTTAGTAATTACTGGAGTTTTATTATTTAATACTGCCCATCTAAGAAATGTTTTAAAATGCAATGAACTTGTTGCATATTTTCTAAGAAGTACAACTTGATACTCTTTAGATGGAGTTCGCTCAATTTCTCTGAGCATTTCGATTATTGACTTGTACATAATTAAAAAGAAGTAATCTCTTTCAATAGATTGTTGAGTTTATGTTCAACGAAATAATTGAACATCTTATGGTTATTTATATTGGGTTTCTTATATTCTTCAATAATTTGATCGACATATTCCTGTGGAATATAATTCAGATCAATTAGAAGTTGATTCCTGGCAAATGAATCTTTGTATTCATCGGGAATCGTAGATTCGTATTCTTTTAGTTTCTTTGAGGTTACTGGTTTTTGTCTTTTGTTCTCTACAATCAGAGTGTCAGCATCCGATAGAATATTAGGAATACCATCACTAGGATCCCCCCTGACAATCTGTTCGAATAGAAATGATGTTGGATTATCGCACTTTACCATTAGTTTCTTCAATGGACTGTAAATATCAACATTTTGATAATACAGAAGTTGCTGAAAATCCTTATCATTAGATACAATAAGAACTTTTTCTGATGGCGAATAATGCTTTGCCAAAACAGCAATAACATCGTCTGCTTCGCAGCGATCTATCTTAATATTCTTGTATGGCATATTCTCCGCAATCTCTTCGTTGATTTGACGCATAGATGCGAAGATCTGATCCCAATATTCTTGATTGTCTTGCTGTGTTTTCTTTCTATTTGCTTTATAGTGAGGAAACACATCCTTCCTCCAATAATTATTGGAGTCCTGACAAATTACAATATCACCATATTGGTTATTAAATTTTTCCTTTATAAACCTATATGTGTTTAGTGTAATATGTCGGATGATATTTAGAGGATCTTCATCCAAAATTTGTTCAGGATTACGATAATGGGAAAAAATAGATGCAAGAATTATTTGAGAGTTATCAACTAGAATCATTTGAATGCTTTCACGATAATGGTATGCTCATTCAATCGTGGAGTTGCTTCGGTTTCTTTGGTTTTTAGGCCATCGTAATGATTGGTAAAACTACGAATACCGTTTCCCAATCCCTTGAAGAATTCCTTTGGTTTACGAACGACTTTACATACCGACTTATTTACATTTTGTAGAGTAGTTCCCTTAATACTAAATCCCTCAAGAGATTCGGTTTCGTACAGACAAACCTTAGAATACTTAGTATTATAGACAACCACCTTGGATGCTCCAATTATATCACGCGGATCAATCGAAGTCAAACCCAAACCAGTATCTTGTTTCAAATACTTTAGATTCTTAATAAGTTTTTCTGGCGACTTGGCCTTCTTCTTTCTAGGTTTCCTTTGCTTCTTTTGAGTAGCAAACTGTCCAGTAATGTCAATAATGTCATTCAATAGCTCGACAAACTTCTTTAGTTTGACTTTGCCGAGATACTCATATCCTTCCTTAAGTTGAGGATCATTACCTTCCAATGCTTCTTGCTTTTCCTTGATTATTTCAGAATAATAATCATGAATTGCTTGGCATTCATATGCTTTAAGTTTATTGTTGATGATCCAAGTTTCGATCTTGAAGGACTTCATGAATTGACGATAATCCGAAGCATTCAGGAACTCATCAATCTTTCCCTCAAGTTCTCCAATGGTAGAACAGATCTTATCTTTGATATGATCTTGAACGGAGGATCGAACAACCTTTGGACTATCTTCTATTACAACAATGCCCTTACATGATGCGATTAGATCCGATAGATGATCATTAAAATACGATTCATCCGTCGAACCAACCTTTCCACCAAGTGTCTTGATACGACAAATAGATCCTAGCCTGCGGAATAGGTAATTATTCTTATTCAGAGAGCGGATCTGATTAAGGGTTTCTTTAGAAATATCCTTAATTTGCTTGCAATAATCTAGCACAAATTCCTTGTAATCTTCATCACTACAGAAATAATTGTACCAGTTAATCGCCTTTGCTGCACGACAACCAATCTCCGTTTCTGACAGAGTATTGATGTCAGTCCAAAGGGGTTCCTTACCCATTACAGTAGTTTCGTATTGATTTCCTTTACGCATACTCATACCCTAAGTATAGCACACGAAGAAGCAGATGTCAAGGTTTGTAGAAAACGAAAACTGGTTCATATTTCATTACTCTTCCATTTACCTTACAATAATTCTTACATTTAGGTATTCCATTTTCGTCCACACGATTTTGGCCTGGCATTGATTCTAGTGCCATTTTTAGTGTATATTTATATTCCATACCCAAAGATTGTAGAATTTTTTTAGAATCTTCCTCCAATGGAAGATATTCTCCTTTGATTAAGAGATCAGCAATGTTCCACAATAGATATCTATCATTTCGCAGTGATTCAACACAGGTTTCCAAAGTAGGACGAAGGAAGCCATCTCTCCATGACTCATATGAAGAAAACTTTTTATATGATTGATTTTCATCTTCAGAATATGCCTCTCTATTGAAATACGGAGGAGAAGTAAAAACTAGATCTATTTTTCCTTTGTATTTTTGGAAACCTGCATCATTTCCGATAACTTCGGATCCAAGTTGGAATACTTCATAGCTATTGGTAGACGAGAATAGTCCATTACCTCTATATGTTTTTGTGTTGTAGAACTCGGCAATACTACCATACTTACCAAATTTATTAAGGTGTGGTGGATAGTTTTCAGGATTTGGATCAGTACCAATATAGTGCAAAGTCCTATCGTCGCGGGCAGACATAGCACCCAAAATACGGCCACCCCAGCCGCTAGAAGGATCGTATATATTAATTGTGCTAGATTTATCAATATGTTCAGTGAATCTTTCATACAAATACTTTGCTGTTAGCGGTGGGAAATTTACTGCTGGTTGAATGTAACCTATGCGAAAGCATTTAAACCCATCGGGGAATACTTTCTCTCCTTTTCGATATACTCTGATCGAATAAATCTTATCATCTGGCATATTTTCAATATCAAAAGTAGAGTGATGTCTGTATTGCATCTTGTCTTTCCATTCTTCTACTTGCTCTCTGGAGAGTACAAGAATGTCAGATTGATCTAATTGAAAATAACCACTATTAACACCATCTCTGGGAGAGATTTGTTCTAGGAGAAAATCGTGATTTTTAAATATAGATGGATTGGAAAAATATGCTTCCATCCATTCTTGTCCGTTTGCAACATCTACAATTGAATATTTTTTAGAATGACGAATGGCAGATAGTGCATGAGAATAAAACGAATCCCGACGAAGGTGACGCATAGATCCCTTTATAACGCGATCTAGCATATCTGGATTTGCAACCAAATCGTAAATAGAATAACCATTATCCTTTTCGGAGTAGTTAATTCTAGTTTTAAACATATTAGAAAACCACTGATCTACCTCTACCCCTGCGCGAGATTTATTGATAATTACATCATCTGGTATATCGGATAGTTCGTCAGAATGTGTAAATTCATGAACAGGATAACTTTCTAGACGATTAAAACTATCAATAATTTCGTCCTCATTTTTTCCTGTCCTCGGGGGACAACCGTGACTATCCCACGCATCCCGAATCGTTTCTCTCATACGAACAACCCAATCTTTAAATTGATCGGGTGTCATATCAAGAAGATCTTCAAAACAGACATTTATATCTGAGTCGATTACATATTCATTTCGCTGATACTCAGGAGCAGGGTAGTTCTTGAGTTGGACATTTCCAATAGTAGACATGACCTGGTATTGTTCCATTCTTCCAGTTTATTTCACCAACTTGTTTAAAGTTGTTTTTAAGATAAAATTTAATTGCACGGAGATTATCCGCTCGTACAGACAAGTATACATCTTTTTGACACCATTGCAAGAAGTCATTCAATACACTTCCCGCTTTACCATTTCCTTTGTCTGTGTTTAAGATTTGCTTTATTGTACAACTTCCTTTTGGAGCAACAACATTACCTATTGTATTATTTCGTTTATAGAAATTATACATGATAATTACTCCATCATAGACGATGCAGTTACATCTTTCTATCATATTATAAATGTAATCTGTTCTTATGTGAGGAAATAGATCTCTATTTGCTGCAAATGCTGCTTTTACATATTCATAATCACTTGTTGTTGCTACTGGAATTGCAATCATTTTATAACGCTGAAGTTGTTCTTTTTAATAAATGTAATATGGTTATTAAATTTGTCTTGTAGTATTTCTTTTGGTTTATGACTAATGACAAATATATTTGTGTTCTTCTTCAGTCCCTTCAAAATATCTAGGAAGGATTCTGTTGAGGCATCATCCAAACTACCATCTAATACTTCATCAAAGATAAGCAAATTACAATTTACAGAATTCTTAAGTTGAGCAGTTGCTCTCCATGCAAACAAAAGTGCCAAATCTATCTTTCTCTTCTCACCTTCGCTAAAACTATCGTATGTAAATATGTCACGATGACGCGACTTAATGGTTTCGCTAAAATTCTCATCCAACTCAAACTTTACGAAGAAGTTCATCTGAGAAAGATAATTGTTTATGATCTTATTCATGATGGGGAGATAGTGCTTGATAATTTTTGCTTTGATTCCACCATCTTTGATTAGAGTACTGATCACATTATAATAGAATCCATCTTCTAGAAGAGTTCTGCGCTTTACGACATATTCCTCTCCCTCCGCTTTTTGTTCTTCTAGAATGGTTTGTTCTTTTTCTATATTTTCCGTATCTCTATTCAATTCAGTTATATTGTTTTGAATCTTGGAGATATACTTAGTTGTACTTGCAATTTGACTGTTCTTATTGCTTATATCTTTTTCGATTGCTAACATCTTCTTTCCGATATTACTGATTTCTAGAATCCTAGTATCAATATCGGAAAGTTTTTCAGACAATTGAACCAACCCATCATTCAACTCTTGAAGTTTTGTGGTTTTCTCTTCAATATGACTGCACTTTACTTCTTCAGACAAAACCTGAGAACAAGTAGGACAGGTATCATTCTTTTCGTAGAACTCCAAGTTCTTTTGTGTAGTTTTAATATTCGTTTCTATTTGATCTTGTAAAGATGATAGTTTAATTTTTGCAGAGTGAATATTTGTTGAATCTTCGATGGTCGATTCCAGTTCTTCTGCTGTTTTTGTTAATTCTTCTATTTCAGCAGACAACTCTGAAATTAGTTTGGACGATTCCTCTAATTCATTTGTATATTTTTCTAGAGTTTGCTGACTATTGTTTTTTAGATTATCAATAATCTTTTGTTGACTCTCTTGCTTATGCTTGAGAATCTTTATTGCATCGTCCATTTCTTTCATATTGTCCTTGAGCAAATTAACTTTACTTTTTAGGACATTATTCATGACAGAAAAAATATTAATATCCAATAATGCTTCTACAATATTTCTTCTATCTGCTGCGCTCAATCTCATGAATGGTGTGTAATTGGTAGAACCCAATATTACAACCTGACAAAAAGATTTGTGACTCATCTTCAGAATTTGCGTTTCAAACATCTCCTGATAATCTTTTGCTTTCGCATTTTGATTTATCAGGTTTCCATCCTTATAGATCTCAAATACTTTTGGTGCAAGTCCTCTTACAACCTTATACTTGGATTCTAATATAGAAAATTCTATTTCTACTTTTAGATCTTTCTCGTTGATAGAATTGACTAATTGAGGAATATTGATATTCCTGTATGGCTTACCGAAAAGAACAAAGGACAACGCATCAAGTAGCGTTGTCTTTCCTGCACCATTATCTCCATTGATAAGGGTGGTTTTTGCTTTTAAGAAATTTATTTCTGTAAAGGTATTACCAGTTGAAAGAAAATTCTTCCAACGAATCTTACTGAACTTTATCACAATTTACTCCATCATTTATGTGGTTTCTTGCGAACCAAAACTGCTCTGCGTCTTAGAGAAATCTTTCTCTTGCGATTTGCTAGTTTTCTTTTTCTTTTAGATTTTCTAGCAGTAATTCTAGCACGACGCTTCATTTTCACTAATTGTGAAGTTGGTCTTCTTCTGCAAGTTCTACCAACCTTCATCTGACCTGGTTGACATTTAAAGATTATTTTTCTTTTACCACCACGAACAGCAACTGTTCTTTTTGCGGTTCCTTCCGTCAATACACTAGTCGCTACAATTTCAAATACATCGTCTAATGGACTGATATAGAATCCTTCATCCTCTTCTGTCAAGAGTTGAGAATCGGATTCTTCAAAATCCGTTAAATCATTAAAAACTGTTTCGATACTTTCGTGAATTAGTACAGAATTAGATTTAAACTGATGATACTCAAAGTCATAGGAATCCAATATGAATTCTATTAAATCCAAATCTCTATCCAAGAACATTACTTCTGTGGTGTTTTCTGTGTTCTCAATTAATGTAAAAGAAAATGAGTTATCCATATACTAGTCCTTTAGAATTATTTAGTTCTAAAAGACCTTGAGTGTACCACATAGGGGGTTCCCTACGAGTCCACTTTGCAAACCTATTCTTTTCGTGAATATAGTAGTTTCTATATGCTTCTACTGCATTGTCAGGATTACGATACTGTTCGGGCATCGCCTGAGCATACGGAGTAGATTCATCCTTTCCATTCTTTATAAGATTGATCGGAAGTTGGGAAAGATGAGTATCAAACAGATGCTGCATGGAATGGGTGGAATAATACCGATATGTGTATTCCGAACAAAGCGATTTTCCATGAAGAAGCAACCAATTATAATTATGGGTACTTTGCATTGTCCATTGTGTACACGGATGATTAACCATCACTGACTTACACAAAGTATTTTCCAATTCAATATTTTCCATTAAATACCGCTTGATCTTTCTGCCCTTGGGGGAAAGAACAACAGCGGGATTGCCGTCAAGAACTCTATGAGTCGTTGATAGCAACTGCGCTGTTTCTACGATCATCTTTACCACATGCTTGTCGCATAGGTTTTTTGCAGCAACAATAGGATCTTGATTTACTACGAAGATATTCATGACACTAGTATACCATGTCATTCCTCGACTGTCAAACTCTCCAAGTAAAGTTCTCGGATCATTTTCTTTAACTTTTGTTTATTATCAATATTTTCCATAGCATCAACTTCTTCATTGATTAGAGTTAGCGTGTCTTTGGACACATCTTCAACAGAAGAAGCCATTATCTGTTGCTCGGAATAATCTTCAATAATATTGACTTCATATGCACCAGCATCGAAAAGAGATTGAATGAAGGTATCGAATAGAATCGGATTCGTTTTATGTTGAACAATCACTTTAACAAAAGTCAATGAGTACTTAGAAAAGTCAGTTTCCATCATATCATAGTTTTTATCGTCATAACCAATCTGATAGAAAAGATTTGATTCGTTTCTGATGTACTCAAGTTCCCGCGTATCTGTATCAAATACATGGAACCCCTTACGCTCGTTCAAATCGTTGAATGTAATTTGATACTGTGTTCCCAAATATTCTATATTTTTATCTGCCTGCTTACAATGAAAGTGACCAGAGAATACCGTTTCAAATTTATTGAAAACACCTACATCCAATCCCTCTTCGTGTTTGACTCCTCGTAAAACTTGGAATCCTGCAATCTCTAAGTGTCCGATTGCATATTCAGCACTACTATTTTTTATAGCATTAATGCTTTCGTCGTAGTTGGTTTTATTGATCCACGGAAGAGCAAGGAATTTGATTCCGTCATCCATTTCAATCTCACAGGGAGAAGAAATGATATGCATCTTACTACCGAACAATTCCGTAACCGAATTGATATCATTTGTATTTCGGAAATAGGTGTCGTGATTACCAATAACACAATAAAAATCTAAATTAAGATCTTCTATGTGTTTTATAAATCTTTGCTGTATCGCAGATAATGTATGAAAGTTTACATACTTTCTACGATCCAATAGATCACCAAGATGGAATACCGTATTGATATTATGCTGTTTTAGATATGGAAAAAACTGAGTTTCGAAATAATTTAAGAAATGCTCCAAGAAGATAGGAGAGTCATTTCTTGCACCAAAATGGGTATCATTAATTAATGCAATTTTCATTTATTCTTCCTCAAACAACTCTAAATTTTTCTTCTTTTTATTCGTTGTCTTGGTATCTTCTGTTTCTTCAATTACTTTTTCGTAAACTTCTGCTTCATCTTCGCTAATACCTAACTGTTTTAGATACTGACTAAGATCTCCGCGAGTATCTAAAGATTTAAGATACTTGTATTTTATTTCTTTTTGTTTCTTTTCTTTTTGTATTCTTCTTAAGAATGCATAATAAGTTATTTGTGTAAAATACGAAAATGGATTTTGAGATTTTTGAGGATCAAAATTAGAGCAATAAAGTAAACAGTTTTCTACTGCATCCCCAATCATATCTTCTTTGAATGGATAATTTACAAAATTTGGTTTCTTGGCTAAATTTAAAGCAATTTCTAAAAAACACTCTGCGATATATGGAGTTACAGGAGGAATTGGTTCATCCGTTTGTAATGCTTCTAATACTGAATTTTTCCATATAATCATTTCTTTCAAAAAATCCTCGTTACTTATGTAATGAGAACTTGATTTTTTCTTTTTACTCATACACCACAACCTTTCAATATGCTCCAATTATAGCATATGTTTGTCTGCGTTCAACTAAAAATCTTGGAAGAAAAAACTTGACAGGTATTTTACCTTAAGTTATAATCACTGTGTGGGCTATCAAGGAGACAAGGCTTTAAAGACCTAAAGCTACTTAAGATAGTCCTCTGGATTGTTCGACCAACTGCGGGGATCTTTTGGATCCCCATCTTCCACATATGGCAAATCGAAAGATTCTTTAGGAGCGATTCTGTTTTTCGCTCTTTTTCTTTTTGGTGGATTCGTATTCGCCTTTGCGGGATTGAAATCTTCATCGTCTTCAAACTCAAAATCTGATATATCAAGATCATCAATATTATCTTGACCACCATTTTCGATTTCATCTAACAATGCTTCTATGCTTATTTGCATATTTTCCATGAACATTTGAAAATGATCTGGGTTTTCAAAATTAAAATTTAAATTAAGATTTCCCATGATACCTTTTGTATCATCTTCTTGTTCTGGATTTTGTTCATCAGAATTGTTATTGTCACTTAAAGAACCCATCAGTTGTTGAAGAGTTTCTAGTTCTTTTAGATAGAACTGTAGTATCTTTTCATCTGCTGGAACTGTAGAAATTATTGCAGTTTTTGCAAATTGAATATCATCTGTACCCGAAAAATCAATCCATTTTCTAAAGGTAAGAACATCTTTAACCTTTGCTCCAAATGGATTGGTAATGCTTATAATCTGATAGGTAAAAGGATTATTTAAAGTAATATGGGTGTCGGATTCGACATCCACTAAAGATCCGATCAAGGTATCTCCTGTCACTAACTTTACAAGAACATACTTGGGTTGATCCATTACTGCTCCTTTTAATTATTTATATAATTGGAATAGACACCTTCTTGTGTTCAAATAATTCCGATTCATATATTTTTAATCTTTCCTCGTAGTGCTTAAGCGTATGATTTTTGTAGGATTTCCAAGATAAATCATCTGCCAAATCATATAGTTTTGCTTTTTCCTTAAATTCAGATTTACGCAATTGTCTACCAATTGATTGCAATACTCTCACTCTGCTTTTAGATGGAGATGAAAATATAATGTTGTGAAGACGACGAATAGAAACACCCGTCGAAAAGGTTCCATACGAAGCAATGATGATAGCATTTTCTTCCTCCTCTGCAATTTTACGAACCGCTTCACGATCATCGACTTCTGTACCACCGTGTATGAAGAATACCTTGTGATCAGTGCCAAGATCATCAAACATTTGTTTTAATTTCTTTCCGTGCTTTTCTACGAACTGAAATAGAATTAAAGTGTTACCTTTTAAATTCTTTGCCAAATTGCATATGAATTTATTTCTGGGTTCGTATTGAACGATCCAATCTATCTCTTCTTGGTATGTAATTTTCTTTAATTCTTGTCGTATTTCATCTGAATATTTCAATAGGATACAATCAATGGAAAGATTGGATAAAATATTTTTATCCATGAGTTCTTTCGTTGATGTTACTTTATGAGATTTTCCGAATAGTCCTTCTATTACCAATTTGTGCGTAAGAGTTCCATCCAGAGTTCC
>Ga0099850_1001272_pt1 | contig 11763 bp, 9 predicted proteins | sample CB_VirMetaG_5_FD_79182 | JGI IMG/M metagenome (GOLD analysis project Ga0099850, IMG submission 79182) | Freshwater to marine saline gradient viral communities from Chesapeake Bay - CB_1508_1D Viral MetaG | ecosystem: Environmental > Aquatic > Marine > Coastal | place: USA: Chesapeake Bay...
GACCCCCGCCCCCGCCTTAACCGCATTGTCAGCCGAGGTGTCGGGTCTGTTGTTGACGCTCTCAGCGGCAGGCAGTCCCTCAGTCGGAGGCGGGACCCCGAGATGTCCCTGATGGACGCAGCCGGATCTCTCGAGGACATCCGGCCCGGTGTTGTACGGGCGGCTGAGAGTTTCCTCACTGGCATCCCCGGCACTGGCGGGAAGCTGAGCATCCCTACGTTCGGGCTGTTCGGGGAAGACAAGACTGCCCAGGACATCGTTGAATCAGTGATGAATGACCCCGTACAGAATGCGGCGTTCATGTCCTTTGAGAGCATCATTGACGAAGGTATTTCTGCCGGGGCCAGTAAGGCTGACATTGTGAAAGACTTGATGCTCATGGCTGGACAACTCGGGGTTTCTGACTCTGACGTGCTTCCTCTGGTACTAGAGTTCAGGGCTGATGATCTAGAACGACTGCGGTAAAATGGCCGAAACCCTGTTCCCAACGAGGGAGATAGCGGCCAGGATCGCCCGCCTACAGGCAGACCCCCGCACCAGGGCAGCGGGTATTGCGTACCAAACCAGATTCCAGCACTTCCTCCCTGATGAAGAACTGGCCCGTGTAGGTCTGTCCCGCACCCAAGCGCCCAAGCCCGGCCTACTTAAAGGTTTGGTTGGTGCAACATTTGATGTCCTCTCACGGCCCTCACAAGCCGTTCTGAGGGGTATACAGGGCGTCAGGCAGGGGAGTCCCACAGGGGTCATTGGCGGTGTCTACGGCGGCCTGACGGGCCGTGGGCAGCGTGCCAATATTTTTGACGCTCTCGGTGAAGGTCCGTCCAACCGACGTACCTTCCTGGGTATCCGTGAAGGCACGGCTGCTGGCCGCCTTGCGGAGATTGCCGGTGAGGCCGCCCTCGACCCCCTCACTTACCTCACCTTCGGTGGCGGTCAAGTTGCCCGTAGAGGCACGGAGGCCGCAGCACGCCTTTTCGGCTCTGAAGCCGCAGAACAGGTAGCTCGGCGTGGTGTCGGGGCGCTGGACGACGTGCAGCGTGCGACCCTCCGTGGTGAACTCGGGGACAAGTTCTTTGAGACGTACGTCAAGCGTGCCCGTGGCGGCGTCATGCTTGGCCGCAACCGCACACTCATCCCCAGCGAGACGTTCCGGCAACCGCTGCGGCGGGCCAAGATCCTCGATGAGACACGCAGGGCAGCAGGCGGCATAGCGCCCACGACCGGGACCCCCACCCTCCAGTCGGCGATCCGTAACAACGAAGCGTTCAACAAGCTGCGTTCCCTGGTCACCAACCGTGGTGACCTGCGTGCCCGCTTCGGTGGGTCTGCGGCGTCCGAAGCAACTAGCGCTGAGATGGCCGCATCCGCCACCGCAGGTCAGCTCAACGAAGCCGCCATGTTGCGACTTGAGTCTGCTATCAAGCCACTCAACGCTAAACTCCGCAAGGGCGGGGCATCCGCTGAAGAAATCTATGCGGTGCGCCGTGCCGTCCTTGACGCCATTGATACCCCCAACCTCGAGAACGGTGGCTACCTGGCAACTCTTGAGAACCTCAAGACGATGGTGCCGGGGGACGCAGTTGACGAAGTTGAATCCTTCCTCAACACTCTCCGCTTCGAGATGGGCATTACCACGCAGACGGCTGTCAACCTTGGCGACCCCACCACTCTGCGCCGTTTCCACAGCCCGACCGAAGGCCCCGACCTCGGTACCCTCAACGCCCGCAAGCAGAAGGGCTTCGACTGGAGCTTCGGGGACGAGACAGCGGACCTTGGGCGCCCAAGCGCCGCACCGTTCACCCCCGAGATGCCGCCGTCCGCAAGCACTGTCCGGGGCCAGATCCCCGGCCAGGAAACCATCACGGACCTCGGGCTGCCACGGGTGCCCACCCATGAGGCACGCCGATTGGCTGACGAACTTAGTTTCAATCTCGATGATGTCATCCAGGATGTGCAAATGGACCTCACCTTGGGTCCAACCACCTTCGAGGGCGTGAAGCGTGGCAACATCAACGCAGTCAACGACCGACTCACTGAAGTCCTGAACGAACGTGCAGTAGCCGCAGGCCGTAAGCCCATCACTAGCGCACTGGAAACAGACCCGGCCCGCCTTGTCGGTATCAACACCGTGCAGGTCAACCGGGCTGTGGCTGCTTCTGAGCTCTCCGACCGGCTGAGCCGGGTTGTCATCCCCGACACTGACCAGGCCCTGATTATCCGGGGCGGCAGCGACATTGCAGCTCAGGTGCCAAAAGACTACAAGCAGATGCGGCTCGGGTACGAAAGTGTATGGGCTCCCGTGGAGATGGCGCCCGACATCGCACGCTTCAACAAGGTTGCGCTGTCCAATCCTACAGATTTCGGCAACTTCTACGACAAGTACCTGAACCTGTGGAAGTCCTTTGCCACCGTGCCGGTGCCGTTCTCCGTCGGGTTCCACTCCCGTAACCTGACGGGCAACCTCTTCAACAACTGGATCGCAGGCGGGATCAAGCTCGCTCACTACAAGCGAGCTCATGAACTCCAGTCCAAGATTGACGCCGCCCGCAAGGAACTCGCTGAGCGTGTAGCCCGAGGCGACCTGGACCCCGCAACTCTCCGCACCCGGTCCCTTGTTGATGACGTGCCCACCCCCACTCCGACAGGCCGGTTCCGTGATCCGCTTGGGCCGCCTGAGCCTGTGTCCATGAAGCAGACTATTCGGTACGCACCTGAATCTATCCAGAGTCTTTCCAATGAACAGCTTCTTGACATTTTGAATGGGTTCAAGCGGATTGCTTACTCTAAGCCGTCCACGGCCTCTTATAAAGGGGCTGCTCGGCTCAAGAAACTCCGGGAAGAGGCTGGCCTCCCGCCACCACTGAAAGACACAGACGCTCCGTTCCAGCTTGGGAAGAACGCTGCTATGCCATACCCCCGCCTTGGGGACAACCTGAGCCAGGCTCAGCTTGAGGAACTGTCTGTTATTGAGGAAGAAATATCACGAAGAGTTGCTGCCGGATTCCCGAAACAGGGGCGCCTTACGCCCATCAGTGGTGTAGACCTCGAAACAGGGGAGCGGCTGATGGACTACGCGCCGGGGCTGCGCACCCCCAACGTAGAACTCCGGGACCTGACCGGCTACCGGGGGGCGCCCAAACTGCGGGCGCTCGGCGACATGCCCGAGTTCGAGGACGCACTCCGGGCTGTGGGCGCCACTGATGAGGAAGTTGAACTCATCATGCAGATGCGTAGCGAAGGTGTCATCACCTCCGGCTACTACCGCAACGACCTGCACGAAAACGCCTTGCAGGAACTCACCCCCGAAGAGATCGACAACTTCGTCGAAGCGCTCACCGACCCCGCAAAGATGGTGCAGTACTGGCGGGAAGCGCTCAACAACCCGCAGCGTGTCGGCCCCATCAAGGCCGGCGCCAACCTCGGGCACCGCATTGAGTCGAACGCCCGCATGGCCCACTACCTCGGCAAACTCGATGAGGGCTACAGCGCCGCTAACGCCATGCTCAGCGTCAAGAAGCACCTGTTTGACTACTCGGACCTGACCACCTTCGAGCGGAACGTAATGCGGCGCATCATCCCGTTCTACACGTTCATGCGTTTCAACACCCCGCTCCAGTTCCAGATGTTTGTCACGCAGCCACGCAAACTGCTGGCCGCCAACAGGGTGCAGCAGAGCATCGCAGCCATTGGCGGTGACCCTGACACGGACTTCAGTGATAAGGCTCTTTCCTCGTGGGCGGTCGGGGCCGGCGATCAGCCGCTCTCCAAGATGCTCAGCAACATGATCACACAGGGCCGAGGAGATCCGGTGGTGATGGGCCTCGACCTCCCATCCATCGCTGCCATCGAAGCGATCGAACCGTGGGTGCTTACCGCAGCGTCGGTGATGCCCGGCCTCGACCGTATCCTCCCCACCGCAGATGACCCCAAGGATTCGTTCCTGTCGCTGCTCAGTCTCTCCGGTGGCGGTCCGGTGGAACTGGTGAAGTTCCTTGTGGAAGAGGGCACCAACACGGACCTGTTCACAGGTGCCCCTGTTGAGGGCCGCAACACGTTGATGGCCCTGTTTGAATCTCAGATGCCGTTGAAGGGCAAGGCCAACTCCGTGATGAAGCGCCTTGTCCGCCCGTCGGGCTCCACTGAGGGTGATGACGCCAAGCTGTCCATCTTCAACCTACTCACTGGCATTGCAATTATAAGCTCCGGCATGAACTTCTATCAGATCACGCCGCAACGCCAACGGGGTGAGATGTACGGGGTTTTGGATCAGCTCGACGCCGCCATCCGTGCCGCCAAGCGTGACGGGGTGGATGTGCCGACGCTCACGGAGTTGCGTGAAGCCGGCCTTGTTCCGACGCTGCGGGACATTGCAAGGTCTAAGCCGGCAGAAGAGGTAACTCTAAAGCCCAAGGTCAACACGGTGTCAGTTGAGATTGCTAATGCGGAAACCACTCTGGATAGGTTCTCTGTCACGAAGGACTTCTTGCGGGGGGTGCTGGACGCACCTAAGAGCGCTACGGCAGTGCCGGTGCCTACCGAGGGGAACAGGGGGGAAGCTACTGATTTGGTGTTCTACCGGGTGCCGGGTGGTGTGCGGCTGGCAACACAGAACACTGCGGGCACGGTTGACAGCTTTGAGTGGTTCATCCCTGACGATGTGATCCGTAAATCTGTCGATACAGAGTACCGGCCGGAACGTAAGCCGTCCGAGAAGCGGTACAGCCTAGCTCCGTAACCAGAAGAACCCGCCCCATAGGGCGGGCTCAACTGAGATACGTTCACCTCCGACTATACGAGGCCGCGCTCATCCTTCGCTACGGGGGTGACCCGTCGGATAGCGAACACAATGCCGGCAACAACGCCTACGAGGTTGACCCACTCACCGTCCCAGCCCGAAAGCTGTTCCACGATGATGGCTCCAACCTGGCTGACAACAACCGCAACCGTGACCACGGACGTGACCACGGCGGTGATTCTGTCTCGTACTTCTAGTGCCTTGCTCATAGGCTTCTCCTTGTCGGGGTACCGGATTATGGTACTACGTCAGGGCGGGGTGCGTCAGGAACAGCGGTGCGGCCCCGGCAGTACGCCCCGCAAGCGGAGCAACGGTAACGGGCGTACGTCATAGCCTGCGTGGTGCGGAAACCCCTACGGACCAGGGCGTCCTCCCCGCACGTCGGGCAGCCCCGGATGCCGTCCATCAGACGGGACGGGTGGTTTGTCATCCACGGCCGCAACGCAATGTACACCTTCTCCAGCAGGTCCACATCTCTGCGTGCGTACTTCACCATCTTCCGCCACGCAGCCTCTTCACCACGCATACAGCCCGCCCACAGTTCAAAGCCTCCGGTGTGTTCTTTACCGCCCAACCCGAGGTGAGCGCCGAGGTCCCCCAACCTGTTGCTGTTGAAACTGAAGTACTTGCGGGCAACCTTGAGCGTGTCCACCGTCTGATACGGGGACGGGGGTCCTAGCCCGTGGGCGAGGAACCGGGCGTTCATCTTGCGGTTGTCGAACTTGTCGCCGTTGTGGGCAATCACAATGTCGGCCTGGTCAAAGAGATTCCAGGTGGCCTTGGTCACCTCGAAGTCATCCTCGGGGTCCTTACCGTAACGGTCGAACTGGGGTAGGGAGACAACCTTGGAACGCTTCTCGTGCTCCCACTTGTACGACACGCACATGACGTACCACTCACGCTCGTGGGCGACCACGTTCTGCTCGTAATGCCCCCAAACATAGGAGAGGTTTGGGGCAGTCTCGATATCGTAGAACAATACCTGCATGGAAGGTAGCTCCTAGCGGTCGTCGTGTACAACGTGCCTGGGGAACAGCCGCTCGAGCTCAGCTAGCCGTTCCTCGTGGTCGGCCAGAGTGGTGCTGATCTTGGCTGTGTGGACATCAATGTTGTTCAGCTTCACTGATACCCAGCCAAGCCAACCAATACTGCCGGCTGCCAAGATGGCACCAAACGTGTCTACTGCTTCCATCTACATCTCCACGTAGGGACGGCCAGCGTAGGCCGCTGAACCGAATGAGTAAATTGCTCCTCGCTCAGTGAAGATGTGATAGCCAGGCTCACCATCCACCAGCACACCTTCCGCACCAACCGCCCTGTCCGGGTACTTCGGGTGGTACAGAATGCTTGAATGCTCTGGCACAGACCCCAAATAGGGGAACCCCCCAAAGGTAGCAACACCGCCATCGGCGTGAACTGTTGCATACCCCGGTACCCCAGGAACTGTGACCATACCCACAACGGGGTGATTCATGTTTACCATTCCGGCAACCTCCGTGCGGCCATCGGGGACAACAACGTTGAACCCGAACTTCTCTTCCTCAGCCCATATGGAATGAATGCGGTTGATTACATCCGTCCCTGGGCAAGAAGTCCCGCCTCGCTGAGCATGATACCTCAGTTCGGTACCACCTCCGTCGAGGGCGAGAGCCACCCGCAGGTCATACAGCGTTTGCCACTGTGCCTCAGTGGTTTGGCTGCCATGACCGGGCAGGTTGACAGTCAGGTATTTCCGTGACGAGTTAGACGCCAGCGGCCCACGTAGGGACGCTAGCCTTCCGTCAGGGTGCAGGCCGAGGTGGTACCAAATGGTGGCCCACCCCTTCCCGTTCTCATGGTATCTCCGGTACTGATCCCACAGATTCAGGATGTCGGTGCCCGGAGCGTAAGCGGAGCCGCCGTGATGGACCTCGATAGCAGTCCAACGGTCAATAGGCCCCAACTTGAGTGCCTTTGCGGGACCGTCAGAGGTGGACCAGTCGGCCCACTCTATCTCGATCATGTCCTCGACGGCGCTCATGGTCACTCAGTGTAGTACATCTATCGGAATGGAGATGGTTCGGACCTGTTTGCCGCCGATGTAAGTGCGGTCATCCTGGCCGGCGAGGTCCTCCATCAAAATCCGCCGCACAGCCTTCTCATGGCCCGGCAGCACAAACCCCGCCTTACGCACAAAGTTCACAAAGTTGCGGGGCTTGACATGCAGCACCCCCTCCTTCTCCACCATGAACGTCATAGCGTCCGGCTCCGCCAACGCCCACCGCAAGGCGTCTAGGATCGGGTTGCCCTTGTTGTCTGTCATCCAAGTGGATACCACGTGCGAAAAATCAGGGTCACTGATATGCCCGCCGTCCACCCGCTCACACATGTCCTGTAGAACCCGCCACCCGAGATGCAACACACCCAAGTTGTACTGCATCCGGGGAGCCAGACCTTCGAGTTCCACAGGTGAAACCGTCAGGTCCAGCTCCCCAGCCACGAGCGCTTCCCGCAGATAAGAGAGGCGCATGAAGGGGAAAGACGTATGCCCGAGAGCTTGCGTAGCTTCCAGAGCTCGAGGGCTGCGGCCCTCACGGGGAAGGTACACCGTGACAAGCCGCTCCAGGTGGGAGGTTTCCGTGAAGGCGTCCTCACCGGACACGATCATCGGGGCCTCAGCCTTCAACATCCGCACCTGCGACCAATGCTCACCCATCCCGCCCTTGATGGAGCCATGACCGTTGTACGCATCACGGATGATCTGGTCGAGGGCGGTGATGGCGTCCGCTGCCGCACCTGGCCGGTACTCATCGAACCAGACAGGGAAACAGTTGGTGGCTGACACCATCGCCTGAATAGCAAACCGGGTGGTGGACGCCAAGTTGATACCGATGTCCGTCCCGCAGAACCCACGGGTCAGCGTCTCGATCAACGTGGTCTTGCCCGACCCCGAAGAACCGAGAACCGCCAACGCAGGGAACGGTGAGACAAGGGACCGCAACGGCGCTATGGACAGCCACGCAAGGATCGGGTCACTAACCGACGGGGAATGCAATGCACGCAACATCTTGACGTACGTAGTGAACGCAACCTCGGCGCCGTCCTCGAGATGCACGTAACGGTGGAGCTCCACGTCCTGCTTGCCGGCGGCGTACACCCAGTAGTCCGGGCCGATCCTGCCACCGGGGTACACGAAGTGCTGACTGTGCAGGCCAGCAACCTGTGTGGTGTAGCCCGCTGCGAGGAACGGGCGGATGGACTGTAGCCACGCCTGCAGGTGCTGTGCGTCTGTGTCAGACCCGTACCAGGCGCCGCCGTACCGGGCCGCCCAGTCCACCATCTGCCGCTTACCGGACAGGTCATGCGTTGTAATGACAACACTGTCACCTGACGGCTGAATGATGCACTCCCAAGCGTCAACCCCGTCACCCGCTAACTGCCGCTTAGGCACTAAGGAGAAGTTAGACAGCGGTTCCGGTTCCGCTTTCTCAGAACGGGGGTTACGGAATAGGCCCTCCGCCTTAGCAGAGATCCTGCGGGGGATAGGAGGCACCGACACCGACGACCCGACAAGGGCAGCGATGTCATCCACGGTTGCCAGGTCCTGCCCGTCAGGCATCACCACAATGCGTACGGAGCGGGCGACGTTCTCGAGCGCCGTGTACCACCGCAACAGGCCACCCCGACCTGCCTGGTCACCGTCGAAGGCGAGAGTCACGTCACGGTCCTTCAACCGGACGGCCTGTATCGGATGTGCTCCGACACCTGTCGGGACACCTAGCACGTTCCAGGTGGGCATGGCGGCGGTTGCCGCCCACACGTCGGACTCTCCTTCGCAGAGCAGTACGGGGCCACGTCCGTCATCCAACCACTCGGCGTACAGCACGTCGGAGAAGTCCGCACCTGGGGCAGCCATTGCCTTACCGCCGGGACGACGACGCTTGTAGGCAATGAGGTCCCCGTCCCTGTTGTAGTACGGGATGATGGTTTCGTTGCCGTAGCTGCCCAACCGGAAGTCGTGACGTAGCACGTCCGGGTCAGCGGACCGCACGTTGCGGCCAAGTGTGGAGTGCAGCTCGACCCACGGCCCGTCTGTTCCTCCCTCGGAGGCGAGCACCAGCTTCCAGCCGGCTTCGTGGTCGTACTTGCGCTTCTCACCACGTTGCGGACCTGCCCAACCGGAGCGCTTCTGCTCATGCAGCAGTTCAGCAGCACGGTCCTTGACAAGCACGAACCGTTCCTGCGGCTCGAACTCTTGCACGAGGTCGAGCACATCCCCACCTCGGCCGCAGGGGTAACACCCCCAACGCTCGAGGTTCTCACCCCACACGTCAAAGCTGGGGTTCTCGTCTTCGTGGAATGGGCACCGGGCCAGCAGCTTCGGGCCGTTCTGTTCCACGGACACGCCGTGCTTCTGTAGCACGTACGCTATTGCGAGTTCGGACTTCAGTGTGTCTACGTCGTGGTACTGCGGCCCGACGGACTCCAGTATCTCAAGCCAGTCCATGTCTGCTCCCTGCTCCCGAGAAGGAGGGAGCCCCAGGGGCCGGGAGAAAACCCCTGGGGCTCCGTGCGCCTACTCCCAGGGTTCCTTGTCACCACTGGGGGGCGCTGCTTCCTGCGGAGGACTGGAGACGGGGGACGCCTCCGCAGGAGAAACTTCAATCTCGTTGTACTGGGGGTTGTTCTTCTGTGCCTTCACCTCAGCCGTATACATCTTCCCCTGATCGGCAATGAACCTACCGATCGCCTCCGGGGTAGCCGTAGGGTTGGCTGCGTAGAAGTCCTTGGTCACCCCGTACTGGGCAAGGAACCTGAACCAGAAGAACAGACTCTTCTTGTTGTCGGGGGTGAAGTTCTGGCCGTGAACAATAGTGCCGCTGCCGTCTACAGCTTCCAGCACAAAGTACAGGCGCTCACCTTGCGACTTGCCGGTGAGGGCCTTCACACCCGAGGACTTGATGCGGACAGTGTGGACCCCACGGGGGAGGTCCGGGGAAACGTCGAGCCCTTCGGCTTCCGCTTCCTTGAACAGTTCTGCCATGTTGACAGTGCTCATTCGCTTTCTCCTTCATCTGCGGTAGCGAAATAGGTTCGGAGGGTGTGCTCACACATCTCGATGATGGAGACGAGCGCAAGCTCCGAAGTTAGCACGAACATCATTGACTCTTCTTCACCGTCGAGTCCTTTTTCTGCGTCCGTGTAAAAGATTTCGATGGCCGGGAACATCGGGTTGTCATCCCCATCCCCGTCCCAGTCCGTGACCCCGACCGCAACGTCAATCACAATCGGAATCTTGTTGGCCTCATACGTACGTTCAGTCACTGCTCTCTCCCTCGTTGATCATCCACATAAGCTTGCGGATGTCCGGGTTGTCTACATGATCACCGAGTTCGTCGGTGCGGTCCTTCGCCACCCACGACAGGGACTGCCGTACGTGAGCCCGATGCACGGACTGCTGAGAAAGCATGTCCGTCTCCACCGTCAAGTACATCACAACATCGAAGTACCCTGCAAGCCGGCGAGCCAACCCGCCCTGGACCTGCGGGCGCCACTGGCCGTCGATCTGCTCGGAACCGCAGATGATCAGCACACACTCGAGCGGGTGCACGGGGTGGTCTGTCAGATCACGGAACTCACGGCACAGTTCGATCATGGAATCCAGGAGGATACCCCAATCCCGGATGGATGTCACGCTATCGCTGCTGTCCCGCATGTCGTAGCGGCAGGTGAGCTGGATGTCTGTGAGGCTGTCGAGCACCACAGACCGGAACTCGTGCGTGCCCCGCTGCAACTGGTTCAGGGTTTGCGTGAGGTCCTGCATACTGCGGATACGCACGAACACGGATTCATTGGGGTCCAGTTCCGTCGGAGGCGGGTCGATCATCACGTCCCACTCCCGGTGCGGTGGCCGCTCCTTGGTGCCGTCGGATGACACCTGCTTGGCAAAGTGTGACCCGCCTTCAGCGTCGAGGACAAGCCGGGGTCCGGGTGTGCTGGCACCTAGCCAAGATTTTCCGGCTCCAGACGGCCCGTGTACTAGGGCTTTCAGTCGGTAGCTCATTGCGCCTCCCTTGTGCGGTAGTTGATCTCAAGAGTGTGCTCCCAGTCGGCGCCGTCGCACATCTGGCTGCACACCTCAACAAAGCTGCAGTCCCAATTGCAGGACGTAGACAGGCGGGTGGGGGTGCAGGAGAACACAGGGTCCTCACCGCCGTCGAGCAGCGCCCGTGTCCCGGCCATCATACTGACGACCCTGGAAAGGTGCTTCAGGTGCGCCTCCACCCGTGAAGGCGTGAAGGACACGGCGTGCTCAGCGTACTGCGGGGATTTGGCACGGGCCGTGTGCATCGACGGCTTCAACCGGCGGTGCCGGACCTCCAACGGATACCGGCCATGCATCTCATGAATCAGCCAAGCGTAATTCAGCAACTGCCAGTCAGACTCCATCAGAGTCGGCCGGTCAATTGAGCCCGTCTTCCAATCCTCAAGAATCAGATGCCCCTCACGGGTCACCTTCACATGGTCAGGCTGGCCGGTGAGCACAACGTCCCACCCGTAGAACTCACCCAACGGGGCGGACAGCCGGCGCTCAATGTCAACCGTCTCCTCCCCGATGTCGAGGCCCTCACTGTCAAGCCACGCCGGATAGTGCTCCAACATGGCGTGAGCTTTCTTATACGCTGACTCCCACTCCTTCATGTCCGCCTCCAGGTTGAGTTCGGAGTACATCTCAGCCTTGTGCTCATCAATGGCGGCGTGCCCGGCGGCAAGGTCGTGGTTAGGGTAGAACGCCCCGAGGCCAGCGTGAACTGCGTTACCTACGTCGAACCCTTTTGGCTGCAAACGCAACCCCCAGTTGGGTTCGAGCTGCCTCCGGTAACTCAGGTACCAGCTCCTCCGGCACCTCATGAACCGGTCTATTTCGGAGCTCCTGATCTCCCATACGTTGCTCTGCGTCTCGCTCAATTCTCTTCCTCTCCCTGAAC
>Ga0099850_1001274_pt1 | contig 11756 bp, 24 predicted proteins | sample CB_VirMetaG_5_FD_79182 | JGI IMG/M metagenome (GOLD analysis project Ga0099850, IMG submission 79182) | Freshwater to marine saline gradient viral communities from Chesapeake Bay - CB_1508_1D Viral MetaG | ecosystem: Environmental > Aquatic > Marine > Coastal | place: USA: Chesapeake Bay...
AAATAGGTTCTATCCGTTTTACATCATACTTCACAAACCTCTTTGATTTTTCGATTCTTCTTCTCTCATCATCCCATAACAAAGATAAAGAATCGTTTTGTTTCCACTTGCTCAAGTAATTATCAAAATCATCTAATATTCTCATAGTTTCTATGGTAATATGTTTACCAACATAGAGTTTAAGTAATTCTGGATAATTTCCCTCAACAAATGAATACAACCTTGTTTTATCAATGCGTTCTTTTTCGCAATGATCAATTATTTTAAGAGTATCCTCTCTAAAAATATAAGCGATACTCTCCTTACGTTTGATCCAAGTTACATAGTTTTTTTGAGCTTCTTCATGTTCCCATATAGCACCATTATTACCATAAGCAAAATTAGCAGCATAAAACTGAATCAAGTTTCTATCTTCTGGTATTTTATGTGCTAAATTTTCAAAGTGGAATCTATCAGTTCTCTTTTTAAATGCTTCGATGGATCCTTTCACTTTACCGCCATTCTCAAAAACATTGAATTTATCAGTAGTAAAGTGCAACTTCACTGCCATATAATACTTGTATGCTTTAAAACCATTCACTTTTATACCTGTCATATATCAAGTTTTGCTCTTTGGGGAAGATAATTTAAATCCCTAAATTCCCCTTCTATTTTATCTTTTAAGTTAGAATTAATAAAACTAGAAACATCAGATGGTTCAAGATAATTTTCCTTACAATATTCTAAGATAGCGTCTATGTAAGGAATCTTTTTTTCCCGCACCATCTGTTCAATGTATAGTGAAAACTCGTTCGCCGTTTTGAACATTATATTCCACTAAGTCTTGATAGAGTTTTAAAAATATTTTCAGGGGAACTTTCACCATAAGGATCTTCTCCGTGGTTATCTTCTTGTCCTGGCTCTACAAACCAATGTGTTATTTCCATATTATCAACAACTACAGCATAACGCCATGAGCGCATACCAAATCCTAAGTTGTCTTTATCAACAAGCATACCCATCATTCTAGTAAATTTACCAGAACCATCAGGAATAACTTTGACATTCTTGAGACCTTGTGCTTTAGCCCAAGCATTCATAACAAATGAATCGTTAACTGACATACAATAGATATCATCAATACCTTGTGATTTAAATTCTTCATACATCTTTTCAAAGTTGGGAAGCTGATATGTTGAACAAGTTGGAGTAAATGCTCCTGGCAATGAGAATAAAATTACTTTCTTACCAGCAAATAATTGCTCAGTAGTAACATCTTCCCAACGATATGGGTTATCACCAAATATACTTTCGTCTCTTACTCGTGTCTTAAATGTAACTTTTGGAACATTATGTATTAGCATTAGATATTTCCTATGGTTTAGTTGAATAATATGTTGCGACTTTAATTAATTGAGAAACCTTTGAATACTCATCAGATTTCTTTCTATATAAATTCCAAATTGGAGTATCTAAATCTTCCCAATTCATTTTTCTTTCAAACTTTTCTAAAAACATAGACATAAACTTATCAAGTTTCATCTTTTCTGCAGTAAAAGTATTGAGTTTTTCTCTTATTTTTTGCTTTTCACCACGTGAGTGAAATCCAATAATCAAACTAGTTTCATTTCTTATATTCATAATATTATTATACTCCTTCAGTTAATTAAAGTAAAACTATCTTCTCATTTTTGCAATATCTTCTGCGTCTTCTTTGCGGAACACTGGAACTGCATTAGATTTGTGTAAAGTTCCAATACCAATAATGTTGCTTCCAGTGTATTGATTGTTTTGTTTTTTAAGACCAACTCCAACACCAGAACTAAAACTGGGATAATGTTTAAGTTCTCTACCAATTGGTGGATTTAAATTGTAGTTTTTGAGAGTTCCAGATTGAGTAGGCTTCTTTCTTTCTGGGTTATGCTTTTGTATCAATTTCTCCCAGTTTTCTCTTTCTCTATCTGCTCGTTGTTTAGCTTCAGCAGTTCTATACTTTACTTGCTTTTTCTTTTTAGTGCTGGTAGTCGTATACCAAGCTGGCATAATACCCTTTTACATCTCCACTTTAATTAAGAACTATTATTATACTGCAGTTCTTAATTAAAGTAAAGGGTTTAAGTTATTGATTTTTAATCTAAATCTTTTACTTGATCGCAGATTCCCAGCTTTTTAGCTTCCAAAGCAGAGAGCCAAGTGTCCTGTGGGGGTAATAATATCTCCCGAATTTTCTTGTCATTTAATCCAGTACATTTTTTATAGTGGGAAATTACTCGTTTTGTGGTCAAATCAAACTCTTTAACTTGAGCAAATAACTCATGTTCTTTACCAAACGACCCCCAACTATATTGGTGTGATAATATGGAAGTATTTGGTGTCAATAAACGGTATTTTTTCTCACCAGCGATAAAAATCAATAATCCAGCAGATGCTATTTGACCAACTCCAATAGTTCTTATTGGTATTGCTGATCCTCTCATTACATCAATTAAAGCGAATGCTGCATTAAGATCTCCTCCAGGAGAACATATTATTAAATTAAGTAACTCTGGTCTTTCTTCTGCAAAATTACATTCTAAAATCCACTCAATTGCTGTTCTACAAGTAGAAAGATTAATATCTTCCATCAGCAAGTAAAACGAGTGTGCTAGTTTCTGCCCCTCTGTTACTTGAAACTTTATTTTTTCTGCCATTATCTTTATCCTTATAAAATATGTGTTGCCCAATCTTTACTGTTCTGTCAACTGCCTTTTTCCAATATGGAGAAACATAATCAGCATGATACCATAAAGACCCATTAGTTATATCATACGTTGTATGATAATTTAAATAAAGTTGTGTTGCTATATTATATATTTTAGCATATGTTACACTATCTCTAATATTATCAGATCTACCATCACAGTACCATGAAAATTGGCATTGGTTTTTTATAGGGATGTCAGAATTAGACCATTGATGAAATTTAGCTTGTTTAACCACCTGACAAACAGTATTTGGGAACTTATCACTATACACACGGTTTAAAGTAACTAGACCTACTGCTAATTTTCCGAGATCTGATTGATTACTTGATTCAAAGTAAATATTTTTTGCTAAACAATTTACTTGTTTTACTTGATACTGTGTCAAAGGTTTTTTTATTTCAGTTTTTATGTCATCAATGTATGCTGTTTTATTATAAAGTATATTTGGAACTAAAACTAAAAGCACTGAAACTGTTAATGTTGCAGTTAAAAAAAGAACTTTCATATGTCTCCTTTAGGGATCTAGTCTTGTTTTTCGATCCACGTATATAGATTCTGAAATTACTTCTCCGTTTTCTTTTATTTCATTAATAAAGTTAAATTTAACTCCCTTACCTTCTTCTCTTGATAATCTATGCCAAGATTTTCTCCACTCGGTTGCAAACTTTGGATTATGTAATGGCTTTCCCTTTTCTATAAAATTATCAGTGTAACTACCGATATTCATTTCCCAAAAAGAATCACAACCATAGATGTCTAATTCTGTATATCCCAATCTTATCATAGCAAATGCTGCCCAGTGACCAGAACTATAATAGTTTCTTGCAAGATTGAAGTGTCCAAGTATCGTTATAGCATTTTCTGGTCTACTAATAAATTCTTTGCTGGGTTTTTCGTTTAATGTTTCTATGGCAGCACGTGTTAAAACAAAGTTTTTTGTCAACATTTCAACTTTCCCTTCTACCCAAGATCGAATAACATTTCTATCAACGATACAAGTAGCATCTACAGGTATTGGTGGGAAGTTACAACCAATGGTATAAAGACCATTTGGGGTAAAATATTTTCTTCTGGGTCCGTTGCAAAGAACGTTTCCCTTACCTTTGTCTTTTTGTAATTGTTCCATAGTTAATATGGTCTAAAAGGAATGCCAGTTTTTTAAAGAAACTGGCAAAACTTATGACCATCGTTTAACGTGGTTTATAGATTACCACCAACCTGTCATGTTGCCTACAAGATTAACTACAACCATGACAACAGCGACGTGTGCCGCAAGATTCCAATCCAATTTCATCTGGATCTCCTTTTTAAGTTGAAAAGCGAAAATTGTTTCTGTTGATGAGTACAATATTCAAAACTCCCACTTACCCTTTCGGGCAGTATTCTTATTTTTTATAGTGTGTTTATTATTTAGGTTTTAACCCAAATCTATAGAATATTTTACTTTATTTCTTAATTAAAGTAAAACTTATTTTCCTTGACCACGATACTTTTTATAACTTCTTTTTTTGGCTTTATTCATCGTGCTAGTTTTAGGTCTAGCACCACCAATGGAAGTTCTTTTGTGAACAGGTTCGTGAACTCTTGCAGATAGACTTGTTTTTACTTTTGCCATTATATTTCCTTATATTTCTTTATCAGAAGGATTTATACAACTATCCTTTATTATATTGTATACTTTAACAGGATCTTTTTCTTCCAGCATAATTGATAATACTTCACGCATAATTTCTTTAGCCCAAGCTACTGCTTGTTCAGCTTCTTCTTCAGATTGAACATTGGGAAAAGCAAAATTAATTTTATCTGGATCTAATCCATCGTTAATACTAGAAACTACATCTTTGGCTAGACTTGCTTTTGTTAAGCAGTAAGGCGAATCATCTGCGTTAGATATAGAAGCCATAGTAATCATCAATGATACACAAACCAGTGGTTTTATCAAGTACCGCATTCTATTCTCCTTTATAATTACATATCTTAGTTATATGTTCAGATGTCATAAATGAAACTTCATCCCAAAACATCCACTCTTCAGCTCCTGGTGGAATAAGAATAATCTTTATCATATGATTATCTATTGTTCCTAATGCAACAGTACTCAATGTTACTCTAGCCTTATCAGTATCTGGAAAGTTTTCTGGATGGCAATCTATAAAAAATTTCATTCTTCGCATGTAAATCTTAGGATTCGGTTCATAAGATCCATTAATATCCCAGTATGCTTCTACTTTATTTGTGCCTCTTACTTTATGAATCTCTGTTGGGTCAAATTTCAATTTATCTCGTTCTGGATTAACTTGCAAAACAGGATCAGCCAAGTATTCTCTATTAGCAAAAACATTAGTAGAACTAATAGCAATTAAGATTATAGCAAAGCATAATGAAACTAAAAAGGTTTTCATAATATTTTCTCCATTATTGGTGCCCCCACACAGAATCGAACTGCGAATTGATGATTACAAATCAACCGTTATACCGTTTAACTATAAGGGCATCAAGCTGCAAAACTTTGACCACATCCACAAGTAGCTGTGGCATTTGGGTTTTTAATCACAAATTGACTACTCATCTTATCATTTTTAAAATCTATTGTAGATCCTTGAAGATATTGCATGCTCATAGCATCTACTACCACACCACCAACTATAAAATCATCTTCGTTAATTTCTTCATCAAATGTAAATCCATAGTTAAACCCAGAACATCCACCGCCAGTAACAAATGCCCGAACTTTAAAATTCGGGTTGCCCTCTTCTGATAACAAAGTGTTTATTTTTTCTTTAGCACTATCAGTTAATGTTATCATATGTTCCTCTTCTAAGGTGTGTTTATTATTTATTGAACTTTAGAAAGTAAAACAATATTATTGATAACTGTATCAACATCATCAGAAATTTCTTTTGTCTTCATCCAATAAATTTTATTTTTTTCTATATCAGCATAAAACTCTTGTACATCTAACATACCTTTAGCTGCTTGAATTCTATAATTCATAAAAAATTCATATAAAAAAGTATCTTCCTGTTTTATGCGTTCAAGTGCTTCATGAGTCTGACTCATTCCCATTATATACTCCTTATTTTCTTATATTCTTTTCGTAAGTTTATAAAACCATCAATCCAATTATCTCGTTTTTCTTTAAATACTAAAGGTTCATCATCATCAACTGCCATTATAATAACTAATTTAGCAACAGGAATCTTTGTCCTTTCTTCAAATGCAACAGCATATGCTGAACACTGCATGAAGTAATCATCAATCATATCCGCAGTTTTTCTGCGTCTAGATGTTTTGAAATCTATCACAGATAACTCTCCTTCATACTCTGCTATACAATCTACAGTTCCTGCGACTTCAAGATGATCAGAATATAATTGTGTTTCTAATGCATGTATGTTATCTATATTGTGCAGAACAGGTCTAATACTATCCCACATTTCAAAATCAAACATATCTGGTTGGACTGCTTCATTATTTAAATAATTTTCACATAAGGAGTGTACTCTAGTACCTCTACTAGCAGCACGTGAAGATATTTCATTGGCAACTTTATTGCCAACTTTAGCTCTCCATGCTTTTATTATATCAGCTTTATGTAAACCTGTGACGGATGTCACAGAGGGATATGCGTTTCCTGTTGGGGTTCTATAGACACGAGAGCCATCAAACGCAGTGGCTCTCGTAATCTTTTGTATGTCATGCTGTATGTGATTAAACTTCACTTCAATATAATCTTTCTATTTTGCCTTTAGCAACTCCTGAGCATCTTCGAATTTAGTTTTAGCAAGAATATAATCTTTAACTAAACTACTTCTAACAATATCATCTATCGTAAATTCAATTTTACTAAATGCTTTCATGTGCATTGCTATATCTAAAAATTTTAAAATACCACTTACATCATTCTTTCTTTTATTTAGGTCTGTTTGTCGATAGTCTCCACACCAAATAATTTTAGATCGATAGCCAACTCTTGTCATTACAGTATCTATTTCTTCGAAAGTTAAATTTTGCATCTCATCAACAATAATAATAGCGTCGTCAAAACTCATACCTCTAATAAACGAGGTAGAAATAAATTCTATATGTCCTTGTTCTTCTAATCTTTGATATGCATCTTTACGTCCGAACAGTGTATCGCATATCTGAACATAAGGTTGTCTATAGATTTCCATTTTATCATCTATATCTCCTGGAAGATGTCCAATATCTCTAGATTGAACAGCTGAGCGAACTATAATAATCTTTTGAAATGGATTATTTTTATCTAACACTTCTTCTAATGCTTTATATAAAGCAATAAAAGTTTTACCTGTTCCTGCTACTCCGTGTAATGCTACAAAATATTCTTGTCTTTTATATAAGTCAAAAAAACGTTTTTGATTTTCAGTTAATGGATCAAATGTTTTTAAATCATCTAATTTTAATTTTAATCTTTGAGTCTGGTTATTATTTTTCTTGCCATCATTTATGTCTACAATATTTTCTACTGACGATCTTCTTGACATATAAACTACCTTTTATTATTATTTTCTGATGTGATCTTTCATTCCTTTTCCTCCTGGAGTTCTTTCTGATATCTTTTGTAGCACCTCCTTAAATCCGTTGTCAATTTTACGAATGCCCAGACGCACAGGATCACCCAACGGTGGTGGACTGCTATGATGTCTAAGGTGTGTGGGATTCTCAGCTAGATAGGAATCTAACTCAGAGATCTTCATAGATTTTTCGAAGACCTCATTTGTAGTTGTGTCAATAAATTCGTAATTTGGCATATTATAAAAGTATTTAGTTAAATGATAAAATCGGGAGCAATACGATCTTTCCAAGAAAACATTCTTCGTTTTGATCCATTATAATAATTATGATAAGATTGTATGGAATTTCCCTCAACCTTGTATTCATCTGGCATAGCAGGTGTTGGTTGTGTAAAAGATTCTTTAGGAATATTCTTTGGAACCTCAGCAAGTGGACTTATTAAAGCAGAACATTTATGCTGTCTACAATATCGATAACTATATTCATCTAATAAATCCACAAACAAGTTGTATAACCACTCATAGTTCTTTTTAGATTTTCTCACCCAGATAGCAGAGGGATGATTGATATGAGTAGCCACATACAAAGTATGTTCCCGCTGATCAGGAAGACTGTAACGTATCCGTTTACGTCCTGTAGCAGTAGTACCAGTATATTGAGTGCCATCAAGAACACGGTGAGCAGTAGAAAGTAATTGAGCATATTCTAGAACCATTTTAACACAATGTTTATCGACATGCATTTCTGCACACTTTTTAGTATCATGATCTAAATAAAATATATTCATATTATCTCACAAATTTAGAAAAGTCTGGCGGTGTCCATCCCTCAGGTTTCATTACCTTACCATCTTCTCTTTTTAAAACTTTTCTTGTTACTGGATCTATTTTACTCAAGTTAGATTTGCTTCCTTCTTTCCAAATAGCTGGAATATTCATACCTCTAGACCACATATATCCATAGATAACCCAAAGCATATCAAAGCAAGCATCTATAATTTCAACGTTATCTTTTTCTTTAATGGCTTCTTTAAATTCTGAATACTCTTCATCAATAAGTTTTTCATATAAGTCAGCTTGTGTTGGATTATCCCCAGAAATAGTATGTTTAGCAGCCAACATAAACTTCATAACATCTCTATCATACTCTATCATATTTTATCACCTCTATATTACATTTATTTAAAAAATCAAAACCAATAACATTCTTTTCTTTATTTAAATAATCATTCTTATAGTATACCTTAGAAATACCTGCTCCGTAAATTAATTTTGCGCAATCTATGCAAGGATTGTGAGTTAGAAACAAAAAGGAATCTTTACCAGACTCTCCGTCCCGTGCAAGTTTTAAGATAGCATTGGCTTCAGCATGTATTACTTCTGGTTTAGTCTTTAATTCTATAATATGGTGTTGATGTGGATTAGGATACTTTTTTAAATGCTCGTTTTCAATTTCTATCTCACAGTTATTATCCCAACCAGCAGGAGTACCATTATATCCAAGACTGATAATTCTATTGTTTTTTACTATGACTGCACCGACTTTAAGTTTTCTTGCAGTAGAAAGTTGAGCAGTTTCTTCTGCTAGTTTCATATATAGATTTATAAATTTATCCTTCATCTTCGTTCAACTCTAACCAGTTCTCATATTCTTCTTCTAAACCAGCGTATTCTATCATTTTTTCGGTAACTGAATCCCTCCAGTTCTCATTCTCGAAATCATATTCAATATGATTCTGCTGTTCATTATAGTAGGTTCCAACAAAAGACAATCCTGGCTCATGGTATAATGCATCAACGTTCCAACCATTATCTTCTAAGTACTGGTATAATTCTATCGGTGGACTCCATGCACTGTCGAAAGAAAGAACAATATTATTTTCATCTAGAACATCAAAATTATATACACTGACATCCCACTTAGTTCCCCAGTTCTCAATGTTCCAAGAGTACCAATCGTCATCAGCAGTTTCTGGTCTTGGATAAAGATACTGAAATGGCTCTGGGTTTTCTTTCCTCAATTCTTTTTCTAAACCTTTTATCTTTTCAGGATCAGGATTCCAAAGTGTAACATCATTAGAGCACCAATTAGGCAAAATTATTTTTCCTTGTATATTCTATTAATTGTAATTGGGAAGTTTCCATATTTTGAATCTACAGAAACATTAACAGGGTTTTGTTTTTTTTGATCATAACTATCTGGCTGAACACCTTTTATGATCTTATCAATTACAATGACAGCTGCAGCAAACTGAGCTTTATTTGAAATATGACTCCAATCACCAGCAAAAGCAAATGATGGAACCAACAGTAATGCAATCAAAACCTTTTTCACTTGACATTCTCCTTCACTGTTTCTTGAGCACTAATAAAAATTTTCTCAAGAAAATTATTAAAATTACTTATACCAACAGTACCAATGACAAATCCTAAAATAAACACCATAATATATTTCATAATATAATCCAATTAAACAAAGTCAATAGCAAACTCACCAGTTTTATTACCGATTTTTGTAAATGTCATATCAGTAAAAGTTTCAATGCTACCCTTAACTGCTACCATATCATCATACTCAATACCTTCGATGAACAAAGTACCCTTGAACCAGTCAAGAAGATAAGATTTTTTACCACGAGCAGTTAGTGCCTCATGAACAAGGGTGTTAACTTTTTCTTCAAACATTTCGATTTCAATAGTAGTCATAATCATATTTCCTTTCACATTTATCAACTCAATATAGTAATTATACGATATTATTGAATTAAAGTAAAGGGTTTTTTTGATTATTTTTCCCTTAAAAAACAACCATTTAGGGTTTAGAATAGCTAAAAGAGGTGACACTATCCCACCTGAAGCTCCTCCAGTCCCCTATTTCTTTGTCAAAAACACGGATTGCTTCTTCAGTAAACTTGGTATCTGTCTTTGGATGCTTTTCTTCTGGAATAAATTTTGGTGCAAGAGTGCAATACATTTTTCTCTCACTTCCGTCTTTCTTGGTAAAAGTAACGCACAGATTTCCAATGGTTTCATCAGACAATAACTCCTTAACAGATCTTATTAAAAGTTCTAATTGCTCTTCAGATTTTTGTTTCTCAACTATTATAGTTTCCATTTCTCACCTTTCTAAAATAGATTCTCCAGAGACATGATCTAGCAATACTGGTAATGGTAAAAATAATTGCTATACCAAAACTGTCTAATATAGTTGGGTGTAGACCAAACAGTGGGAATATCAACATCTGTATTCCCACTGCCAGTAACAGTCCACTTCCAACGTCAATTATTGATTCAAATATGTCTCTTTTAATCATACACCTATTATAATGTAATAATGATATAAAGTAAAATTATATTTGCAATTAAAATACTATATTAAGATTTGCACTGAGTGTATTTGCAGCAGTTGTTTCGGTTTCAACTCTTCCAAACTCAAGAGTCAAAGTCTTATCGTTGATTGTTTTATCTAATCCAACAGCAAGACTGTTAGTGCCATCTGTGTCGTGAACATAACTACCGCTAAGACTTGGAGTTAGATTAAATTCGAACCCAACAGAAGCGAATCTATACCAGTCATTATCTCTAGCTACCGTTCTTGCACTTTGTATAGAACCTGCTTCGGTATATCCCTCAACTCTAGTTACTCCTTTGGTGTATCCAAGAATTGGTCGAAACTTTTCTCCGCCTGCAGTCCACTGAATTCTAGCATAACGATCAACACCTGTAGTGCTAGCAGTATTACTAAAGTCTCCAATTACTCTGCTAAGACTGTAGTCTACATTACTGTTGGTCAAACTAAGTCTAACACTACCGTCAACCAACTCACGTTCAGCATGAACATTAAACATAACGCTATCAGCTTCGACCCAGTCGCTGTTATTGTCAGCTCTAGCATCTAGTTTCCCAAAGCCAGCACCAAGTGCCCATCCGTTATCTAGATCACGTTTTCCGCCAACTACAACACCAACCACATCACCAGCCATTCCGTTGCTAGCTTTGCTATTATCATTTAATAATTTGATGCCATGAAAATCTACTTCACGATTTGTTAATTGCATCATGTTGTTAATTGTTTCAATTTGATCAACACGACCTGTAAAACTTGATAGACTTTCTGTTGATACTGTTGGATCACTTGTTGATGCATCATCGTATACTGTCCATGTGCTTGTAGTTTTTGTACGAGCAATAGTTTGTATACCGTCGGACTCTGATGCTGAGTGGCTTGTGATACTAGATGTTGCTGTACCAACTGCAATAGGTCCGCTTGATGCACCACTAGCCGCATCTGTTGCTGAACCAACATCCTCAACTGTACCCCAATCACTTGGTGTTTCACCTGCTGTACCACCACCAGCACCGCCATCAATAGCAGTGTCTGCCGCATCAAATGCGCTTGGTCCAAATATATAAGCATAGTTTGCTGTTAAGATATCACCAGCACTAACACCAGTCCACTGCCAAGTTAAACCAATTGTGTGGTCGCCTGTGCCGT
>Ga0099850_1001275_pt1 | contig 11741 bp, 33 predicted proteins | sample CB_VirMetaG_5_FD_79182 | JGI IMG/M metagenome (GOLD analysis project Ga0099850, IMG submission 79182) | Freshwater to marine saline gradient viral communities from Chesapeake Bay - CB_1508_1D Viral MetaG | ecosystem: Environmental > Aquatic > Marine > Coastal | place: USA: Chesapeake Bay...
ATACTTCATGGCGATATACAAGGTCAAATCTATTCCGTATTTGCCGAAGAAGTTTTGGAAGTGGTCAAAAATTGACCGATTTGGATTTGACAAACAAACAAAAATAAATTATATTACCAACACATTCAACAACGGAGGTCTTTATGGACAAAATAATAACATTACAAATAAGAAATAGTGGTGACGATTACGAGGTTTACCTTTGTAAAACTCACGAAATAGCAGAAAGAATTATTAGAGAATTCTTTGATGAATACTGTGAGGATAACCCCTCCCTAGAGGAACTAGAGGACTACCTATGGGAAAAGGATTTAGGTTATTGGGAAATAACCGAGCAGGAGGTAATATGCGAGTAGGCTCATTGGTAAAAAGCAAAAAATGCTATTCTATGGGTGTTGTGCTACTGTTAGATACACATTGGGGTGATGAATGGGTACATGTGAAATGGCTCGTCAACACCTACCTTGATCCAATTCAATATCCTCGTCACTTGGAGGTGCTATGCGAGTAGGTTCGTTAGTAAAACACACACAGTATGGGTTTATAGGTGTCATTTCGAAAGAACATACCATAAATGGGAATGATACTTGGTTTGTAACTTGGAACGATAACGTGTGGAACTGTTGGTGTGATAGATGTGAATTGGAGGTGCTATGCGAGTAGGTTATCAAAACGGACAAAAAATGACCGTTTTGGATTTGACTAATAAAAACAAACAGATTATAATAACAACATCATTCAAATAACGGAGGTAATGATGATAAGAACTTGTAAACATTGTGAAGATGAATTCGATTGTCAGAGTGCAGAAAAGCAACGAGTAGGTGGTTACATCAATGAGTGTCCTGATTGTGTCGAGGAATTGGGTACTGAAACCCATGTACGGTACAGAGGGGTGGTTAGTGGCGAGAGCAAACAAGCCTGTATCTCTATTCTATCCTTTGATAGTGAGAAAGACGCTGACACTTACCAACGTAAGTGGGAGGCTAATCGTGGTTGGAATAACCAACGCAAGGGTGGTTTAGATGATGTAAAGTTTAAGACCGTCACTGTCAATAATGCTGGTGATTCAAAACGTAAAACAGATCAATAGGGAGGTGCTACTATGGTAGGTATGTTGATAAAATTGCGTGGTACAAGGAACATTTACAACGGTTTGGTTTCAAAGTGTTGGCTTGATGTTGATTATAACGAAGATGTTAGTGTCGGACTTAAAGTCATTTGGAATGACGGTGACATTACACTTGAGGAAATTCACAAAGAACATGATGACGGTGCGATGGGAGAACTATTCTTCTATCATGACAACAAATGGTTAATTTGCAAAGACCATATCGACATTATGATTGAAATAGTAGAACAATCGGAGGTGAACAATGGTTAGTGTAGGTGACTTATGTTGGGATATACTGACAAAGACGATATGGGTAGTCAAGGAAATTTGGTGGTGTCCTCTAACAGAGGACTACAAATACGATCTGATGAACACAAAAGACTTCATGGTTATTACAACCAATGACACTGTTGCGACCTATATGAGAGCAGACTTCTTAAAACGGACAAATTCTGTCCTCGACAAATCTCAATAACAAGTTATATTATAAACATCAAACAAACGGAGGACGTTATGAAAAAACGAGAACCACCAAAGATAGGCGATTTGGTCTGTCTATCTTATAACACAAATACCATAGGCATTGTCCTAGATATATGGAATTGTCACAACACTAAATACCGATATAAGGTTAAATGGCTCAAAGATCAAGAGAACATTTTAAGCAAAAAAACTGTTAATGACTTCGGTCACTATTGCGATAGTGTCTTGATACCATTGGAGGAAGTATGTTAGTAAAAATAGGCGATTTGGTACAAGTAAAACTAAACGAACAAGATGACGAGCCTTGCGAAAAAGATCAGATTTGGCTTGTGATAGGTTTTAGTAATTGGTCTGACTATATCAGAGTTCAGAATGTCAGTAATGGATACAAGTGCCAATACAACATAAGTTTACTACAACATTTCAAATCGGACAAAAATTGACCGTTTCCAATTTGACAAACAAATAAAAATAAATTATATTACATTTACATTCAACAACAATCGGAGGTCTTATGACTATAAATGCTAGAAAAAATAAATCAAATGGCTCTACTACACCAACGTGCAAGTTCTGTAGCACTCAAGGTCACACAATGGCAAAGTGCGAGGACATGATCAAACTCTATGAGAAGGTCAAGTCTAAGCCTATCGAAGAACGTGGTTTCAAGGGTAATTTTGCTGTTCAATACATCGACAACAAGAAGTCATCAACAAAATCAGGTGCAACCAAAAAGAAACTTTGTGGCTATTGTCGAGGTGATGACCATACACGCAAGTCTTGTCCACAAATGGTCGAGGATAAGGAAACTATTGCCAAAGCCAATAAAGTGTGGCGACATGTGTGGTCTGACTTTGCAAAAGCTAATGGTCTTACACCAGCATCACTTATCAAACTTGTCGACAGACGATACAATTATCCGATTGGTAGTTACGAAAACAAAGAGTTCCTTTGTACTGTCGGTGCAGAATTGCCCGAAAACCTTAACGTGTTCGCTCTTGGCGAGGATAACAAACAACAAAGTATTTTTATTCCTATGCTTGGCTATAATGCCGAATATGGTAATAATAAACTCAATGCTAGGGTGTTAACTAAGGCTATTTCTGAATCTATGGCTAGTAGCCTTTTTGCTTACTCTTACAATTGGTCTAATATTGACTCTTGTACAGTTGTCGCCAAATCTTCCTATGAGTTTCCAGATGAATGGTATGATACCCCTCCCACAGAGGACATGGACTATGCTCTCAAAAAGTGGACAAAGGAACAAATGTCTGACTTCCTTGCAAAGTGCAATAAACTTATCAACAATCATGGAGGTGACTATGGAATATCCTAATTTCAAAGAAGCCCTTGACGAGGCTATGGAATTCATTAGTAAGCACTATCCCTCCTCTACATGGGAGGGAGATGTCCATGACTTCTATGCCTTGCTCATAAAGGCTAATTTCAACAATCAAATATTTATGGACTATCTGAAACATGCGATAGAGAACAAATGCTATCTTCCAAACAACGTGGAATGTATCGTTGACAAGGGAAAAATCTCAAAAGTTATTATTGGAGGTAACTAATGGCTTACGAACATAATTGGAATCCAAAAGACAAACTCACATACGAGCAGTTAGTAGAAGTTTTAACCCCTATCGTTGTCGATCTAACCGACAATGCCTTTGCGATTAGAAAATCTTCTGATGACGGTGGCACAGTGGTGCAAGTCTACATAGAGGAGGGTCTACAAGGCAAAACACAACCAAAACTACCCCCACAATGCAAGGGTTGGAGGGTAGTGTGGGTAAACTGTCCGACAGACTATATTGAAACATTTGAAATACGGAGATAACTATGAACATCAACGAAATACTCAAATACGAGCCAAAGATCAACGATATAATAATGCACAAGGACGGATCGTACCACATTGTCATATCTGAATTAAAACAAGGCTCTATGGTGGTCAGTGCTATGCACCACGTCAACGGATCAGAGCCTGTCGCAGTTTACTTGAACATTCCAAAGACAAGGGCGAGTATGATACAAGGAAATCAATTTTTAGTGAGGAAAACAGATGAAAGTAGGTAGTTTAGTAAGGAACAAGTCCTCCCGTAGTGTGGGGATTGTTATTGATGTTGGCGAAATAAATGTTCGTATTCATTGGGTGAAAAGGGGATTCATACGAACATGGTCAAGGGATTCTAAAAACTTGGAGGTCATATGCGAATAGGAACATTGGTAAACCACAACAATTACTTCGGTGTCGGCATTGTTATCGACATAAGGGAATTTAGAGGAGAAAGACAATATAAAGTCCATTGGCTCAGAGAGGGTAAAAACTTCGGTTGGGCTAATGTAGATCGTGACTTACGACAAAGTGTGGAGGTAATATGCGAATAATAAAATGGATTGATGACTATCGCAACAGTTTCGCTGTGGTTGTTGAATGTAAGGATAAGAGTTATCTTGTGATAGACGACTCTTATTCTGTTATAATCTACTTCTCCGATAGGGAGGGTGTGATAAGTGAGTACCCCGAAATCTGTACAATAGAGGGAAAAATGTTATCTGAGGTTATCAGTGATAACCGAACATTTATCAACAATCTCAGAATTTGGTCAAAAAATGTCCGAAATGAAGTTGCAAAAAATAATGGATCGGTTATACTATAAACATCAACGAAACAACGGAGGACATTATGGATTTGTTAAATTTCAAACGTAAGAATGGCGAATATAAATACACAAAAATGGATAAAACGTGGGCAACAGAACAAGGTGTTCACTACATTTGTTATCCCTTTATGATCTATAAGGACGATAAAACTTACAAACTGACACACATGTCGAGTGGTGCTTTGATCTGTTCAACGTCTTATTTGCATAGTGCTAAATACATAGCGACAAGACTATTACCTCTACCACAATGGTTATTACCAACAGATAATTTAGTAAAAGCCATGTCAAGAGAACAGATAAAATTCTGTACAGATATTATCACTAGGTATCGCAACGAGAACAAGGACGAAGTTATCAAGTTGGACAAAAATTGTCCGTATTCAATTTGACAATCATTTCATTTCTAGTTATATTATAAACATCACTTCAACAAGGAGGTCACCATGACTGACAAACCAACAAAACCAACCAAATCTAACTTCGATCTTGACTTGCACACCTATCGGTTACTACAATCCGAGCCTTTCTTCGCAGCTTTATCAAGACGTATCAACAAATCCAAAACCAATGCCATACCTACGGCTGGTGTTCGCCTTAACGAGGGCAGTGGTACATTCGAAATGATCTACAATCCCGAATTCTTCGAAAAACTTACAGACAAGCAAAAATTGGGTGTCCTCAAGCACGAGTTTTATCACATCATCTTTGAACATGTTACAGGTAGACTACCTCCAGAGGGAATGAGTAAGATGTGGAATATCGCTACAGACTTGGCTATTAACTCATTCCTTATGGACGAATTGCCTGAGGGTGGCTGTATTCCAACAAGAGGTGTCTTTGAGTCCTATCCAAAAGAGCAAAGTGCCGAGTGGTACTACTCAAAACTACAACAAGATCAAGAGAATCAAGAGGGTGCATTTGATCCAAAAAACAAACAACAAGGTGACGGACAAGGTCAAGACGGTGACGGTATGCCTGATAGCCTTGACGATCACAGTGGTTGGGAACAATCCGATCAAGACACCAAAGAAATGGCTAAGGAACGTATGCGACAAGCAGTAGAGGACGCAGTTAAAGAAGTCCAAAGTCGTGGTCAAGGTTGGGGTACTGTGGGTCAATCCATGCAAGAGAAGATCATTGACATGATAACACCAAAGGTCGATTGGAAGAAAGTTCTTCGCTACTTTATCAAAACCTCCCAACGTAGCAACAAAAGGTCTACGGTAAGACGTATCAACCCACGTTTTCCTTACATTCATGCTGGGAAGAAGATCAACAGACAGGCAAAGATCGTTATTTGTATCGACCAAAGTGGGTCTGTTTCAGACGCTATGTTGTCGGCTTTCTTTTCCGAGTTGAACGGACTATCCAAACTTGCAGAATTCACAGTAGTTCCATTTGACACCCACGTTGACGAATCAAAAGTCTATGTATGGAAGAAAGGTCAACGTAGGGCTACTGAGAGGGTACTGTGTGGTGGTACTTGTTTCAATGCACCGACAGAATGGGTAAACAATCGTGGTGACTTTGACGGTATGATCGTGTTGACCGATATGGAAGCACCAAAACCAATCGCTAGCAAGTGTCAACGCATTTGGTTTACAACCGATTATCACGCAAAACAACCTTATTTTCAGACTAACGAAAAAATCATAGGAATTCCTGTGGATCACTCATAGTCGTTGTTATCTCCTTGTAAAGAAGTGTGACCATTGAATTGGTCGGGTATGGGTGGGCAAAAAGGAGAATTACTTAATGGAGGTCATTATGACAACACAAAAATGGAAATACAGAGAACATTTAGGTAGACAAGGGAAGTTTCGAGTAGGTGACTTGGTAACAGTTACAGCCTATGCTCTCACAACCGAACAGAACGATACATTTCTTTGTCACGATTGTAAAGATATTGTCGGCTTGGTCGTGGAGATCGAAAATATAGAAACAGCAATATCACATAAATACCCTATAAAAGTCGATTGGATACATTCACAAAAAAGATTTCTACCCTCTAGATTCTTCTATAGGGAATTAAAACTAAAACGGACATAATTTGTCCTTGCAAAATTTTCATAAACAGTTATATTATAAACATCAACAAACGGAGGTTGCTATGAGTGACAACAAAATAACAATAAACCTATCTGACAATGCTATCATTGAGATTGCAAAGTTATTATCCACAACAAGTCCGACAGGCTTACCAATCAATCCCCTTGCTATGCTAGGTGCGTTAGGTGGAATACCCCTACCCATGCCCAAACCTACAAGCGAAGATAAAGAGGACAAGCCCACAATTGGCTTTAAGGCGAAACAATAACAAAACGGACATTTTCTGTCCTTGCAAAATTTTCAACATCAGTTATATTATATTTACATTCAACAAACGGAGGTAACCATGATGAAAACATAAAATCCAAATCGGACATTTTTTGTCCTTGACTTTTTTTTCAAACCTAGTTATAATATAAACACTTAAACATTCATTCATTATTTTTTTCATTCAATCGGAGGTCACTATGACTATAGATTTCAAAACCCTTATTAACAATATTCTTCCTCATGTTCTTGACTCAAAATTTCCTGTTCTTCTTCGTGGTCGACATGGTATCGGTAAATCCACCGTTGTCTATCAAATCGCAAAAGAACGTGGTCTTGATGTCGTAGAACGTCGTGCTTCACAAATGACAGAGGGCGATCTTCTTGGTTTACCAAAAGTCAACAATAACGTCACACAGTGGCTTGCACCCGAATGGCTTGCTATCGCTTGCAACAAGCCTGTTGTCTTGTTCCTTGACGAGGTTGATCGTGCTACACTAGAGGTACGTCAAGGTATCTTCGAATTGTGTGATAGTCGCAAGATTGCAGGTCATTCCCTCCACGAGGACACACTTATCTTTGCCTGTGTCAATGGTGGTCAGCATGGTGCTGAGTATCAAGTCAACGAATTCGACCCAGCCGAGTTAGATCGCTATACTGTCTTTGACGTAGAGCCTACAGTTGAGGATTGGTTGTCTTGGGCAGAGGGTAAAGTCGCAGATCAAATTTGGGATTTTATCAACCACAACCACAATCATCTTGAACACAAGGATACATTCGAGCCTAACAAGATTTATCCTAGTCGCAGATCGTGGGAACGTCTATCAAAGGCTTTGGAAAAGGTCGGTAAGATCGAACATGGCACAACCTTGTACCATTTATCTCACTCATTTATCGGCTTTGAGGGTGCTATGGCTTTCAATGACTATGTGAAAAACTACTGTAAAGTCGTCACACCTGAGGATATCCTTGACAAAGGCTTGATCAAGTTAACCAAAAAGTTCAAGATCAACGATCATAACTCATTGATTGAGAAGTTCAAGGCTAAGAAGTCCTTTGATAGCAAGTTATCAGCAAGTCAATTGCAAAACCTTGCCGAGTACTTCACAACCTTGCCTAGTGAGATCGCTATGACCTTATGGCAAGCTATGGGTAGTGGCTCACAAGCGACCCATAACGTGGCTCAATTGCATGGACTACAGACCAAACAAGGTTCTGTTCAGGACTTTATCGTGAAAATCCTCACAGCAGGTCAATAAACTCTTTGTTTCACTTAAAGGTGTCCTTTGCCACAGAGTAGTGGCGAGGATACCATTCTTTGGAGGACACTACAATGTCTGATAAACGTAATGTAATACATCAAATCCATATCGAGCAAAACCGAAAGGCTGGCTCTCACAAGGATAAATCAAAGTACACTAGAAAAGATAAACATAAAAAACAACCAACGGAGGAATAATGTTTACTACTATCAACGAAATAATTCAGTTGTCAAGGGAAAACGGATACACGTTTTTCAACAAAGACCGACAACAACGACACCAAACAAGGGTGCTACCCACACTCTACTATGGTCGCTACCTTATAACCGAGCAAGTAATGGAGGGAAAGAAATTCTATTCCATTTATAAAGTCCAAAAGGACGGTGCATGCGACATTGTTCGAGGAGAAGTCTATCTATCACAACGATCAGCAGAACGTCATATCAACATTTATCTAAACGACACCGATACAGAGGAGGTATCTTATGAGTTACAGTAAACTAGCACAAGCATTTAAGGCTAAAACACCTTACAAATATGATAAACAAGTCCATTTTGACGGTACAAAGATCGTTGCCACCAATGTAAAGTGGGACTATAAAGATGGTCGGTGGGTGCGTCAATCACTAGAAGATAAGATTGTCCTTGCAGAACACATCGAGCATAACGGAAAGTCTTATGCAGTGGTCTACAATCGTGGTAACAAGTGTTTCGCCACAGAGGTCTTGGCTTATGGTTTCAACAGATCATGGAGAAGTGGTCTTGTTCAAAACCTCCAATATGGCGAGATTGGAATTCCTCACAAAGATCAACAACGTGCTTATCGTTGTCAAATGATTGACGCATTGATCTATAGTGGTGCTATCTCACATATCCTTATTCCAACGTCATTTGAGGGCGATAGTGACTTCTTCAAGTTATTGGAGGGGTAAGACACCACGATAAAGTTAAAGGCTCTTATTTCGCTATTTTCGAGCCTTTAACACAATCGGTCATTTTATGTCCGTTTTTGATTTGCATTATTCTGAGGATTGGTTATAATATAAACATCATTGAAACAAACGGAGGTAATGATGAACAATAAAAAAATACAACGAAAAACTCTTATTGATTTAGGTTATAGCAAGTATTGGTCTGTGATTTATACAGACGGGTCTTATGAACACGTCCCTGTAATCGAAACAAAATCAAAACGGACATAATTTGTCCTTGCAATATTTTCAAAACAAGTTATAATATAAACATCATTGAAACAACGAGGTGAACAATGCAATCCAAATCATTCAAAACAATAAAGCAAGCACAAGCATGGGCATACAAACAATCATTTGAGGATATTATGTATTTGATTGAGGATAAAGAGAATAAGGAATATTCCTTTGTCAATGAGAGCAAATTGTTTTATCTTCAAAACTGTTGGGTATTAGACATGGAAATCGTGGAGGTATGGGGATGAGAGAACTGATACAGGGAAAACTTTACAAACTAGGAATGGACTTGAATATAAACAATGTCCTATATCGCAAAGGTGCTTTGGTGGTTTATATAGGTGAGGACAATCGGTATGCCAATAGTCATTGGATTCTTCTTCCAAACGGACAGAAAGGATCGGCATGGTCAGGACACTTGGAGGAACAATGAAGATAGGTGACTTGGTGAGGTGGAAATCAATGAGAACAGAACCATTTGAATTTGGTGTTATAGTCAACTCATGGTATGGTAATACTAGACTAAGAGCCTATTGGTGGGTAAAATGGATCAATGACGCAAAGGAAAAGCCAATGCTATGCAACCAACATCATCTTGTTGTTGTAGAGGGAACAAAACAAAAACGGACATAAATTGTCCTTGCAATATTCTGAGAACCTATTATATTATAAACATCATCAACAGGAGAACCTAATGTCAACACTTATGGAAATGCTTAACAACCCAAATCACTTAAACTTCAATTATGGGTATAAACTTATTGAGGATACCATTTATCAGAGAGTTTATATGCATATGCATAATAGAAGTCAATACCTTTGGTTAGAGAATAACGGTTTTACCTATGAGCAAGCAAGAGGACACATATATCGTCCTGTAGCGAGAAAGGAAACCAATGAGTTCATTGGTTGGGCTTGCAGTAGAGCCAATCCCTCCGTTTTCTTCCTCAGCATGGAGGATTCAGTAAGAAAAATCTACTATCCAAATCTTTATTGGGTCGAACGTGGTTTATACCCCTACCCAAAACAATTCAAGTTAAGCACATCATGGCAAGAGGAACAATACCACAGAGAGTGTCATAGGTTATTGCTACCAAATGAGAATCCCCTCCACTTCTTCCATATAGAGATACCCGTAGAATAACCTACTACTAGTGACCTAGAGCCTACCCCTCTACCCTACCACCCCTATGGGGTATCTATTGTACAATGTATGGGTCATTACAAGCGAGTAAGCGATATGTATACAAATAACATTTGTGTCTAATGGTCGAGTGAAAATAGCCTATCAGACACACCACATAAATAGTTTCGTCACAAAGGAAAATCCCAATGAATCAACAAAAAAAACAAAAAAATCTTAATTTATTCGTCATCACCGACCTATACACAGCATGTGGGATTATTGAGGACTTTGTAGAAATCCCCCACAACGTGGACACAGAACAAGCACACGTAATGGCTTGGCAATACTTGATCGACACAGACGTTGTTTGGACGTTGCAAGGTTGGTATGGACGCACAGCACAGGACTTAATTGCACGTGGCATATGCACACCAGCACGAGAGGAATAAAAAGTCTTGACACAAATCGCTCCGACACCTAGAGCAGTTTGAGTGATAGCTATCTAAAAGGGCGACTTCGTGGGCTTAAAAAGTCTTGACGAAGTCATTTTTTTAATATTCGAATTAATTGACAATTCGATAATATGAATCCAAAACGGACAGAAATTGTCCAACTTCCATTTGACAGAATCACCAAATCGGTTATAATACTAACATCACCAACAAACGGAGGTTCAAATGGACTTACTTCTTATCATCGCTCTATCACTACTCTTTTGGCTTATGCTCTTAATTATTCTCTCTATGGCAAGAATAATTCATCGGTCAGAAATTGTCCAAAAACGATTTGACAAGTAAACGAAAATTGGTTATATTATCAATACAATCATTCACTCGGAGGTTTTTATGGAACAGTTTTTTATGATGTTTATGTTAGTAACATCTTTCGTAGTTATCGGATCAGTTTGTTGGGTTTTTGCTTATGAGTTAATAACACAACTCATCAAAGAACTTCGGAGGTAACATGGTAGTAATATTCTTTGTCTTAGCAATCGTTTCACTTGCCCTTATTTCTATCGTTGACTAGGAGGTTTTATGCCTATAATTGGATTTCTTATGGCTCTGACTGTGTTTGGTCTTGGCTACATTCTTTACTTTGCTACCATCGACTTTATTGCATGGTTAAAAACAAAATGGTCAAAAAATGACCGATAACAATTTGACAACATTTATTCAATCAGTTATATTATAAATACATTCAACGGAGGTCATAATGACAACATCAAACTACAATAACACAATTCTTCCTTTTATCAATGACCTTGATGAGAACATCATCAATGAGATAGAACAACGTGTGGAAACTACTATAGACTTTATCAATCCCGTCACAGGCTCTCTTGAACGTGTGATCTTTGAACATCCCAATGGTAACGGAATGATTGAGCAAATGCTTTATGTTCCTGACTATCACGATGAACTTGTAGTTTATAAAGAAGAATACATTATGGAGGACTTAAATGACCTTTATGACTTTATTCTTATCGAAGATGGTCAATAATTGACCGTTTTCCATTTGACAAATCTTTTCAAACCTATTATATTATAATTCCATTCAACAACG
>Ga0099850_1001282_pt1 | contig 11722 bp, 13 predicted proteins | sample CB_VirMetaG_5_FD_79182 | JGI IMG/M metagenome (GOLD analysis project Ga0099850, IMG submission 79182) | Freshwater to marine saline gradient viral communities from Chesapeake Bay - CB_1508_1D Viral MetaG | ecosystem: Environmental > Aquatic > Marine > Coastal | place: USA: Chesapeake Bay...
GAAAGACAAATATAATTTAGATTTTGAAAAGACAATCTCTGTCCTCTATAGAGGAACTGATAAGGGCACTGAACTGAAACTCGCACGTCCAGAGGATTATCTTTACATTACTAAGAATATACTTAAAGATAATCCAGACTTTAAAGTTCTATTGCAAACTGATCAAACTCAAGTCATACAATTTTTTGCGAGTGAACTTGGAGATAGATTAGTCTTCTTCGAAGAAACTCCATCTACAACTTCTAACAGTGTTATATGGAACCTGATGGAAAGAAATGGTGCAGATTCTATCGATTGGTCTCAGTGGTTTGATGCAGCTTTGAGATGTGTCTCTGAATGCAAGTATCTTGTTAATCACACTGGAAACGTTTCTTTCTTTGCTAATTTGTATAGAGGTAGTTTAGAGAGAGTGTATCAATTTGATGAGAGTGGGATCCTATCATGCATACAATAAAAAATGAATTAGAGAAGTTAGAATCAATTCCTCATCATCCTTGGAATGAAGATTACTTCAGAACTACAGTTACTTATGTCAAGAATGATGGATTGTGGTTAGAATTTGGAGTTTGTTCAGGAAGAACAATCAATATCATCTCTTCCACTACAGATAAAACTGTATATGGATTTGATAGTTTTTATGGCCTTCCTGAAGATTGGGGAACTCACCAAGTAAAGGGTGCATATAGTAAAGAAGGAAATCTTCCATCAGTAAATCATAATGTAGAATTGGTTGTTGGATTATTCCAAGAAACTTTAGATGATTTTCTTTTAGAGCATCCAAAAGAAAATGTGGCTTATCTACATCTAGATGCAGATTTATATTCCTCTACAAAGTATGTTTTAGATAAATTATCTGATAGAATTGTTTCAGGAACTGTAATTTCTTTCGATGAAATTTATAACTATCCAGAATATGAAGAACATGAAATTAAAGCATGGGTAGAATTTTGCAATGAAAAAAAGATATCTTCAAAATGGATCATTAGAACTGATAAAGAACAAGCGAGTTGTATAGTAAAATGAGTAAAGTACCCGATTTAGTTTTTCATCACCACACCTCTTTAGGTGACAACTTCATTTGTAATGGAATTGTTCATACTTATGCAGAACAACTCTGTGAGAGACTTCATATTCCTTGCCATCACAGGTACTATGAAACAGTAAGTTGCTTATATCAGGACTTTGATAATATAATCGTCCATCCTTTTAATGATGATTGGGCAACTCTAGAGCAAGAAATGTTTCCTTGGGCTAGAGAGAAAGGATGGCCTGTAACAAGGATTGGATTTGAAAAAGTTTATTATAGGAGACTTCAAAGAGAAAATTCTCCTCCAGAATTTTTCGCAGTTAACTTCGATCGCCAGTTCTATGAACAGGCAGGTATTCTCTTTAAAGAACGGTATGAAAAGTTTACTCTCCCAAAAGAAATACCAGGAGTCGATGAAGTTTATAATAACTTGACAGATGGCGAAAGAGATTATATTATAGTTCATAAGAATTCTAGTGCTGAAGGAGACTATCCAATTGATCTCTGGAACTGGAGACGTAATCAAATTGGAGCCATACCTAATATCAAAACAATAGAAATCCAAATGGGTCAGACAACCAATATGTTGTCATACATGAAACTCATTCAGAATGCAAAAGAGATTCATTGCGTAAACAGTAGTTTCTTTTGTTTAGTTGATAGCGTTGCAAAAGACCTTAATGGAAAACTCTTCTATCATGATATTAGAATGAACAATATCACTCAAACCAATTGTGATGCTAATGGCAACAAGTGGACAGTTATTGATTATCCCTTTAAGAAATGAAAAAAATAGCAGTTTCGACCTGGTGTACTGATGATTATGCAGTTCATTTGAGGCCTGACAAATTACAAAAACTAGTCAATCACTTTCATCCAGAGATTGATTTTCATATTGTAGATACTAAACAAACAGAAGAGATTAAAAAAGAAAATCCTTGGATGCTAGCAGAGACTGTAAGGTATCCAGATTGGATGATGGTAATGTCATGCCTTCCTTTTGTTGAAGATTATGATATGGTTATTCATATGGATGCAGACTCTTTCTGTATTGGTAGTCTTGATCGTGTGATTGACTCTAAAGCAGAATTGATTGGAGTTAGAAACAACAATCCGTATGGTAAGGCTGGGTCTGCAAGTCCTTGTGTAAGTCCTTTCTATCCTCCTTATGGTGATGGGGGAATGATTGGAGTTAATGAATTTTTGAATGCAGGATTTGTTGCATCAAACGATAAACAATTCTGGTATGAATGGAGAGACTTTAATAAGTTTGTTGCAGAACAGAGTGATGGTAGAACCTTCACTTATAAACCATGGCCTTTGATTCGCAATGAGCAAGATACTTGGAATCATATTTTTCATGCAAAGGATAAGTACACTAGTGAGATTGTTGATCAAGACGGTAGTGGTGTAACTTATGGAATCATAAACCAATGGGGAGATAAAGATCACTGTGAAAGTTGGAAAAATCTTTACATGAAAGATGGTGAAGTTTACATTGATCATCCACTCACAGGAGAACCTTTAAGGACAAGTGTTTTACATGCTGCTGGAGTTGGAACCATGGAAACAATTAAGCATTATGGTGACCAATATCAGTGGTTATATGGTATAATATCTGAAGAAGTATCCGATTACATTCGCTCTATCGTTGGAGATTAATAAGTGAAACAAATTCAAGATTTTTTGCAATCGATTGCAGATGAAGAAGGATTGTATCCATATCTAGCAAACAAGAAAAATTTTGTTGCAGGTGAATCTCCTGTCTACTACTCTGGCCCATACTGGGACAATCGTGAAGTAGAGACTATCATTCATTCTTTTCTTAAAGGAAAGTGGTTGGCTTCTGGTGAAGAAGTAAACAAATTTGAAAGATCTTTCTCAAAGAAGTTTGGAAAGAAATATTCTTTAATGGTAAACTCTGGAAGTTCTGCAAATCTTGTAATGATTGCAGCACTTAAGAAGAAGTATGGATGGCAAGATGGCGATGAAATCATTGTATCTTGTGTTGGATTTCCAACTACTATTGCACCAATTGTTCAGAATGGATTGAAACCAGTTTTTGTTGATATTGATTTTTCTGATCTGAACTGGGATGTAAATGAGATAGAAGATAAGATCACAACGAGAACAAAGGCCCTGTTCTCTTCACCAGTACTAGGAAATCCTTACAACTTTGATATTGTTTTGGATATCTGTGAAAGAAATAAAATTTTCTTAGTCGCAGATAACTGTGATAGTCTTGGTAGTAAGTGGGAAGGAAATTATCTAACAGATCATGCTATTGCTGCATCTTGCTCTTTTTATCCAGCACACCACATCTGTACTGGTGAGGGTGGAATGATTTCTTCTGATGATGAAGAACTCATTAACATTGCCCGTAGTTTTGCATGGTGGGGTAGAGATTGTTATTGTGTTGGACAACAGAATCTTCTTTCTTGTGGAACTTGTGGTAAGAGATTTGATAAGTGGATTGAAAAATATGATGGAATCATAGATCACAAGTATGTCTACAGTATTATGGGTTACAATCTAAAACCCATGGACTTTCAGGGAGCTGTTGGTTCTGTTCAACTTGAGAAGCAAGACGAAATTCATCAGTTGCGTAGAGAAAACAAAAAAGCAATCCAAGATCACTTTGAAAAGATTCCTGGAGTTCGTAGTGTTAACGAACATGAAAAAGCAGAGACTAGTTGGTTTGGTGTTCCAATTATTTGTAACAGTGTAGAAATTAAAAATTCTCTGACACAACATTTGGAGAAAAATAAAATCCAAACTAGAAACTACTTTGCTGGAAATATTCTGATGCACCCAGGATATAGTCATTTGGATTATTACAAAAATTATCCCAATGCATGTAAAGTTCTTGATCTGGTTTTCTTTGTTGGTTGCTCTCCAACAATCACAAAAGAAATGATTGAGTACATTGGAACCATTACAAAATCTTTTAACAATGAGAGTATCTGACTATATTATTGATCAAATTTACAAGGCTGGATGTGAACATATTTTCCTTGTAACTGGTGGAGGAGCAATGTATCTTAATGATGCAATTGTATCTCACAGTAAGATTGTGCCTGTTTGCAATCATCATGAGCAGGCATGTGCGATGGGTGCAGTTGCATATGCAAAATACACAAATAGTATTAGTGCAGTATGTCTAACCACTGGATGTGGTGGTACAAATGCAATTACTGGTTTGTTGGATGCTTGGCAGGATAGTGTTCCTGTTATTTTCATATCTGGCAATGTCAATAAACCACACATGGCTCCAGAGGGAGTTAGGAACCTTGGCGTTCAAGAAGCAAATATTATTGACATTGTAAAACCAATTACTAAGTATGCAGTAGTTGTTAATGATGCTAATGATATTGATGATATTATGAAGGATGCTATTCGAATAGCAACTCATGGTCGTCCTGGTCCTGTATGGATTGATATTCCAATGGACATTCAAGGAGCTCCTTGTTTCTCTCTGGAAGAAGAAATTAGAAAGTCTGAGAGACCTTTAATCCTTGCAGGAAATGGAATTAATTGTGCTAGAGCCAAAGATGAATTTAGAGAGTTTGTAGAGAAAACAAATATTCCTGTAGTAACATCATATAATGGTGTTGACTTGATTGATTCTAATGATCCAAACTTTGTAGGGAGAGTTGGAATTAAAGGAACCAGAGCAGGAAATTTTGCAATGCAAAACTGCGATCTTCTCCTGGTTATTGGTTGTCGTCTTCCAGTTCCAGTTACTGGATATAATTATTCAACCTTTGCTAGAGAGGCAAAGGTTATTGTTGTTGATATTGATAAAGACGAACACTCAAAAGATACTGTAAAGATTGATAGATTTATTCATAGAGATGCAAAAGATTTCTTGAACACATCTACATTCAATCGTCAAGAAACAGAATGGAATGAGACTTGTTTGAGATGGAGAGAACAATGGCCAATCTGCCCATCAGAAAATCCTTCAGAAAAAGTAGACCTTTATTATTTTACTCAATGTCTGAATGAATTGAAAAGAGATGATGATGTTGTGATTTCGGATGCTGGGTCAGCATATTATGTTTGCTCTCAGGCAACAAGTATCAGAGATGAACAACGGTACATTACCTCAAGTGCTCAGGCAGAGATGGGTTTCACTATTCCTGCATGTATTGGTGCAGCATTTGCAAAAAATGGAGATGTAATCGGAGTCACTGGAGACGGATCTTTTATGATGAACCTTCAGGAACTACAAACTATTGCTCACTATAATTTGCCTGTTAAGTTATTTGTTTGGAATAATGATGGATACCTTTCTATCAGAACAACACAAAAGAAATTTTTTGATGGTAGAGAGATAGGAACTGATAAGAGTAGTGGAGTTTCTATTCCAGATATTCGTAAGGTTGTTGAGAGTTTTGGAATTGCATACATTAGGGCTGAGGTTGATGGATTGAAAGGATCAATTGCAGCAACCTTAAACTATAATGGTCCCATTGTTTGTGAAGTTATTTGTGAAAAATGGCAAGAAGTTGTGCCAACACTAATGGGCAAAAAGAACGATGATGGAACAATCACTGCCAAACCTCTAGAGGACATGTACCCATTCTTGTCTAGAGAGGAGTTTTATGATAATATGTTAATCAAACCCCTAGACTGATATGCCTGCCGATAATAGAGATAAAGTAACTATTCTGAAGTTACAGAAACAAAAGAAGAATAAAGTAAAAACCGTAGGAGTTACTGCCTATGATTATCCACAAGCACTAATGGCAGATAATGCTGGTGTTGATTGGATTCTTGTTGGTGATTCTCTTGGAATGACAACCCTAGGATACAAGACAACTATTCCAGTAACAATGGATGATATGTTGAGATCTGCTAGGGCTGTATCTAGAGGAGTGAATCGAGCATTCACTGTAGGAGATTTGCCTTATATGTCATATCAAATCTCAAATGAAGATGCAGTAAAAAATGCAGGTGCATTTATTCAGGCAGGAATGGATGCAGTAAAGGTTGAAGGATGTATGGTTGATCGTATCAAAGCGATCTGTGACTCTGGTATTATGGTTATGAGTCATCTTGGACTTACTCCACATACTCGTGCCAAACTTGGTGGGTATAAAGTACAAGGAAAGACAGCAGATCAAGCAAAGGTTATTCTAGATCAGGCTTTACGTCTTCAAGATGCAGGATGTTCTTTTCTTCTATTGGAAGCAATGCCGAGAGAATCTGCTTTTATGATTGCAGAAAATCTTGATATTCCTGTATATGGAATTGGTGCTGGTGATAAAGTTGACGGTCAACTTGTAATCATGCACGATCTCATCGGCCTTTTCTGGGAATTTAAATCAAAGTTTGTCAAGAGATATTGTGAAGCAGGGCAACTTATTCAATCTGCTCTTTCTGATTATGTAAACGAAGTTCGTGATCTTAAGTTCCCTGCACAAGAGAACTTCTATGAAATTAAAGATGATGAATTAGAAAAACTTCTTGGTGATAATAAATGGAAGTATGAAAAAGAATAGAATTTTTTTCACTGGTGGTAATGGGTTTATTGGTAAAGAAGTTATACCACTACTCAAAAAAGATGGATACGATGTAGTTTCTCCATCTTCAAAGGAACTAAATCTTACTGACCATCAATCAGTAAAAGAATATTTCAATAGAAATGGATTTGATTATCATGCAATTGTTCATGCAGCTGTCATAGGTGGTCGCAGAATTAAGAAAGATAATCTCATAACTTATCTTGATAATATGAGAATCTTTGAAAATATTTTTTCATACTCAAAATATACTGATAGGTTTATCAATATTGATAGTGGAGCATCTTTCTTTGATAGTGGTGATATTCCCACAGATCCATACGGATTTTCAAAGTATTGTGCTGCAAGAAGTGTAAATGATTTTGAGCGTGGAATTAACCTAAAAGTATTTGGTTGTTTCGGTGTTTATGAAGATGATCATAGATTTATCAAAACAGCAATTAAAAATTACATTCAAAAGAAACCCATCACAATCTTCAAAGATAAGTTGATGGATTTCTTTTATGTAAAAGACTTCTATAAGATTTTGAAGTATAGTCTAGAAGCAGCACCTGGATTAATTATGGCCAGACCAAAAAATATAAATTGTGTTTATGATCGTAAATATTATCTGAGCGATATTGCAGAAATTATAAATGGTCTTGATAGTCACGAAGTTCCAATAATCATTGAGGATGATAAGAGAGATCAACCTTATTGTGGAAGTTTTAGTATTGATTTAAACTATATTGGATTAGAACAAGGATTGATGGATTTGTATGAAAGTATTCGTTAACGGCACATTTGATTTGCTGCACAGAGGACACCTAGAACTTTTAAACTATGCAAAAAGTATGGGTGATTATTTGATGGTTGGTATAGATACCGATGATCGTGTGCGCGAAAAGAAGGGTCCAACAAGACCTATACATAATCAAGAAGAAAGGAAATTTTTTCTAGAGAATTTAAAAGCAGTAGATGAAGTAAAACTTTTTTCTAGTGATGCAGAACTTGAAGGATTGGTGAAATCTTTTAAACCTGATATAATGATGGTAGGATCTGATTGGAAAGGTAAGTCTGTTATTGGTTCTTATTATGCTGCAAAACTAATATTCTTTGATCGGATAGGTGATTATGCCACAACAAAAACAATACAAAATATTATTGATCGGGGATAGTTGTACCGATCAATATGTCTATGGTAAATGTGAAAGACTAAATCCAGAAGCTCCAGTTCCAGTTCTGAATTATACACATACAACATCTACCATGGGTATGGCATGGAATGTTAGGAATAATATCATGTCTTTTGGTTGTGAAGTATATTTGTTGACACAAGAAGAGAAGATAGTAAAGACAAGATATATTGATGAGAAGTCAAATCAACAAATTCTTAGAGTTGATAATGAGCCTTTAGTTTTACCTTTTAATTATGATCTTCCAAACCAAGAAGAATTTGATGCTCTTGTTATTTCTGATTATAATAAAGGGTTTTTGACCAAACAAAAAATGTTTGAACTTGTTGATTGGTTTAAAGGACCAATTTTTATTGATAGTAAAAAGACAGTTCTTCCTGTTGATAGTGCTTATATAAAAATCAATGATGAAGAATATAAAAAATTAAAGTTCACATCTCCCAATCTGATTGTAACCAAGGGATCTCAAGGAGCAGAGTACCAAGGAAAATTATATCCAGGGGAGAAAGTAAGTACATTTGATGTTTGTGGTGCAGGAGATACTTTCTTATCTGCTCTAGTTGTTTTTTATCTGGATTATGGTAGAATAGAAGATGCTATACCATATGCAAACAAGGCTGCATCTATTGCAGTTCAACACCAAGGAACTTATGTTTTGACAGAGGAAGATATTAATGAAGTATGTCGTTGATATTGATGGAACAATATGTAATAAACCAGATGAGAACTATTCGGATGGTGACTATTCCAAAAGTGTTCCAATTCAACATCGAATCGAGCAAATAAATAAACTGTATGATGAAGGACATACGATAATTTATCTCACAGCTCGTGGGATGGGTAGACATAAAAATTCTAGAATGCTAGCATATAAAGAGTTTTATGATCTAACTCATTCTCAATTAGTTGGTTGGGGATGCAAATTCCATGAACTTCATATGGGCAAACCTGCAGGTGATTTCTACATAGACGACAAGGGTATCAATGACAAACATTTCTTCAAGACCTAGAGCTGGTGACCCCATTAAATTTGTTTCCAAAGGATGGGGATATGAAAAGTGGATTGTGAACTGCGAACAATATTGTGGAAAAATATTGTTCATTGCAAAAGGAAAGCAATGTTCATGGCACTTTCATAAGAAAAAAGACGAAGTATTTTACGTTCAAAGCGGTAGGATTAAAATTCTATACGGATGGGACGATAATATAGAACTTGCCAGCGTGGCTTTTTTAGAAAAGGGTGACAAGTTTCATGTTCCCACAGGAATGAAACATAGAATGTATGCTCTTGCAGATACAGAACTCTTTGAGTTTAGTACAGAACATTTTGATGAAGATAGTTACAGAGTGATTAAAGGAGACTGAAATGAGTTTTGACATTAAATTGGTGGAGGGAAATCATCGAGGTTTCCTCTCCAACTTCATTACGATTTTGACTAGTTTTAGAGCACTTGAAAGGGCTGGCATTGATCTGAATAAGGTCTGCATTGATCCTTCAATGTTCATGCTTTATGGCAATCCAAATAATTGGTTTGATCCCAATAGAGTATCTTCTGACGCATCAAAAGTAGCAAACACTCAAGAACTCTTTGATTGTGACTATCCTTGGGCTTCATTTAGAGATTTTGATCTAGCAAAATATCTTAAGTATTTGCCCTTCAATGAAAGGATGCAAGCAAAGATAGATGCTATTCCCAGAGAAAAGTATATCAATGCTCTTGGTGTGCATTATCGTGGAACTGACGGTATTGGTCACACTGAGTTTGTTGCTGTAGAGAAGTACCTGAAAGCAGCAGAAGATGAGTTTTCTTCTGGTGATTATGATTCAATCTTTCTTGCCACTGATCAAACTAATATCGTTGACATCTTCAAGGAAAAGTTTGAAGGTATTGAAGTTCATTGCTATGACCATCAAAGAACGATGAGTAATGCGGGACTACATTACTCTATTCAGGCACAACCAAATAGTTCTGAGAGGATTCTGGCTGGAGATGAGGTATTAATTGATGCCACTACTCTGTCTCTATGTAAGACAATGATTGGAAAGTCTTCCAACATTACTAACTATGCAAGGATTCTTAATCCTTTCCTAGAGACTCTTTATCAAGATTTGGATAGTAGTAATGATCATGGTGATCATCGTGACTTTAGTGAGCATGGATATATTGAAAGGTTCCCTCAGATTCGCACAAAAGATATTCAACCATTCATCTTTAACTGGAGAGGACAGTTTGAAAAAACTTGTGCAATTGAAGACTCTCTGAAAGAAATTTTTGGTGAAGTCACCGTTATCAATAGTGATGAGGAGAATACTCGTCCAGGTTGGATTGACCTTGGAGATGAAGCTTACTTCACTATGCAGTTCCGAAAAGCACTGGAATTACTTAAACCAGAAAAGAAAGTTTTAATGCATTGTCAAGGTGATACAGTCTTTGACAATTATGAAGGACTTGTAAAGGATGCAAGAAAATATTATAATCTATATGAGTGGGGTGTTTATGCTCCAGATGTAACTAATGTTTGGTATACTCCCGAGAATACTGACATTGATGGTATTGAATCTGAAGATGAAAATATCAAAATGGTTGCTTGCACTGATGAAACAGTATGGTTTATTCATAGAGACATTATTAGTGATTACTATGAAAGAGGCTTGTCCGAAGTCATGACCCATGAAAAAATGAAAATGGGTTGGGGATGGGATCTTGTTATGAATGGACTTTCTTTCCTGAGAGGTAGACCAGTCATACGCGATTATGCTCACCAAATTCAACATGCTCAGGGAACAAACTATAATAAAAATTCTGCCGGCGAAGAGATGGCTGGATTGTGGCAAAGTCTTCCTGCTGATTTGCAAGAATGTATTTCTTACATCAAAGGGGATAGAGAGAAACTAATTAAGTATTTTTGAAGATGGACAAGAATAAATCTAAATTTAAACTTGAAGGCCTTCCCCATATCTACTGGTTAAATCTTGATAGCGATGTTGACCGTAGACAATATATGGAGAGTCAATTTGAGTATTGGGAAATCACTAATCATACTCGTATCTCAGGATATGATGGTAGAGTTGATGATGTCTCCTCTCATCTTAAAGGAAGAATACCAGACAATGTAAGTCAAAATGAACTTGGATGTTGTCTTTCTCATATTAAAGCAATCAAACATTTTTATGAAAATACAAATGATGATTACTGTATGATTGTTGAGGATGATGTAAATCTAGATATTGCAAGATTTTGGAATTTCACTTGGAGAGATTTCTTTGCAGAAGTTCCTTATGACTGGGATTGTATTCAATTGACTACAATTTGCACTGGGGATATTCATGTTAGATTGCATCTTAAATTTATCAATGATTTTTCTGCTGCTGTATATTTGATTACCAGACATCATGCATCAAAAATTATTAAAAACCATGTTCGTGGCGATAAGTACAAGTTGGACAATGGGGTAAAACCAAGAGCTGTATCTGAAGATGTGATCTTGGAAACGGGAAAAACATATACAATCCCATTGTTCCTTTATAATCTTGGACTTGGATCTACGATCCATCAAGAACATATTTCAATATTCCATAAAGGGCCTCACGATGCGCTTTTAAATTTCTGGCAACAAAATGGTTCTTCTGTGAATATTAAAGAATATATGAACTATGATCCTTATCTTGGTCGGATAACCGAAAATTCTGCTGCTCAACAGCAAAACTCTTGACAAGGTTAAAGGTTCGTAGTAAACTAAATAAGTACTTAAGAATTCTGTAGTAATTCTTAATAATCTAAATGTCGTTTAGTACTAAAACACTTTTATGAAACTCAAACAACTGATGCTTGCACCTGTTGCTCTGGGTATGGTTGCTCCTGTTGCTGCGAATGCCGCAGACCTTAACATGGCAGCAGTCAACCAATATGCCTCTGCAGAGCAGGTTACAAGCGTTACTCAATTCTCTGATGTCCAACCAACTGATTGGGCATACTCTGCACTCAGCAACC
>Ga0099850_1001284_pt1 | contig 11715 bp, 15 predicted proteins | sample CB_VirMetaG_5_FD_79182 | JGI IMG/M metagenome (GOLD analysis project Ga0099850, IMG submission 79182) | Freshwater to marine saline gradient viral communities from Chesapeake Bay - CB_1508_1D Viral MetaG | ecosystem: Environmental > Aquatic > Marine > Coastal | place: USA: Chesapeake Bay...
ATCCATTCGGTCATCTACCTTAACAATATTAAGGTAATCAATTACACACATTTTAACATCGTGTTTCTTAGTCATTAAATTTAAGTAATGGTCTATTTTTGCCAAAGATAGGTTTACATCGTCTACAATATGAAAACGTTTATCTTTAAAAGGTATTTTACCGGTTTTTAAAGAATAATCAAATTCTTTAAAATCACCTGTTTGTACTAGTTTTTTATAGGCGTCTTGTGATTCTTCACTTGGTTGATAAAACGTATCAAGTTTAGTTTTAGCTAACAACAACTTGTTTTCTAAGTTAAGCTCGTTCTTAATAAAACGCATAAAAGGTACACCAGATAGCATACTCATTAGTCGATAATAAACTTCAACATAACGCATTTCAATACTCATAAAAAGTACTGAATTATTATTATTTTCAAATTGATGTTTAGCAGTGTTAAGTGTAATGATAGACTTACCACTACCTCTGCGCCCTCCAAACATTATAAGCTCTTCTAAACCAAATCCGCCATTAACAGCATCATACTCTGTAGATAAACCACTAGAGTACATAATAAATTTTTCTTCTCCGAGAAAAGAGTCTATTGTTGCAACATCAAAAAGTTCCTCACCCTCAGGCAGGAACTTATGTAGTTCTAGTACATGATTTTGAATATTATCAATAATCTCAGCTCTTTCTAGGTTTTCGAGCTGATCCATAAATTTATCTAACCAATTAACAGTTTCTTCTCTAATAAAATAGTCTTGTAGTTGGTCTGCTATAAATTGATTAGATAAATATTGATCTTCAGGCGTTTCTTGAAATATTTGCGAGTTCAAATAATCTTTTATTTGTTCTTTTCTTTGTATCTCATAAAACTCTTGCATTGTAGGAATACGCATATGAGTTTCGTAAAATTTAACAATCTTACGAAATAGAATGAGATTTGTGTCACTAAAAAATTTAGTTACTAGTTTATTGTAAAAATCAGTGCTTTGCGTAAGCAAAAGCCTTCGCAAAGCAATTTTTTGTATGTCAATTATCATTATTTACTTACCACCGGAAATAATTCTGCTCTGGGCACAAACATTTTTCTAAAAGCATAGTCACTCTCTACCCATACTTCATAGGTTTCTCTTCCAGTATCGGCAATTAGGTCTTCCACTCTTTTGATATGGTTTTTTAATGACTCTAATTTCCAACTAGTGCCATCATCTAACTCCCAATATATTTGATAGTGTACATCCAGTACAGGTTCAGGATGCCTACCTCCATACTTCCAAGGAGTAAGCTCTACCCATCTCTGTTTACCTTGACGTAATCTTTCCGCATATTCCTCGTCATACACTTGAAGAATAGAAGCAAAAGAATTTTCGGCTCCATAAAATACTTTATCTCGTTCTTTAAACTTTACGTCTAGGTCTTGAACAATATGCTCTGTTTTTGCAGGTGCATTTTTTCCTCTAGCTCTAATTGGTACATTAGACTCTAACAGTACACTTTTTACTCGTTGGGGGGATATATAGTATCTTGAAGCAATAGCACTTTGTGCTTCACCTTTTAAATAGCTATTAATAATATCTTTTTTTATAGCTTCTGTTAAAGGTGTGTTTTTAGCTTTTTCTTTTAGTTCTTTTTCTCGTGCTTCTTTAGCCTTAAAGTCTTCAATTATTTTTTCTAGTCGTTTAGTGTTATAAGCAATACCCAAATGCTCACACACAAACTTTTTAGTTTTCTTTGTTTTTAAATACCAAATAGCTTGTCTAATTTTAGCTTCAGGTATTTCTTGTGTTTCAATCTTTTTAGCCATATAAAAAACCCACCATAAATTAATGATGGGTTAACTATAACAAATATTTAGTTAATAGTCAAGTATAATTTTTAATTAATTACTACCTTTTCCATACCTATGTCGTAAAGGTCTAGAACTACTTCTTTTATTAAACCTGTTTTTGTATATATTGCGGTATAATTATTACTAAGCAAAGTATTAACTCTATAAATCTTTTCTAGTGCAAAACTAGCTTTATATGCTTTTTTTAAATTAATATACTTTTCATCAGTTTTATCTACTTTAGGATAAAAACGACAAATTAGAGCATAGATATATTCATCTAGCTCTTTTTGAGATAAAGAAAGTATAAAATTTAACGTAGTATTGTCTAGTTCGTATAAATAAAAATCTGTATCAGAACTCAATAATATTCTCAAAAAAAGGGCGACAATTAGCCGCCCTTAGTTACTATATTAATTACTCTTTTGACGCTTTTGGAGTATAGTCTGTAGCAGAAAGTCCGCGACGACTAAGTACTGTTTTAACTCCGCGTTCAGTTTTGCCAAAATGCTCAGCAAGTTCTGCAACAGTGTGCTTAGTAGCAAGATCTTCGATACCTTCATATGCATCACTACGAGATACTTTCTTATCACGCTGTGGAGCTTTAAGTTGCATAGAAAGAAGTTTACCACGAATACTTGATACTGGCTTACCAAGAGCTTCAGCAATATCTTCAATGAAAGAACCACCCAGTGCCATTTCTGTGATTGTTGCTTCTTCAGCTTCAGTATATGTGCGTGGTGCAACTTTCTTTTCAGCTGGTTTAATAGCGCCAGTCATTTCCAAGCTTAGAGCTTTACCATTAATCTGGCGAGAATTAAATTTCCCACCTGCTACCCGCTCAGCAATTTCTTCTGCTGTAAAAACACCGTCATTAGCTTCTAGAAACTCGCGAAGCTCGTTAGTTTCTTCTTCAGTGAAGGTAGGGGCTGCTTTTGGCTTGTGTGGCACATCATAGCCTTGCTTACGCAACTTAGCAGTAACGCTACGACGCGGGAACTCAAACTCGTCACAAAGTTGAGTAATGATGTCTTCAGTAACACCAGAAGAGCAAAGCTCTTCCATACGAGTTACCATTTCTTCTGTGTATTCAAATTTAGCCATATTTTTTTGTATCCTCTTGTAAATTTACATGTTTGATTGTGTTGTTATTTCAACAACTAAAGCTATATTAGCAAAACTTAACAAAACAAGCAAGAAAAAATTTAATTTGTTTTTTGTCTTATTGTTTTACTTTGCCAGAACGCTTTTGTTGTCTCAATATAAATATATTATCTCTTTTTAAATCACTATGCAAATTCAATTTTGTTTTTAGTTACTACTTTGCCCTAATTTATTTTTAATTCCGTCTACCACTCGCTCTAAGTTAGATTTTTTTGTAAGATTTAAGCCTTCTATCTCTATACCAAGTATCTGCTCTAACTCTATTACCATACTTTTAACGCTTCTTTTATCTGGCTTATCGTCTGAGGGTTTTCTATATATTTTTAACTGTACTAATTTACTAATTATACTTCTAGGTTTTTTCTCAAAGTAATCAGCTATTTCTGTTACTTCTTGTTTTTCATCGTTATAGAGTCTAATAAGCTCTAACTCCTCTTCAGGGCTCCACGCTCTATTATTCATTCTTCTTTCCTTTCAAATAGTTCTAACTGTTTACTATCTAACACCTCATTATTTATAGTACCTAAATAAATACTAGTTAATAACTCTCCAGCGTCTGAAAACATTTGTGCTATGACATCTACATACTCTGCTTTTATAGCTATACCTTTTTTAGTAGGAAACCATATTTCTTCATCAGGATCTTCTATATACTCCCTAAGATGGACATACCACTGACCTTTAAACTGATTTACAGTAACTTTTAAACCTTTTCCGTTTATAGGCTGATGTACAAATCCTAAATCGTATTCATCCATTTTTTAGCCTTTTAGGTTCATCAAAATTATTTAAAACATAGTCTATAGCTTCTTTATATTGTTCTCCTACATCTTTCCATGTGGATAGCTTACTGGTATCAGTTTTTATGTTGTTAACATTATTAATTGCATTATTTAGTGTTTTGGCTAACGAGTTAAGATCTGGTTCTAAAACCCATTTGTGAGATCCCATTAAAGTTGTAGCATCTTCAGGCTTTAATCCAAATATATTGTGCAGATTAACAAACTTTTTTGTACTAGTAATTTTATAGTCACTTACAAAGTCTTCTGTAGAACCTCCTTCAGTAACTATAGGAATACAGCCGCAAGCCATTGCTTCTTGTATATGCATACCAAAACCTTCTCCTCTATAAGGGTGTATCACAATGTTACAAGATCTGTATAAATCAGCCATCTCAGTTTCGCTTTTTATACTGTCGTCATATGTTATTTTAGCACATTTGTTAGTATATTGAAGTTTTATAATATCTTCTTGTATGTTAGAAGCACCATAAACCTGAGGAGTGTCTTTTATTATAAGTTCTAAAGGCATATCTTCTTTAGTAGCAGCACCCCAGACTTTTAATAATAGATCTAGTCCTTTTCTATATTGAGCACACCCTACAAACACTATTTTAACGTAATCTACACTATCTTTTTTCTTATCAGAGTAAAATACTTTTGGGTCATATCCATTAGCAATAGTTTTTATTCTTTTTGGATTAATTCCACTATTTTCAAATATCTGTCTAGTCCAATTACTCGGTGTAATTAATAAGTCAGAAAACGTTTCAAACTTATACTGCCACTCCATAGGTATAGCGGAAAACTCCCAGGGTTGAATATATATAAGTTTTGTTTTATCCGATTCTGGCCATCTCCATATAGGAGGATAAGCGTGTCTTATTTCTACGCTTGGTTCAGATATATTTTTATTACAAAGAGTTAGTAGTTCTGAAATTTCTTCATTATTAACTTTATGTGAGCTGTCGGGAACGTCTAGAGGCATAATTTCAATATCTAACAACTCTTTAAGCTGTAGCACAACTTTTCTATTTACAATAGATAATGAATGGTTATCAAAAAACTTACCTATAAACCTAAGTGAATTATTCATATATTTTACTCGCTTGTTCGTTTAAATACTCTGTAAACTCATCTTTTGGAACAAACTTGAGAGTAGGCCATTGAGGTCCCATATTACTAGTTTTAAAATTGATTAAGTTTTTATAGTTAGTTAAGTTTACTTGTTTTTGTATTTCGTAAAAAGGATCTTTTTTGCTTTCTATAGAATGACCAAAATTATTAATTTTAGTGCGTAAATCTTTTTGAGGTCTGCAAAAACTGTAGTGTAGTATTGCTAAAGGTGTTAATACTTTTTTCTCTGCGTTTGTCCATCTACAATAAGTATAAGTATGTAAATTTTTTCTAGCAGAAAAACCTTGAACATCTTTTTTAAATATGTTGTTTCTGTTTTCGTCTGCTATTACTAGATAGCCGTCATCAAACTCTTTGTAGACTAAAAACCAAGTAAACATTAGTTCTATATTATTATAAGACTCTACAATAGGAAAATAGTCTTCAAAAAAGTGTTTTGCATTAATTAGTATTTCATCTGCATCAAAACTAAATACCCAATCATTAGCACATTGTTCTTTTAAAAAATTACGCTCGTGAGTATCGTTTTCTATAGGAACAGAGCTTCTGTGAAAATTATGCTCTACTACTTTGATTTTATCTTTAATATCAATTTTTTGTAGCTCAGACCATATAGTATCTTCATCGAAACTAAAGTTATTTTTGCTCCAACTAATTCTATCTTCGTCTAGGCCTAAAACTATTTCATCTACATATTTATAATAGCTTGGTATGCTTTTTAATAAGTAGTCTGCATCATAGCTTATCAAGCTTATCGCGCTCTTCTGCTGTGTACGTTTCATAAAGTCCTATTCCTTGATTCCATAAATGTTTTTGTTTTGAAAAAGCTTTACGTCTTTTTGCTGCTTGTAAAGCACGTTTATGAGCTTTTTTGTTACTCTTACTATTATTTTTCTTCATATATTAATCTGTCTAATGTTTGTATTAATTCACTATCTTTCCATTTTTTATTGAAAATTTCGTGGTTTATTCTCCATTTGTCTTGTTTTGTTGGGTCTGCTGATTGGATTCGTTTGTTGTCTTTGCCTTCAAAGTGAAGTAGTTTAACAGGTGTTTGATATATTTTCCAACCAAGCTTACGGGCAGTAATACAGTAATCCACATCACGATAGTAAGTCCAATAATAAGAGGGATCAAAATTGCCAACACTATTAATAGCATCCCTACGCAGATATATGCCGCCGAACGTAATCCAGGATACTTCTCTGATTTTACCGTCATATTGGCCTTTATCCGATTCCAATTGTTTAGATGTTCTTGAACTATATAATTCAAGTCCTCCTCCAAAATGTATCGCCTCTCCATCTACAAATTGCCCTCCTGCATGTTGTATATAATAATTATTTTCTTCGTCTTTTGCAGGGTATAGTAGAGTTGTACCTAACATACCTGCTTCTGGAAATTGTTTTGCATACTTGCACAGTTTATAGTACCAATCATTATTAGTATCTTCACTTAATGGCAGCATATCAGCATGCAGTATTATAATATCTCTATCACTATAAGTATTCCATAGTGTTTGATATGCAAGGTCACTACCTATTCTACCTTTGTCTTCCCAAAAAACAACAGGCAGTTTATAGCCTAGTGTTTGTTTTAATTTAGTTATTTCTTCTTGATGTATGTAAGGTACTACTATTAATGGTTCCATAGTTCTTTACCTTTTTCAACATACCAATCTGCAAATGAAGATACTAACATATCAGGACTTACATTATATATACAAGAAAAACCGTTTTCAGTTAGGGGACATTTTTTAGGCCAAAAACCCCATTCTGTTTGTGGACCTTCATGACTTGCATTTGGAAATGTTTTTGGTTTAACACACGCATACGTTCCACAATGTAATTTTGATTTTGCTGATCGGTGCCAACCAGAATGATAAAATTCCGGACTGTCGTATTCGTGAGGAAATACGGAAGATATACTTATTGTATCTACTCCAATACCTGCAGCAACATGTACAGGTAATCCCATAGGTCCTATAAAAATATGGCTATTGTTTAAGTTTTGTAAAGATTGCAACAAACTTCCTGTTTCTACGTCTCTACCTAACAACATTATTTGCGCTCGTATACGATTTTGCTCTAAATAGTATTTTAGCTTAGTTAAAAAACTAATACGCAGCGCTTCGTTTTTAGTTTTTCTATTCCAGTCTAGAGGTCCTGGCATTGCTATAACAAGGTGGTCGGTAGGTAGTTTTTTATCTGAATCTACATTAAAACTAGTTTCTGTATCCCAAAAATCTGTTTCTCCATACTTTTCAAACAGTGCAGAAGACTGGCTACGAACAATACCTAAGTCTGAATACCAACTATGTTGTTCTATTACTTCATCAAAATGCACGGGTTCTTGAGTATTTCCCAGTAATTGAACTGCTGGTCCTTGCTCTGTAGCAATAATTTGACCTACCCCTTCTATATCATCTTGCAGCGATAGTAGTTCTAAAAACTCTAAACTTTCGTTTTCACCTTCAGCGGTTGTAGGTACTAAGTTTTGTCTAGTACAAAAATATATTTTAGACTCTGGAAACCGTTTTTTATATAGTCTTGCTGTATGAGTTCCGAGTAAACAATCTCCAGCTGCTTGAGAGTTGTATATTAACACATTTTTCATTTATTAAATAGCCTTTCTGTCCAAGTACGAGGTGTTTTATCTGTAATTATCTCTAGCTCTAAGTGGTAATTAAACTCTCTATGTGGTTGACGTTTCATCCAGGTTGTAGTATCTCTAATTACATCTTCAGTAGTGTATTTAGTTTTATAACCTAGTAATTTTTTAGCTTTCTCGGTGCTTACCCACGCGTGTTTTACTTCTCTAGGTCTATCTGGCAAATGTTGAATATTTGGTTCTACATTAAAGTATTTAGCAACACTATGCGCTAATTCTTTTATAGTTATTTCTGTTCCGTCATCTGGACCAATATTAAATGTTTCTCCTGAAAGTATATAGTCTTTGTTTTTATAAGCTGACTCAAAAGCATCTACACAGTCTTCTACGTGTGAAAAACTACGTTTTTGTAGTCCATCTCCATAAATATAAATAGGTTTTTCTCTTTTTAGTTGATTTGCAAATATGCTCATTACATTTCTAAAAGGGTCACTATAACATTGATGAGGACCACATACATTATGGGGAATCATAGTAATAACTTGCATACCATATATATCACTCATAAGTTTTAAATGTTGCTCTGCGTGTAGTTTAGCTAATCCATAAGGGTCAATCGGATTTGGTGTATGATGTTCCCTAAAAGGAGGGCTACCCTCTCCATATCTAGCCATAGAACTAGTATTAATAAAAGTCGCAACGCCAGTTGCACAAGCGGCGCTGGCTATAGAAGCTGTGCCTGCATAAATATTTTCTACAATAGTTTTAGGGGCAAATACACTTAATCCTTCATGTGCTAGTGCAGCACAATGAATTACTAATTCAGGTTTATAAAACTTAAATATTTTAATTATTTTTTTGACGTTTAGAATATCTATATTGTAGTATATAAAAGACTTATCTTGCCTAGGCATATTACTTGCATAACCACCTATTAAGTTATCAATACCAATTACTTTAAAACCTAGTTTTATAAACCTATAACATAGGTGGCTACCTATTAATCCAGCACTACCAGTTATTACTACTGTCTTCATTGTTTTTCTCCAAAAACACAAAAACTAAAAGCAGAGTCTCTTTCAGATGCAAATACATTTTTAAGTCCTAATACAAATTTAAAATAATATTCTATTTGTTCAGGTTTAAAATTGTTTACGTGTCTTTTGGTAGTCATAAACCTAGTATCCCAATATTCACAGTCAGTGTGAGGTAAGTAAAGAAATATAATACCTTTAGGCGCTAGTATTTTCTTCCAGTAGTGTAAAATTTCTTCCCAATTTTCAATATGCTCTAAACAATGAGAACTAAATATATATTCTAAATCACCTTCTCTAGGCAAATTAGATGCGTGCCAAGGATTTTCTTTTAATTCTATATCAGCTAGTATTGCTCCCGGAAAAGCCCATTCTGGTTTTTTACACCCTACATCAACACCTAAATTTTTTCCTTTTAATACTTGTTTAGCTATAGGTAATATATATTGAGCGTGATTTCCTTGTGCTAAAAATTCTGGATAGTGCTTATCCATAAAATTAATTAATTTCATTGGTTTCCTACCCATTCATTTATTGCTGATATAATATAGTCAATTTCTTTTTCTTGTAAAAAAGGGTGTATTGGTAAGCTTATTAATTCTTTTGAAAAACGATTAGTATTAACAAATTCATCTTGATTATTTGAGTTTATAGCTTTACTTTTTGCTAAAGGTATGGGATAGTGTATAATAGTAGGTATACTTTTATTGTGTAAAAAACTTTGTAACGATTCTCTGTTTTTTACTAGTATAGGATATATATGATAAGAATTGTACTCACAATATTCAGAAGTCTTAGGCAGAACTATATTATCATTTTCTTTTATGTTAGAAGAATAAGCATTAGCAACTACTTGTTTTTTATTATTCCATTCATCTAAGAATTTTAATTTTTGAGTTAAAATACAGGCTTGTATTGTATCTAATCTTGCATTCCAACCTATAACCTCATGGTCATATTTTACAACAGAACCTAAGTTACGTAATTTTAAAAGTCTGTTATAAATTTCTTGGTTATTAGTTGTTACTAAACCCGCATCTCCTGCAGCTCCTAAATTTTTTCCTGGATAAAGAGAAAATGCAGATACATCACCAAAAGTTCCTACTTTTTTACCATCAAAAGCAACTGTTCCGTGTGCTTGCGAGCAATCTTCTATAATTAAGCAATCGTAATTTTCTGCTATTTTTATTATTTCTTTCATATTGCAGCTGTGTCCATATAAATGAACAGGAACTATTAAGTTATTATCAGCTTTTTCTCCATACTGTTCTATTGCATTTTCTAATGAAACTACATCAATTTGAAAATACTCATCGCAATCTACAAAAACAAATTTACAAGAATTTTCTAGGTCTCCAAAAATTATACCAAATAGTGTTGCTATATAAGTGTTAGCGGGTATATATACATTAGTACTACCTGATAGTTGTAAAGAGTTAAAAGCTAGTTTTAAAGCATCAGTACCATTACTTGTGCCTACACAAAAAGTGCTATTGTTCCATTCACTAAAAGCTTTTTCAAATTGCTTTACTGGTTCTCCTAAAATATAATTGCCGTTTTCTAAAATACTAGTCAGTTCGTCAATAACTATATTTTTAATACTATGCCACTGATTTGTTAAATCATTAAATTTAATTTTCATCTAGTATACTCATAACTTTTAGCGTTAACTCTTTATTAGTATTGTTATTAATAAAAGAATCTATAGAAGCTTTTAGCGGTTGTTTTGTTTTTGATAAGAATTGACGCTCACTTCCAATATATAATTCTTGGTTTATATCGTTCCAGTAAACTGTGCCTTCATTAAATACAAAATAGCAATCTCTATTCTTTACTGGGTGTTCCCAACTAGTATTAATAATTGTTTTAACACTATCAAATAAATAAACACCAAAAAAACTATCCTGTTGTTGTGATAGTTTATTAGTTCTAAAGCTGTAAGATAATTCTTTAGTTATTTTAGTAGGATTTAGTAAATAAATTAAAATTGATAAGTCGTGAGATGCCAAATCATAGAAAGAATTTACGTCTATTCTTACTGGTCCTTTATTTAACCTATTCATACTAATATGTTGTAGATTACCTAGTTTTTTGCTAGTTATAATATTTTTTATCTCGTTAACTTCTTCATTATAGGTAAATAGCCAATCTACAAATAAATTACAATTATTTTTTTCTGCTATAGAAAATAGGTCTTTAGACTGCTCTAGAGTAAAGGTTAGTGGCTTTTCACAAAAAACATTTATTTTGTGCTCTAATAAATTTTTACATACTGAATAGTGATTTGCGGTATTTACTGCAACAAATACATGAGAACACTTTAAAATATCTTCATAACTGCTAGTATCTGGATTAGTTATATCATATACAACAACATTATAGTCTTTTAAATTTTTATGTAGTATTTTCCCCCAATACCCATAACCCACTAATCCTAGTTTCATAAAATGTAACCTTTTATTTTTTCTTTTATAGACATAAATCTTTCAGTTTCTTCAGCCAGAATATTTTTTGATACTGCGTGCTTTTCTAATCCTATTTTATTTTCTTTTATGTATTTTGCTGGACTACCTACCCAAATACCTCCTGGAAGTACATTTAAATTTTTTGTGATAGTACTATTCATACCTGTCATAACATAAGAACCTAAACACTGGTACTGATGTGTTATAGTTCCCAATCCTGTATTTACTCCTTTCATCACATACGTATAACCACCTAATATAGTATTAGTAGATATAGTTACATCATCTTCTATAACTACATCATGGGCTATATGAGAATGAGACATAATAAATACATTATTATGTATTTTAGTACTTTTTGATTGTTTAGTAGGTAAGTGTATATTCGTAAATTCTCGTATAGTGTTATTATTACCTATAGATACTATACCTTCAAATTCGTGTTTTCTAGATTGGCCTTCTGTGCCTATGCAAACATACGGATATATTACGTTACCTGTACCTATTTCAACGCTATCCCAATTAATGTAGGCAGTAGGGTGTATAAAATTACCGTTTACTTCTTCAAAACCTTTAAGTTTAGACATATTAACAACACTCATATAATTGTTGTAGCTTCCCAAACAGCTTCCCAGTTAATTAGTGGTGTCATACATCCTTCTGTTAAATGAGTACTCTGTCCTGGTATAGGACAAATTGCTTTTTCCTTACC
>Ga0099850_1001285_pt1 | contig 11711 bp, 26 predicted proteins | sample CB_VirMetaG_5_FD_79182 | JGI IMG/M metagenome (GOLD analysis project Ga0099850, IMG submission 79182) | Freshwater to marine saline gradient viral communities from Chesapeake Bay - CB_1508_1D Viral MetaG | ecosystem: Environmental > Aquatic > Marine > Coastal | place: USA: Chesapeake Bay...
GCAATGAACAATAACAACGTAACACATCCAAGTCATTATCAATTTAATAAACCTTGTGCTGAAGTTAGGGATGTAATTAATGATAGAGTTGGCCAAGGTTATTATAGTTTACCACAACACACAGTCTATGACTACAGTAATGCTATCAAGTATCTTCTACGTGCTCCATTTAAGAGTGGACTAGAAGATTTCAAGAAAGCAGCATACTGCATCCAATGTATCATCGAGAAGTATACCAATGAAAGCTCTGATTGATGGAGATTTGTGCGTTTATCGGCCAGGTTTTGCAAGTCAGCATACTATGTGGAGGGTCTATATCAAGGGAGAGGAGAAGGATGGTTTTTTGGCCAGTTTTCGATATAAAAATAAAGCGATCGAGTGGGCTACATACTGGGGTCAAGAAGATTTTATCTTAGTACCAGAGTTAGAACTAGAACCATACGGTATTGCGCTCTACAATGCTAGAGCTTTCGTCAATACTATCTTAGATACTTTACATCCAAGTGAATATGTGTTATACTTCTCTTCTGCTTCAAACTTTAGGGTAGAAGCAGCTACTATCCTACCATACAAGGGACACAGGAAGGAAGAGGATAAGCCCAAGTACTACGATGATATCAAGAAGCACTTGCAATCTAAGTACAAATATGATATAATCGAAGACATTGAAGCAGATGATGCAATGAGTATAGGATTATGGAATGACATAGAGAATACAATTATTGTAACACAAGATAAGGATTTAAACATGGTTCCTGGATGTCACTATAATCCAGTAACTAAAGAACAGTATGATATCACACCACTAGAAGGATGTAGAAACTTCTATAAACAAATCATTACTGGAGATCCAGTAGATAATATTCCTGGACTGTATAAGTGTACAGGTACTATGGTAAATAAAAAGAAATACCTGGATCCATTTAATGAGATGATTGGTGAGAATGAGATGATAGATTTTGTGAATGAAGTATATGATTATAACTATGAAGTGATCAATGAGATAGGTACTTTACTTTGGATGCTTCAATCAAAGAATCAAGTATTTAAGTTTGGAGAAGAATACTATGCAATATAAACTAGTAGTCGTAAGACACCCTGAAAATCTAGAGAAGGAAGTTAATCGTTGGTTAGCTGAAGATTGGAAACCAATGGGTGGTGTAGCTACCAGTTCATTCGGTCATGTGATGCAAGCATTAGTGAAGTATGGAAATGAGTAACACATATAAAGATAGAAATGTAGCTTTAGTAACAGACGATAGATGGAAGTTTAAAGGAGGACCACTACCAGTGAAGAAAGATAATCCACCAAGGATTTGTTATGAGTGTGAGGGTACAGGATACTATGAAGATCTTCCTTGTACTCGGTGTGATGGTGAGGGTGTGATCTATGACTGAATATAACTTTGAAGATTGGGAATATGTCAACTACACAACAGAAAAAACAAAAAGGAAGGACACTCCAGCAGTGGATGAGAAAGAAGCTGATAGAGATATTGGATCTAAAGGAGGACGACGTAATTTCTCGGAGCATGGGAAGTCCAGGCGAAGATATAATTCTCTCTTATTCGGCTAAACAATCCTTCCCCTGTAGTATAGAATGTAAGAATCAAGAAACAGCTAAGATGGTATACGATTGGTTAGATCAAGCTAAATCAAATGCAAATGGACTTGAACCAATCGTAGTATTCAAAAGAAATTATAAACAACCAGTGGTGATTGTAGATGCTACCTACTTCATTAAGCTCTTTGCTAACCGAGTTGAATAAACTTGACACTAAGTTAAAACTTTTAGACTGGAAGTTAGAAGAGTTAATTAAAGCACTTCCATTTATAGATCTTGGTGAGGACATTAATGAAATCTTGGAGGGTATTGAATATAAAATTATAGAGTGTAGAAAGATATTAAAAGAATAAGTAGGAGAAGAGTAAGATGGAAACATTAATTTGTACAGTTTGTAGTGAACTTGTAAATGAAGGAGAAATTCATGAAGACCATGTTGGAAGGATTGTATGCGAGAATTGCGGGGATATTAGAGTATTTACAATCGATGAGATTTCAGACATTGTTAACGACTATATCGAACGTAGGAGAAAGAATGAAAACTATATGGAACTCATTCAAGCGTTGAAGGAAGAGTGATGAGTATACTTGTAGTGGGTGATCCACATACTGAACCTAATCAAAGTTTAGAACGGTTTGATATACTAGGAGAGTTTATAGTTAAGCACAAGCCTGAAACCATCATCATGATGGGAGACTTCCTAACCTTAGACTCTCTCTCAGACTATGATAGAGGTAAACCAGGAAAGTTAGAAGGACGTAGACTATCTGCTGAACTTCATGCAGGATACGATGCTATTCTAAGAACAGAAGGACCAATGAGAGAATACAATCTCTCTCAGAAAAAGAAAAAAGGTAAGCAATACCATCCAACTAAAGTTTATTTAGAAGGTAATCACGAGTACAGGTGGAAGAGATACCTTGATGTTCATCCAGAGATGAAGGATACTTTGTACATCTATGAACAGATTGGTTTGTATGATTATGATCCATGGAATATAATTAAATTCAGAGAATATTATGGGATGACAGACATTCAATTCACCCATATACCGATGAATTCAATCAACCGTCCAATCTCTGGTGTAAGGGTAGTGCAAACAGCCCTGGCTATGCACGATGATAGTGTAGTTTTTGGGCATACTCACAACCTGGAGTATGCATCCAATACCAGACTGTGGGTTGATAAAGGTAGGCGTATTTTTGCATTAAATTGTGGGTGGTTTGGAGAGGATATTCCAGAGTATGCAGTTGGGTCTTATGGATCAAGTAACTGGTGGTCTGGTCTTGTAGTTCTAGAAAGGTCTGGTCTTAACATGTATGATATTAATACATACTCAATGGAAAAATTACGTAGAGGTAATTTCTAATGACAATTGATGAGTATCAACAGTGGACAATCAACACAGCTATCTACCCTGGAGCAGGTAAAGGAGGATTAGATGAGCTTCTATACCTTGCTCTTGGTTTAAATGGTGAAGCTGGAGAAGTAGCAGAGAAAGTAAAGAAGTTATTCAGAGACGGTACGTTTGATACCGAGTTATTTATTAAGGAACTTGGAGATGTGATTTATTATTGGGCTAGGTTATGTGAAGCTGTGAATGTTGATGCATCAGAAGTTATTTTAGAGAACCAATGGAAGTTGAATTCAAGACTAGAACGTGGTAAAATCCAAGGCTCTGGAGATGAACGATAAAGTCATGAGTGTTAAAACATACGAAGACGGCATCAGTTATACTAAACTTACTACTAGGGATTATGAAAAACTATTAGAAGATTCCAGATTCTTAGAGTGTCTTGAGATGTGTAATGTAGTCTACTGTGATCAGTATAATAAAGCAGTAGACTTGATGATGAAAAGATATCCAGAGTATAGTTACGATGGCTAGTTTTAAATTGGCAATAGCTCAGAAATGTAAAGACTGTATCTACGATCCTCTAGATAAAGGTACTTGGAGACAACAAGTAGAAGCTTGTACCAGTACTGACTGTGCTCTCTATCAACTACGTCCTATAACAACAACAAAAAAGGATAACAACAATGGCAATCATAACGTCAATTGAAGGTGGTAAGGGTAAGGTATCTCATGTAACTGTCTACGAGATCTTCTATAATAATAACGAAGTAGAATATCTTGAAGCAACATCTATTGGTTCTCCTGATGATGGGGTTCTTGATGCAATCCTCTTCTTTAATGAAGAAAACCTAGTTAAGATTGTACCAACAAGTGGTATACATCATATCAATATCTCTTATAGAGTAGTGAAGCAATGACAATAGAAGTAAAGTTAATTGAATTTAGTAGAAATACAGATGGAGAGGAGCTTGCTACACTACAGTTGAGGTATCCTAGATTCATTCATTCTGAGTTCATGACTCATAGAATGTTCTCAAGGAATGCATCCTCATCAAGAGCTAAACCATTCTATCGTTGGGTTGATGAGATTAAAAATGACTTAGCATTTCCAGAAGAGATATTTGAGAATATTCCAGGAATGCAGGGAGGAAAAAAGCTTCTTGATAAAGAGTTTGATCTAGTAAAGAAATATATACAGTATCTAGCCTCTGATACAATAGAAGATTTAGAAAATATTAATGATTTGTTTTATCCACACAAGCAGTTCATCAATAGATATCTAGAACCATTTACACATATTGATGTAATTGTAACTTCAACTGAATGGAAAAACTTCTTTAAACTAAGAGATCATCCTGATGCTGATCCTACAATACATGCTCTAGCATCTAAGATGAAAGAGGTTTTGTCTAATGCTAAATATAAATTATTAAAGAGAGGAGAATGGCATCTGCCATACGTATTACAAAATGAAAGAGAGCAATTTACCAGAGAAGTGTTATGCAATATTAGTGCTGCTAGGTGTGCTCGTGTTTCTTATTCTAACCATGATGGGACTAACCCTGTTATAGCTGGAGATTTACAACTAGCTAAAACGTTAAGAGAAGCAGGGCATATGTCTCCATTTGAGCATCAAGCTACCCCACTCCTGGATAGAGATCAAGACGGATTCACACATAAAGATAAGTACAGAGATCTTTGGAGTGGTAACTTTAGAGGGTGGGTACAATACAGAAATGTTATTTGAACAAGCAGTATGTGTGGCTATTGGAATTGTAATTGGACTGTGTATTACAATTTTTATATTGCTTGTACAACATTTAATGGGTAATTGATTATGAATCTAGGAGATAAGATATTTGTATTGACAGTGGTAGTATTTTTTGGTATAATACCCTGGTTGACGGTTGATAAACCAACGCACTGTAATGCTGATCCTATCATGCATTATCATTTGATGATACCTCCACCAGTCTTTAAAGATAAAGACAACAACCAGTTCTCATATTAAGGAGATGTAATGGCTAAAGAATATCTAACATCAGAGGAGTTCTTAAACTCAAAGATTTCATTACTTATAAACAACGCTGTGTATTCTTATAAGAATGATGAGAAGTTAACCCCACTCACACTCACCGTTTTAGGAAACGATGATGTGTATTATGAAATTGAGATGCTAGTTAATGTGAGTATTGTAACTCCAGAAGATAATGCAATCCACTAAGAATTGGAGAAGTTAAGATGAAGATTTTTGTAATCGGTAGTAATCAAGTGAACGATCGTAAGGATGTGTTTCGTTCTCTAGATGATTCACGCTTTCATATTACTGATGTATTCACAGCAGTACCTAACAAGGTAACCTACTATGCAGAGCAATGGGCAATGTTTGAGATGCTTAATCTAAAACGACTACCACATAACAAAGTCCCTAAGTTTGTAGATGGAGTGATTATGATTTGGGAAAGCCAAGAGAATCTACCTGAAGAGTTAATCAATCAAGTTAATGGACTGAAGATACCTTTCGAGATTCATCTAGTATGAGTGTCTATGGAAAGTCCTTGTGTAAGGGTATGTAAACTAAACAAAGAGGATATCTGTATAGGTTGTAAAAGAACTAGAGAAGAGATAGGACAGTGGATGTCCTATTCTTCTTTACAAAGAGAAATAATAATAAAGAAGTTAAAAGAGAGGATAGTCAATGAGTGATCTTGAGTTTGGAGCAGTTTCAAATCCAGAGTATAGTAGGTTTATACAACTATCTAGATATAGTAGATGGTTATCAGATAAACAAAGACGTGAAACATGGGACGAAGTAGTTGGAAGAGTGATGGACTTTTGGGAGGATAAGTTTCCAGAAGAATTAAAAGAATGGAGAAAGCTTCTAGAAGAATCCATCTATAATCTAGAAGTGATGCCAAGCATGCGTACTCTTATGACTGCTGGCAAAGCTCTAGATAGAGATAATGTAGCTGGGTATAACTGTAGCTATAGAGCTATTGGTTCTGGTACTCGTACTATAGTTGCTAAAGCAGAAGAGTATCCTGATGAAGAGTTCCATATTCCATTAAAGGATGTTAGGTGTTTTGATGAGATCTTATATATTCTTATGTGTGGTACTGGCGTTGGCTTTAGCGTTGAGCGGCAATTTGTCAATAATCTCCCTACTGTCGGCAATCGTTACGGCCGTTCTATTTATATACGTAATGAAAAGAACTACAAAGGAGTAGATAAGGATGAACTCTCTACGTATTCCGCTAAAACAAACACAATCTATGTATCGGATTCAAAATATGGTTGGGCCTCAGCCCTCAGAATTCTGGTCGTCGAACTTTATAACGGTAACTTTGACATCAAATGGAATCTGTCTAAGATTCGTCCCGAAGGAGAATCGCTCAAGACGTTTGGAGGAAGAGCGTCAGGGCCTGGACCTTTAAATGATTTATTTAATTTTGCAGTACATCTATTCAAGAAAGCCCTTGGCCGTAAACTCACTTCAGAAGAGTGCCATGATTTTGTATGCAAGATTGCTGAGATTGTGGTGGTTGGTGGAGTCCGCCGCTCTGCCCTTATTAGCTTATCTAACTTATCAGATGAACGTATGGCTTTAGCTAAATCAGGTGCATGGTGGGAGGAGAATCCTCAACGAGCACTATCTAACAACTCAGTATGCTATACTGAAACCCCTAGTATTGGTCGCTACATGAGAGAGTGGGTGAATCTATATGAATCAAGATCAGGAGAACGAGGAATATTTAACCGTAAAGCGAGCAAGAATCAGGCTTCTAGAAATGGAAGAAGAGATTATAACTATGATTTCGGAACTAACCCCTGTTCTGAAATCATACTACGAGACTCCCAGTTCTGTAATCTCTCAGAGGTTGTTGTCCGATCTAAGGACAGCTATGAAGATCTTAAACGAAAGGTTGAGCTCGCTACAATTCTTGGTACACTACAGGCGACTCTAACTAACTTTAAGTATCTCTCTCCACAGTGGGAGAACAATACTAAAGATGAAGCACTACTTGGTGTAAGTCTTACTGGGATTATGGATAATCAAACGATGAGCAATCTGTGGGGTGGCTCATTGAAGTATGTTCTGATGGACTTAAAACAAGTAGCTATTGAAACTAATAAGGAGTGGGCAAATAAGTTAAAGATTAATCAATCAGCAGCAATCACTTGTGTTAAGCCTAGTGGTACTGTAAGTCAGTTGGTTGATAGTGCTAGTGGTATTCATCCTAGATATAGTCCTTACTATATCCGTACAGTAAGAGCTGACAAGAAAGATCCACTAACCAAGATGATGATTGATATGGGGTTCCCATATGAGGATGATGTAACTAAGCCAGAGTCTACTGCTGTATTTTCCTTCCCTATTAAGTCTCCTAAAGAATCCATCTATAGGGATGATCGTTCAGCCTTAGAACAATTAGAGTTGTGGTTGATATACCAGAGATACTGGTGTGAACATAAACCTTCTATTACTGTGTATGTAAAGGAGAATGAGTGGATGGAGGTAGGGGCTTGGGTATATAACCACTTTGATGAAATCTCTGGTGTATCTTTCTTACCACACACTGATCATGTGTATAAGCAAGCACCATACCAAGAGATCTCAGAAGAAGAGTATAACAAAGCCTTAGATAGTATGCCTAAAGATGTAGCTTGGGATAGGCTGTTTCTGTATGAAACAGAGGACACCACTAAAGGGTCACAAGAGTATGCATGTAGTGGTGGAGTGTGTGAAATTGTAGATATTTAAAACAAACTAGGATATGTATCTTTGTATTGTTGGTAGTCTTTCTCCCCAATTTGATTAAGAAAGTATTCTCTGTTCTTAATTCCAAATTGTTTCTTATGAAGTCTACCGATACCTATCCTACCACTAGGTAGTCCTTTTACACCAATAGAAAGCTCCTGTTCTTGAGGAGGGAACAGGAGTTTTTTTGTACGTGTAGTATTCCAAAGTACTACATCAAAATATGGTCCAAATGTTTTCAACTCTTCATTGAAGTTGTTTAATATACTTGAGTGTACTGCTGTTTGGAATAGAGATCCTGTAGCAATATTGCTATTTACATGGTAGGTTTTGTATACAGGACTGTAATAGACACTCTGCTTCTGTCCTATCATCTTAATATCATTAGCACATATCATATCAAAGTATGTTTTTAAATACTCTGGATGATACCAGTCATCATCTTCTATAAAGAAGACCCACCCCTGTAGATTTAAATCTATCAAGTACCTTACATTTCTAGCTAAAGTGTTTGTATCAGGTTTCCAATAAGGCTTTACTCTGTGTACCTCTTGATTAAGAGTTACTTCTGTAGGTTCTTCACAATCATCTATAACAATCCACTTATCATATGGTATGGATTGATTCTTAATCCAGTGTTCTGCTAGAGTAAAAGACTTTTGTCTTAATCCTGTAAACGTAACCAGGATTAAATCTTCATGGATTAATTCCACGTTTCTTCCTCCAATACATGGTTTGTCGTTCCATCTCAAGACTTAATTCTTTCTTCTTATTAAAGATCTTTATCTTTACTTCAGGTATCTTTAGGTAGTCTATACACTCAATCTTATTATTACCACACATCACCACTAGATCAGCCTCTTCATAATCTAGAAGAATAAACCTAGGTAAGGTAGTATAGAAGTTCTTTTGATTAAACAGGAGTATTGGAAAGAGTTGTCCATGTTTTCTAAAATCATTCACTAACTCATTTAAAAACTGACCAGAAGCAGCATAGCTACCTACTCTCTGTATCCTAGACCTTGGAATTATCAACTCTACTCCATAAGGTATTGGATTTTTTTCTGACTGGCTAGGTTCTGTATCCATGCTAATTCCGAGAGCTTATCTTTTTCATGACCAGATTGTAAAGTTTTATGTTGAAAGCAATTGAATCCTGTGATAGCTATATCAGATGGATTACTGTAGTTTAAGAGTAACCATAAAAAGAATGTACCACTGAAAGCTTTATCAATACCTAAACTGTTTATACATTCTCTGTAGTATTGATTAGGTATGTTGATTTGATTAGGATAGTTATAGGTAGCTCTCTGTTTAAGATTAAATAGATATCTGTGTTTAGTTTTTCTATAATACTTCTCTATATCATGTCCAATTATCCCAGTGATAGACCAGATATCACATGGTAGTCCAGCTCTATTAAATCTAACAGTAATGTCTGCTGGTATGATAACTTGATTAGACCAATTGCCAATGATTAAAATTGATTTATCTTTAACTATAGAGCGATAATCCTGCAATCCTTTATCCATTGTTGTAATAACCTTTGATCGATTGCTCTTATATTATAGTGTAAGTTATCTGGGGGTGTGTTCTTATGTGAATCAAATCCTATAATATAAATATCAGACTTGGTTGTATTAAATAACATGTATAAAAAAGCATGTCCAGAGAACCTGTGTCTTCCATATTTATGTAGTTCTAGAAGGTATTGAGGAGGGCATGCAGTAGATTTGTGTGGATATAGTTGAAACTGATCATCATATGTTAAGTAGTGATCTGCACAGTCAGGATAGATGTATTCAGGTCTATGGTTGAATCCCCACACAACTCCATAATCACAACGTCCTTCACACATTTTATCAGTAAATCTGATGACTCTATCAAATTGTGAAACATCTATCTTACTCCTTCTCTCTCCATTACCAACTACTAGAATATCCTTGTTTCTTATATCTTCTAAGAACTCATAGTATTTCATCGTCTTGCTTTCAAGTATTCATAGTTGGATCCAAAGGAGTCTATCTGATAGTGGATATCAAATTCAAGTAAAGCAGCAGGTGCTGTATAGTGGTTAGCCCCAGAGTAGCTACTACCAAGTCTTGTAATCTTACACACCAGCATATCAGAGATCTGTACACCATCAACTGGGATCTCTCCAAAAGCAGAAAGAGCATGTTGATAGGCTGTATTTCCATCAGATACAGCAGGAGTTAATACAGAACTACCAGTAGCTGGAAGCCAACTAGCATCCATAACCTCTCCTATCTTCACCCACCTATATAAGAACTGCCACTCTACCTCACCAGTAGCACTAGTAGTTTTCATCCAATGTACATGAGGTTGAAGAGCAGTCCCCTGTCTCCATGAGTGTGGTAGTTGTACATGAGTAAACACATACTGATTTTGGTTATGTGCAAACTCTAGCCACCCATACGTAGTATTAGTATTGGGTGCAGTAGATCCTACTTTTAAGACAGTAGCAGGACTACGTAAATCATCCCACCCAATACCTAAGTCTACCCTCTTATCAATCATTTCACACCTTCATGTTCAAAGGAGAAGTGATTGCCATCTTCAAATCTCCCTCCCCATTTGCAGAGAGAGTGCATACTCTCCCACTTCTCTCCTAGTATTTTATAATCTTCAGTCTTAGTTTTATATTCATCATCTACGAATAGATTAAAATCTACCGCTAGTCTAGATCTGTGGGTAGATTTAGGATGACCATAATGAACAGAAGGACTACGATAGCAGTCACCGAATGTTAACTCCATATCATTGTTGTATGCCCAAACAATCAATTCACCAATTAGTTGAGTGAACAGTCTTTGTTTCTCTGAAAGTTTCATCTATATATACCTTGATCCAGCTTAGTTATATTTGATTTTAAGAACTCAAGGAGAGTCTCATCATCTTTAAGTAAGATAGCTAGAAGCTCTTTACTCGGTCTATTTGTTTTCTTTCCACCAACAAAACCTCCATGTCTGACTGTCTCCTGTTCTAACGGTACATAGAGATCAAACCTATATACCGGAACACCTAATCCAAATGTATTCATTTTGGTGTAATAACAGATACATCCGAGTTAGAATCAAATTGTTTGTATGGTGTAGTAGTATCATCATCATAGATAGTGATAACACCAGTAGAACTTTCACGAGCTCTCTTATTCATGTGAGCTTTATGTACATCAGTAAGTTTAGTATTCTGAGTAGAGGTTAGTCCATTACTAAGAGACATAAGCTGACTATGTTCTTCTGTAGTAAGAGAAGAACCACCTACAGCTACAATAGTAGATGCAGCAGATTGAATAAGTAATACCTGTACACCACTGGTATAGGCTACAGGATCTCCAGCAATACCACCTACCAGATTACCACCTGAGATCTTAGCAATATAATCTCCATTCTCTTCAAAGTGAACCTGCCAACTATCAAGTAGTTCTACAGTAATACCCACATATACACTATTACCTAAGTCTTCCTTACCACTAGCATCTGCTATCTTACTATAGGTAATACCAGTCTGTCCAGCCTCTTCCTCTCTAATTGCATCAATTAAAGCTTGAACATCTAAGGTTGTTTGACCATCAGCTACTTCTATAAGTTTAGTAGAATAATCAAAAGAGATTGACATTACTTAATATCCTTCTTCAGTTCCTTTTCATAATCAGTATTCATGATATGATCATAAGGTGTAGTGATATACTCTCTACCTTTGTATTTAATTCTTATGGGATCTTTAAAAGATTTAAATACAGATTGTGTATAATCATAGTCAGAGTTTTTGTATACTAATTTTACCATCCTTTTAAATAAATTGTCAAGCTCTTTTGAATCAAGCATAGTCCTTGCTTCAGCAAGCTCTGGACTAACCCCCCACCCAGCACCACCATAATCATATCTCTTAGTCATGTTGTTGCTATCCCATCAGCTACTTGTGAAATATAAATAGATGCACCATCACGATCCTGATATCCATAAACAGTTAAAGGAAAGTATTTAGTAGATGCACTAGACTTTCTTAC
>Ga0099850_1001287_pt1 | contig 11705 bp, 23 predicted proteins | sample CB_VirMetaG_5_FD_79182 | JGI IMG/M metagenome (GOLD analysis project Ga0099850, IMG submission 79182) | Freshwater to marine saline gradient viral communities from Chesapeake Bay - CB_1508_1D Viral MetaG | ecosystem: Environmental > Aquatic > Marine > Coastal | place: USA: Chesapeake Bay...
AATCACAAAGAAGTACGCTGAAGCTAAAAAGTATGAAGGCGAAAAAGACTATAATGATGGTAAGGGTCCAAGAAAATGGGTTTTATACTCATGTGGTGGAACCTATAATGGAGAAGAAGTATCTTTTGTTTTAAAGAAATACCATTCAATCAATGACACCATTGTTGAAGCAGAAGAACTTGTTGAAAAATATAATGCAGCAGGTGGTATTGACGACAATGTAAGAATTACTTGTAAGAAAACTATGGGTAAGGCTGCATATGACTTCAAACCAAAATTCGCTAAGGAAGATGACATCATTAAGATGGACTTTACTTTTGAAAAAGTAGAATAAGTAAACAAAACTTGGGACTTATTGTCCCTTTATTGTCCGAGGATATCCGAAGTCAGGTAGATTGGGTCCGTACAATTTATTGTATGGAGGAGATTATCGAAAGACTCTCCCACGCTGGTTCAAATCCAGCTCCTTGGAATTATGTAAGGTCGGTGTTGGTGCACGCTACTCAATGTAGAGGCGCAGGTTGAAACCCTGCATCTTACTTTATACCGTGGTAGGGTAGTGGTTATCCCGGGTCTTAAGGATGCTTCCTTATGTAATTCCAGTCGCTGGTTCGAATCCAGTCCATGGTTTAACCCACAGGTAATGCTGGATACAAATGACCTTCGAAATTATTCGTTGATGCTAAAGTGGGCCAGCTTCATAATGACAAAAGATTACATATACCAACAAACAGTAGTACAGTGGAGAACTCCTATACTTGAAAATGGTAAACTTGGAAATCCTGAAGTTGTAAAGAAGTTTACAACAGAGTTTAAAGGTTCACAAGGTAAACATAAAGTTGAGTCTAAGGCTAAGAAACAGGCGGAGAAAAAGAAAGAAGTACAACAAGAGGCGTTAAGTATGCTTAAGACAACTGTGGGAGATATTAAATATGACTAATAAAGGATTACTATTACATAACGATGCATTATTTGAATTTAAGAAACAGTATTATGGTAATCTACTTAGACATGAACATTTAATAAGTAAAAACAAGACACACATATATAAACTAAGGTTGCCTGCTGTAGAAGATACTATAGATACAGATATATGGGCATATGAATTGGAAAAAGACGGTGTTGCATATCTTATAGAAGCGGATAATCCAGAAACTAACGAGAAAATAAACATTGATGAGTTCTTACCTGTTGAAATTAACGACCCACAAGATATATCTAAAACAAATGGAGATGTGTTTACTTTAGTTAGAAGACCAGTTCCACGTAGACTTACTCCAGAAAAGAAGTTAACTGTAAAAGAACTTATAGATAACCTATGTGCACTAGAACACTCAAATCCCAATCACGTTAAATTGCTTATGTTTATGGCTCTTTCACAGCTATGGACAAGGTCTTACTATAGGGTATCTTCCCCTAAGGGATGTGGTAAAGATTCTATTATAGATAGGTGTGCAACTTTGTTTGGAGAGTGTGGGATGATTGAGAGCCCTTCTGTACCTAAACTAGAAGATAGGGCTACTGTATTAAGACTTTTAGGAGTTAATGAAGTAGTAGATATTAATAAATCACAGTGGAGTGATATCCAACAATTTTTATTAACTACAGGAGCACATAAAAACGAAGTAACAAAAAGAACTAAAAAGCATGGTATTGTAGGAGAGATAATAGATGTAAGTAGATTTAGTATGTCACTTTTTTATAATGATATAGACCATTACCCTGATGGAAAGGGAAGTTTGTCTCCCTACTTTGATGAAGTAACCAAAGAGCAGGTAAGGGATAGATTTCCTGCATTTAGAATTTATGGTAAATACACACAAGACTTTAATGAGATAGATAACTATAATGTTGCAGAGTTGGTTAAAAATAATATAGATTTCTATACAGATATAGTAAAATCATTTCTATATTATAAGGAGAATATGAACTCATATTACCATGGGTATTCAAAACAAAAGCTTATGGTTTTTGAAAGCAGAGATAAAACTAATATGAATAGACTAATAAAAGTTATAGATATGTATTGTGAATCACAGGAAGAATTTGATACTTGGATGGATATTATAAATAAGTCAATGATAGATTATGTTGAGATGTTATCTTTTAGGAGTTATTATAACAGATTTGTAGAAAAATTTGGTTATGCAACAGAAGCCTTTAATGACTTTTATGAAAAGATAAGAAGGTGTGATACTTATATTGAAAAAAAGAGTAAAATAAATGAATTAATAAATAGTAGCGATAAACCTAAGGGGTTCCAGGACAAACAAATCTGGGATGATGGAGATATTAACAAAGTTGAAGAGGATATTCTATAATGGAAATAAGATGTAGGAAGTGTAGGAAAGAATATCTTGTTGACGAGAGTAAATGGGACTCTGGACATATCTTCACATGCCATGAGTGTATAAACGAAGAGTTTGAGGTAGTTAATTCAACAATTACTGATGGATATAAGAAAGCAAAGGAAGCTTTAAGAAGACTACGTAGGTACTATAGAATATAAATATTTATAAAGGAGTATAATATAATAAGAAAATGGCGAAACCAAAATATAGTGTTGATAAGAAATGTAGGTTTTATGAAAAAGCACACTCATACTGGCTTGGAAGAAAGAGACTAATAAGTGGAACAACTTTCCTAAAGAAGATATTTCCTAAATTTGAAGCTAAGGAAATTGCTAAAAATATTGCAAAAGGGTTTAGATATAGAAATAGACAAAAGGAACTGCAAGGACTTGAAGTAACTGAGCTTGAAAAGAAAAAACAAACTCAAAAGTATTGGCTCAATGATTGGAAGGCAGCTGCATCTCATGGCACAAATGTTCACACCTTACTTGAATGGGAACTAATAGAGTTAATTGAAAACAGAAGTGTAATACCAGAAGATACTTGGTCCTTGTTTGAACCAAGAACATTAAACAAGTATGAACAAGGTAAGGAGTGGTTACAATCATATGTTGAACACGAAGTGTGGGACCAAATAGTTCCAGAGATGATTGTATATAATGAAGAGATTGGTGTCGCAGGAATGATAGATTTATACGTAGAGAAGTCAGATGGAACCATTGACCTCATAGATTGGAAGACAAATAAAGAGATTAAAAAGTATGGAAAGAAACTTGAAGAACCATTTAGTGACCTTAAAGACTGTAACTTTGATAAGTATACAATGCAACTTAGCCTTTATGCATGGATGCTTGAGCAACAGGGTAAAAAGATTGGTAAGCTTATACTACTTCATTTAGAAGAAGACAAATACACTGAGATTGAGATTGAATATAAGCCAGAAATGATTGAGAGGATAATAGAACATGATAAAACAACTAACTGAAAAGGAAATGGAAGACTATCTAAAGGATAGCAAAAAGGTGGGATTAATGAGCAAGGTAATTATGTTTTTTATAACTTATGGTATTATAAGTTTATTATTATCAGCCATAGTTGGTGGATTATTACTTTGTGGAGCAATCATTAAATTTTCATGGAGTTACTTATTCTAATGGCACAGAAAGTAAGAAAGAATCTGGCAACAAATGAGAAAGTAGCAGTTCAATCAGCTATGAGAGAAATTAACGACTTGTATTTGGTAATGACCAATAAAATTAATGCTCTTAATAGTTATTATGCACCAATCTTAGGAGATGATAAAAATGGATAGAGAAGAGTTATTATTCCTTCCAGCTGTTCTCTGTGGTAAGATTGCTGTTATTTATGATATTGATGGATATAGTTGGTACGGGAGATTATTTATATCTATATTTTTTATTCCTATAATTATAGTAACACTGTGCTGGTTACCTTTAGGGTTTATTCTACAGTATATTGATTGGATTATAAGAGGATGAACTGGATAAGAGTGCCAAAGGATTATGAGCAATATCAGGGTTTTATTTATCTTATTACAAATATAAAGACAGGTAAGAGGTATATTGGACTTAAGAATATGTTTACAGTACGTAAATTAAAACCATTGAAGGGGTATAAAAGAGTTAGGAAAAAGAGGGTAGAGGTGGATTGGAGAAACTATTATGGCTCCAGTGAAAATCTTGCCGTAGATGTTGAGAAGTATGGAAAGGAAAACTTCAAGAGAGAGTTCCTTTGCTTCTGTCATTCCAAGTGGCAACTAAAATTCATGGAAGGGAAATTCCAAACTTATTGTGAGGTACTCTCTTCAGATAAGTGGTACAATAATCTTATATCTTTTAAATGTACTGGATATTATATGAAGAAGAAACCTAAACTTATGCCTGCAGGTAGAAGACTACTTAAAGAATATGGAATAAAAGAAGAGAAATTAATAAGATGAAATTCACCACTAAATTCAAATATAATGATGAAGTGAGAATCATTGGAACCGACATTTGTGGAGAGTTGGTTGATATTATACCAATACATATTATGAATGGTAAACCTTTTTATAAATATAAAATGTTTACAATTGATAAGGGATATATTGCTGTAGATGAAGACCAACTGGAACTATATACTCCAGTATATAAGTCTTTATAAATAAGTTATATTATAACACCGGTATGACGAAAATTAACATACCGGACAACATTAAATTTTTAATGCAAACTCTTATTGACCAAGACTACCAAGTTTTTGTCGTGGGCGGCGCAATTAGAGATAGTATTCTTGGACAGGTACCCAAAGATTGGGACCTATTCACAAATTGTCAAGACCTCTTAGAAGTATTTCCAGACGGTAAGGTACTGGGTGGAGAAGAAAGACAGGAAAAGATTCTAACAGTTGTTGTTGATGATGTAGAAGTATCTACATTTAGAATTAATGGAGACAGAACACAAACAGGAGGTAGTCTTGAACAACATCAGGAAACCTGTGATTTCACCATTAATAGTATTGCCTGTGACATTAACGGTTCTATCATTGATAGTTTTGGCGGTATGCAAGACATAAACACAAAGAGATTACAATTTGTTGGTAGTCCCTTGGCTAGAATATCTGAAGACCCACTAAGACTTTTAAGAGGCATTAGATTCCTTACTAAGTATGGACTACAGACTGACCCAGGAACATTTGAGTTTTTCAAGAACTCTTGGGCATATGTAAGAGACCTACCAAAGGAACGACTAAGAGATGAGTTCCTTAAGATTATACAAACAGATACTGGACTTGGATTAATGATTGAGTTAGATATTATTGGTTGTATGATTCCAGGATATATGGCATGTGTTGGAGTACAGGGAGGTTCACATCATAACGAGACTGTTGATGAACATATGTATAATGCCTTTACAACCGCAAAGACTATATCAAATGATTGGAGAATATGGTTAGCTGCATTCCTTCACGACCTTGGTAAAGGCAGAACATTCACAAGAGAGTTTCCTGAGGATTATATAGGTGAGCCGGATGAGGGTATGAAATCAGAAGTACATTTTTATCAACACGAAAAAGTAGGTGCAGACATGGTTGAAGAGTGGATGAGAGAATATAAGTTTGCTGAAGCAGACATTAAATTCGTATCAAAACTTGTGTATATGCATATGTGGGGTTTCAAAGAAGGGTTTGTAAAGAAAACCTTTATAAAGAAGTTGGATAAACTACAGGATGCTGGGTGCAGTATTTATGATTTTCTTATGATTTGTTACTGTGACCACCAAGGTAATATGGCAAAACCAAGAATTAAGTATGGAGACTTTATGAGAAGTAGTTTCCTTATGCAAAATTACTTTATTGCCATAAAAGACAATGTACCATTTAAGACAACTGATTTAGAAATAAGTGGACAGGATGTTATAAAACACACCCAGTATAGGAATAAGTATATTGGTATATGTTTAAATGAAATATTAGACTTAGTCCAAGAAGGTGAACTACCAAACAAGAGGAATGAACTTATGTTCTACCTTAAGAATAATTATAAACAAGAGGAACCAAAATGAAAGAATTAAAGGGAAAATATACTAATGCTAAGGTTTACTCAGACACAGTAGAGTTTAGTTGCATAGAACAGATAAAATCAATGATAGATTCACCAGCATTTACAACACCAGTTAGAATCATGCCAGACACACACGCTGGAAAAGGTAGTGTTATTGGATTTACAATGTCTCTTGCAGATAAGGTAGTTCCAAATACAATCGGAGTTGATATAGGCTGCGGTATTTATGCTTATAAGATTAAAAACAAAGAAAATATTGAAGGAAAGTTGTGGGAAGATATAGATTCTTCTATAAGAAAGGCTGTACCTCTTGGGTTTAACTATAGGGAATCATATGAAGAAACAATAGAAGAGATTGAGAATAAGATGGCATGTCAAGGTAAATTAGGTCCATTATTATCTAAAATTGGAATTGCAGAAAGTAAGGCATTAGCACAACTTGGAAGTCTGGGTGGAGGAAACCATTTTATTGAGATTGCAGAATCAAATAAAGATAAAAGTATCTGGTTACTGATACATACTGGCTCAAGAAATGTTGGTAAGAGAGTATGCGATTACCACCAAGAAAGAGCTATTGCAAACATAGAAATTCAGAGACAGGCTGTTATTAATTATATAATAGAAACAACCCCTGAACAAGAAAGAGATAGTGCGTTAAAGAAGGCTAAGGAAGCTGATATATTTAATGTTCCAAAGGAGCAGTGTTGGTTGGAAGGTAAACAAAAGGAAGAATATGTACAGGATATGTATGTTGCACAGAAATTTGCACATGTAAACAAGAGAATGATAAAAGATGAAATATGTTCGGCGCTTGGATTAGAAGTTGAAGAATACATTGAGACTGTGCACAACTTCATTGACCCAAGAGATAATGTTATAAGAAAGGGTGCAATCAGTGCTCATAAAGGTGAGAAGGTCGTGATACCATTTAACATGAGAGATGGTTCAATATTAGCTGTTGGTAAGGGTAATGAAGAGTGGAATAACTCAGCACCACATGGAGCTGGTAGACTTATGGCAAGAGGAGTAGCTAAGAGGTCTTTAAAGCTTGAAGACTTTAGAGAAACAATGAAGGACGTATGGTCTACTTCAGTTAATTCAGATACTTTAGATGAGTCTCCATTTGCATATAAACCTAAGGAAGAAATAGAAGAAGCTGTATCAGAAACTGTTGAAGTATATGATTACCTTGTACCTCTCTATAATTTGAAGGACAGTAATTTTAATACAAAGAAAGCATATGGGTTTAAGACTAAATGATAACTGTAGTATATAAATATTTATAAAGGAGTGGAATAAACAAATAATATGAAATCGAAAAAAGGTGGAATTAGTGGAGTTATGGTTGCTATCATTTTAGTAGTTATTTTTATGATGGTGATTGCTTTTGTAGGACAAGCTTATAGTTTATGGAACCTTAAATTTTGGGGACCAAAGTTTGAAGATGCTAAAAGAGAAGTTTGGGAGCAAACCGATTCCAGAATAAATGGAGCTATTCAACAAATAGCAAGAAGTCAACTTGAGTACTTAAGAGCAGAAGACCAAGTGGAAAAAGATGCAATCTGTGCTACATTAAGGAATATGTATCCAGATATAACACCGGATGAAATAGATGATTATAGATTGAGCAGCTTCTTTAGTAGCTGTAAATATGGATATTAAAATGAAAAAGAAATTAATAATGATTTTTTTAGTATTATTTTTAGTAATCTTTGCTACAGGTTGTACAACATCAACAAACACTGTAAGTAGCCAAGAATCTAAAGCCGTACAAAAAAATATGGAAGAAATGGGTAGACAGGTTGGTATGCCAAGAATAGATGACTTCTTTGAAAAGAAGATGGCAAAACAAATTTTTGAATTAAGAGATGATGCAAGTTTAATTACGTATGCATACATGGTTAATTTAGATGGTAGGTATGTATATCTTGGTAGATGTATTGGCTTTGGATTACCATACAGTGTACAATATACTAATCCAGATAAAATAGTTGATTATAGAGGAAGAGAGTTATCAGACCCTAACTATAATGGATTACATGGAGGTGAACAAGTAGTTTCACAAGCAGACCCTAATGGACTATATATGCCTGAAGGATTAAGTGCAACTTGGTTAATGTTAATTAATGAAGAAACAGGAGAACCAGAAATCATCTATACTGAACCAAGTATTATCGTAACACAAAGTAAGTTACCAAGAAGGTTAGTTGCAGAATGGAGCCTACCAGTAAGTTACTAAGTATAATTATACTTATTATTTTTATTGTTTTATATATAAACACATGGAGGAAATACTACAATGGTAAAAAAGATGGTTGTACTTGTACCTTACAATCTAAGTGAAATACAAAAAGGTATTCAAGCAGCACATGCAATAGCAGAGTATGGGTTCTATCATCCAACAGATAAATATTGTGAATGGGTTACAGACTACAAAACTATAATAATACTTAATGGTGGAACAACTGGAACTAATAGTACAATGAATCAATATATGGTTGATTTAGATAAATTAGGAGTTACTTATAAAGTATTTCAAGAGCCTGATTTAAATGATGCAATCACTGGAATTGCTTTTATTGTAGACACAGAAGAAGATTCACATATAGATGGGTATTTAAGGCAATTTAAATTAGCATAATAAAATGGCAGACAAAGATACAAGCAAGAGTTACAGTGATTTCAGAGTGAATGCTGTGAAAACAAAAGAGGAACCAAGCAATGAATTACATGTTTATCTAACAAGAGTAATTCATATGGAACAGGATATGGTTACATTATTGCAGGACATTGCATCACTTGATGAAGAAGATGAGATTCATATTCACATTAATAATTATGGTGGATGCCTTGATACAATGGTACAACTTATGAATGCCTTAAGAGTTACTCCCTGTAAGGTTGTTACATATCTTGAAGCACAGGCATGTAGTGCAGCAACATTTATATTCCTTCTTGGAGATGAGAAGTATATTCATAGATACTCAACCTTAATGCTACACTATTATTCAACCGTTGTATGGGGTAAGGGACAGGAAGTTGAGTCTGACATTAAGTACACTGAAAAAAGTGTTCGAAGATTAATGAGAGACTTTTATAAAGACTTATTGACAAAGGAAGAACTGAAAGACTTATTTAAAGGTGCAGACTTTTACTTAGATGCAAAACAAATAAAGAAAAGAGTTCCAGGTGTTATGGAAATCGAGTGGGTAAGATGATTGACGATAACCATAAGTTATTGAGACCATTAAGTTTCATTGAGAGTGTACAAGCATTCTTTAGGGACATAAAGATGGACATACATTATTTAAGGAGAGCTTTAATAAAATGACCTATAAAGAAGTAACAGGGTTTATTGCCTTTATTGATGGCAGAAGGTTTATAACAGGAAATGGTAAACAAGTATGGACTGGTATTGGAGCATTAAAGAATGCATTAAGATGCCACGAATATAGCTACAGAGACGGATTCAGTTTTGAAGAAGTTGAAGTTCAGCAAGTTGTATCAGAATATGTGCCTTACAAAAAATATAAAATTATTGGTTCCAAAAATGATACAGGTCGGTGGAAATATCAGGAGTTTGAAGAGGTAAAATGAAAGATAAGGAAAGAATAAAGGAAGCAGATTACTGTCACCTTTACATTGCAATCAGGCGTAAGAAGGACAACGACCAAAAGGATATGGAATGGAGAGGAGAGCTTTGCTTCCGAAGAGTTATTCGTAATGAAGAAGATGACCTTTCCTATATGAGAAATATGGTCTCAAGACATCCTGGAAAGTGGAGAATTTATAAGACCATTAATAAGAGAGATATGGAGATGGGTAGGAAGTTGCTTATCAGTAAGTTAACATTAGAGCCGGAGCAATGGAAGTATAGAGTGGACTCTCTATGGAAAACAATGTTACTGCAACCAATCTGTAAGGCAGAGAGAAACATATTAATTGATGTTGATACAAAGGACTTATCAGTTATTGCAAAGGTACTTGTTGATAATAAAGTACATTTTGATAGAGTTGAAACTCCAAATGGATTTCACTATGTTTGTGAGAAGTTTGATACAAGGATACTTGAAGGTATAAAGGACGTTGAGTTCAAGAGAGATGGTTATGTTTTTGTGGAGATGATTGAGAATGGTAGTAATAGCATTTGATGGAGTCTCTAATGGTGGTGGGATGCATCCAAAGAAAGGTCAGGTTGAGATGCCCGAACTATTATTTGCTTGCATTGACTTGGCGTATGAGTACAACCAAGACGATAAAGTAAGAGAAGTATTGAAGAAGTTACTTGCTAATTTTGAGATACCAGACAACAACTTATCTGCAGGGGATATTTATAGGCCCTGTGAAGTTGACCCAAAGATTTGGAAAGATACACTAAGAAAACAAGAAAATGGAAATCAAGAAAGTTAAAAGAAACGGACTTAAAAAGTTAGAGTCCAGACCTGATGGTCATTACTCAGCAGATATATTATTACATGGACACCTAGAAGGTTATTATGCAGATACAGAAGTAAGGATTGGGCTATCAACTAACGGCCGTATTGAGCTTAATAAATGGAATTGGCCACAACTTAAAGATGCAATCGACAGTATGTTTGAAGCTGTTAGACATGAGAGGGACATGTAAATGAGCACACTAAAACAAATTAAGAAAGCAATTGAAATATACGAGAAGTATAGAAACCTAGATGAGTTTATTGCTGCTGAACATGACGTTGTTTGGTTGTTCCCCATCGTGGAAGAAATGACAAAAGAAGATGAGAATATACTTGACAAAGAGTGTGGACTTTATAAAGACACTGACCTGGAATGTTGGTCTTGTTTCTGTTAGATACTATAGAATATAAATCTTTATAAAGGAGTTAATATAACTAATATTTAAAATGGTAAAATTAAAAGAATTAGAAGGTAAAGTTAAGGAACAATTAACTGAAATTAAAGAAGGACTTGCTTTAGGCATGATTGAAGAAGCTTTACTAGATTTAAAGTCTGCAGAAAGAACTTACAATGTTGCTAAAAAGAAGTACGAAGAATTACTGGAAACAGATTTAGATGATTTAGAAGTAGACCAGCATGATTACTAAAGCAGGTATGCAGTCTGTAGCTCTATCTTTAGAGGGTATGGATGTTGTTGGAAATGGTATTGTAGAGCAAGTGAACTTAACTACTCACTCACCTACTTTTGATTGTTATTCAATGGGTGGTGATATGAAAAGGTTACCAAGGGGGGAGTTTGAGCATACTTTAGATATTAAAATAAGGTTGAACGGAAAAGATGTAAATACATTCTTCAATACAAACAAGACCAAGCTTAGAAATAAGAAAGTAAAGGACTGCACTGCAAGAGAATTGTTGTATGCAGCAAGATTAAAGATTAAAAATGAAGACAAATAGAAAAGTAATATTAACTGGCCGGTGTTTTAATTGTGGCCATGCAAGAATTATTCATCACAAGAATAATGAAAGGAAGTATTGTGCAAGATGTAAGTCAGATAATGTTGACAAACAGGTTTACACAGCAAAGAATAAACACGGAAAGGAAATACTTAAATATATTTAAGATGAAGGATAAAGACTTAGAGCAAAGAGCTATACAAGCAGCAATGCATATGAATGAGTTCTTTGATGCTGAGGATTTAGACATCTACGTTAAGTGGTCAACACAAAAGAGGTATCATCCATATCAAGCAATGTTGAGACTACAACATGACGTAAAGAAAGACTTCCATAAAGGAGAGTTCAAAGATAGTATTAAATATTATATGGTTAATGTTAGTAATTATTATAATGCA
>Ga0099850_1001288_pt1 | contig 11686 bp, 14 predicted proteins | sample CB_VirMetaG_5_FD_79182 | JGI IMG/M metagenome (GOLD analysis project Ga0099850, IMG submission 79182) | Freshwater to marine saline gradient viral communities from Chesapeake Bay - CB_1508_1D Viral MetaG | ecosystem: Environmental > Aquatic > Marine > Coastal | place: USA: Chesapeake Bay...
CTACCAGCTTGCTCTTAAGGTAGACACTGACTTGCACTCAGCAGGTACTGGCTTTGGTAACGGCGGTGCAATCGTGTACTCTGGTTCAGTAGCTCCTACTGACTACCAGCACACTGGTTGTTTCTTCAACGACAACGGTACAACTACTCAGTACACTGACGACACGCTTGTTTCTGGTGATGACTTTACTGATGCGTTTTTCCGTGACATGATTCAGAAGATGGACGACAACGATGTACCAATGGATAACCGTTTCTTGGTTGTTCCACCTTCATTGCGTAATGCAATCATGGGCATCACTCGTTACACCTCTTCTGACTTCGTATCTGGTCAGCCAGTACAGAACGGTAAGATCGGTAACTTGTACGGTGTAGACGTTTACGTTTCATCTAACGTACCTACCATCGAAGCTGCTGCTGACAACGCTGCAGGTGGTGACGTTCGTGGTGCAGTACTAGCTCACAAAGACTCTATGGTCTTAGCAGAGCAAGTTGGTGTACGTTCACAGACTCAGTACAAGCAAGAGTTCTTGGGTACTTTGTACACTGCAGACCGCTTATACGGCACTAAGACCTTGCGTTCTGACGCAGGCTTTATCATGGCTGTAAACGGCTAATATAGCCCCTTAAGCCCCCTTGGAGTTCCTTGGGGGCTTTCCTCTATTTTCTATACTAATTCTTATCAGGAGATAGCATGGCTATTTATCGTGGCTCAGGTGGTTCTACTTCTACTACCGATCAAGCAACTATTGACCAAGTAGCGGAAGACGCAGCAACTGCAACCACTAAAGCAGCCGAAGCAGCAACTTCAGCATCTTCTGCATCCTCTAGCGCATCTAGCGCATCCTCTAGCGCATCAACTGCGACTACTAAAGCATCTGAAGCATCCACTTCTGCAACGAGTGCAGCTAATAGCGCATCGTCTGCATCAGGTTATGCAGCAGGAGCATCAACAGCGGCAGGAAATTCTGCAGGTTTTGCTAGTGATGCATCTACTTCTGCCACTAACGCAGCAGCTTCAGCTGCAGCAGCTCTTTCATCTAAAGCATCTGCCCTTGACGCACAAACTGCAGCAGAGACTGCAGAATCTAATGCATCTGATCATGCCGATGATGCTGTTAAAGCAGCCTATGGTGCTGAAGACGTACTTCAGACCCTCTCTGATTCCTCTACTTTATACTCAGCACGTCACTATGCCGCTAAAGCAGCCGCTAGTTCTAGTGGTATTGATGTCTCTGTAACTGCAGCAGCCGCTAGTGCTACTGCAGCAGCAGCTTCAGAAACAGCAGCAGCCTCTAGTGAATCTGCGGCAGATACCAGTGCTAACGCAGCAGCTACATCAGCAACTGCAGCAGCTTCATCGGCTACTTCAGCCTCTGGCAGTGCAACCACTGCAACCACTAAGGCATCTGAAGCAGCTACATCTGCTACAGCAGCGGCAGCAAGCGAAACTGCGGCGGCAGCATCGGAAACTGCAGCAGCAGCTAGCGAGACTGCGGCAGCAGCTAGTGAATCAGCAGCGGCATCTTCTGAAACCGCAGCAGGATTGAGTGCAACAGCAGCAGGAAACTCTGCAATATCTGCGGGACTTTCAGCTACCAACGCAGGAAATAGTGCGTCTAGTGCTTCTACTTCAGCAACTACTGCTACTACTCAAGCAAGCAATGCTTCAACTTCTGCTACCAACGCAGCAGCGTCTGAGACAGCAGCGGCAGCTAGTGAGACAGCAGCGGCTGCAAGCGAAACAGCGGCAGCAGGTTCAGCATCTACAGCTTCTACTCAAGCAACTAATGCAGCTACTTCAGCAACTTCAGCAGCTTCTAGTGCTTCTACAGCAACTACTAAAGCATCTGAAGCATCTACTTCAGCTACCAATGCAGCCTCTAGTGCCTCTTCAGCAGCATCGTCTGCAAGTGCAGCTAGTGCTTCTAAAGACGCAGCATTAGCAGCTCTTGATTCATTTGATGATCGTTACTTAGGTCAGAAAACATCTGATCCTACAGTTGATAACGATGGTGATGCTCTTATTGCAGGTGCGTTGTACTTCAATACTACTGACGATGTAATGAAAGTATACGAAGGTAGTACTTGGGTAGCTGCTTATGCTTCATTGTCTGGTGCTTTACTACAAGCTAATAATTTATCAGATGTTCAATCTGCTACAGCAGCTCGTACTAACTTAGGTGTTGCTATCGGTACTGATGTACAAGCATACAGCTCAGTACTTGCAGGTACTACAGCATCTTATACGACTGCAGAAGAAACTAAACTTGCAGGTATTGAGACTGCTGCAACAGCAGATCAAACAGCACAAGAGATTGCTACTGCGATTGATGCTGATGCAACGGCTGAGGCAACACTTAAGTCTGCATTAGGTTTAGGTACTGCGGCATATACGGCTTCTACTGCATACGCTACAGCAGCTCAAGGTGCGTTAGCAGACTCTGCTACACAACCTGCTGATAATATTTCTACACTAACTAACGATTCAGGATACATTACTGGTGTTTCAGTTAGCGGTATTTCTGATACTACTATTACTACTCCTGCTGATAATGAAGTATTAGCTTACGACTCTACAACGTCTAAGTGGATTAATCAGACTCCTGCTGAAGCAGGGTTACAACCTGCGGGTTCTTATTTAACAGGCAACCAAACAATCACTTTGTCTGGTGATGCTACTGGTTCAGGCACTACATCTATTGTTGTGACTGTTGCTGACGATTCACACAATCACGTCATTTCTAATGTAGATGGATTACAAACTGCACTTGATGGCAAGCAACCATTAACAACTGTCCTGACAAACACCACAGCGTCTTACACTACCGCAGAAGAAACAAAGCTCGCAGGTATTGAAACTGGTGCTACTGCTGATCAATCAATAACTGCAGGTTCTGGTCTAACTGGTGGTGGTACTGGAGATGTAACGTTAAATGTAGGCGCAGGAACAGGTGTTTCAGTAGCTGCTGATTCTATCTCAGTTAACTACGGAACTACTGCAGGTACTGCTTGTCAGGGTAACGACTCACGCCTAAGCAATAGCCGTACTTGTAATAACTCGTTTGATAATCCTGCAACTGCTAGAACTAATCTAGGCTTGGGTTCACTGGCGACTCTTTCTGCTGTTGGCGCTGCTCAGATTACAGACAACACGGTCGGTGCTGCTGAATTGAATGTGTCAGGAAACGGCACAACATCACAATTCCTACGTTCAGACGGTGACGGCACATTCACTTGGGCAACTCCAACTGACACCAACACCACATATTCAGCGGGAACTGGTTTAGATTTATCTGGTACTACATTTAGTATTGAGTCTGATCTTCGTGACATCACTTACTGTGGTAACACAGGTGGTGAGTATTTTCACTATGACAATACCAATGCTTTAATTCGTGGTTATATTAACTCTGCTGAAAAAATGCGTTTGTACTCTAATGGTACGTGTCACTTTGATGGTGACGTAATTGCTTACTCAACTACAATCTCTGACGAGCGTTTGAAAGAAAACATCGTTGGTATTGATGACGCAGTAAACAAAGTATCGCAACTTAACGGTTACACCTTTACCTATAAACATGATGACAAAGTATCAGCAGGTGTAATTGCTCAAGAAGTTGAGAAAGTATTACCACAGGCTGTGTATGAAGCTGAGTTAGGTTTACATACTAACGATGATGGTGAACTATATAAACTTGTAAACTACGATGCATTACATGGTTTGTTGATTGAAGCTGTAAAAGAATTAACTAAACGTGTTGAAGAATTGGAGAACAAATAATGGCTATTGTTTCATCTGGTCAGATTTCAATACAAAGCATTGTTAATGAGTTTGGTGGTACTGCCCCTCACGCATTGAGTGAATACTATGGTGCTGCGTCAGGCGTACCAACGTCAGGACAAATTTCTATTAGCGACTTCTACGGTAAGTCGTCTTGCTACGGCGCAACATCTGGCACTTTGGTTCAGCACGTTTATGAAATAAATGTAGGTGGTAGCTCTACTTCTTATATAACTCTAAGAACAAAGACTGTTGCATCTGGCGTTTGTTCTAATTCATCTTTAAGCGCAAGATGTTGGGCAGGTATAGCTACGCATAATGATGGTTATGTAAACACAGGCTCGCGTATACTTCATAACGGTACTTCTTTTGTAACTGCATTTTCTAGTAACGGGTACACTTGGTCTAGTTATGTAACACGCTCTGGCGTAAGTGCAGGAGACACTTTCCAGTTGCAAGGCGCAGGTAGTTATTATAACGGCGTTCAGGGTCCAAATTCAGGTTGGGAAATTAGAACAGGCAACTCAGGAACATTATTCGTATGAGTTTTTTAGCATTAGCACATTTTAACGACACAACTAAAAATTTAGATTTTATAGAATTTATTTTGCAAGACGGTCAAACTGATGTTGAGATAAACCCTGAAGTTACTGATATTACAAATCAGCTTATAGGGTTGTACGGCAATGACGTTGATCCGTTTGCAGACGATTTTTATGCATCTTATGATCTTTCTAAACTGTATATGATTAATGATATTTTATACTCTTTTGATTTAGCAGATATAAACCAACAAGCTGAATATAATTCTTTAATTAATGCATAGCGCAAACGAAACTTTTAAAACGTGCTTTGGTATGCTACCAACAGATAGAACAAGGCACGTTAATTTTAAAAACACTGATGTTTTGGTTGATGGCGTTCCGTTGCCTGAAGAAATAAAACCCTATACATTACAAGAATGCATTGATGACAGTGTTGAAAGAATAACGACTGACAAACAGGTAGCGTTGTTATGGTCTGGTGGCATAGACAGTACGTTAGCTTTTTATGCAATGGTTAATGCAGGAATAGAATTTAGTGTTTTAGGTGATCATAATTCTATTAAAGAACATCCGACATTAGCTAAAAAAATACAAGAAGGTAAATTTACAAAAGTAACTTGGGTTTATCTAAACGAATTAAACGACTTAGATCCAAATCAATATTTTTTAGTTACTGGCGAAATAGGTGATCAATGCGTAGGCAGTGACAAACTATTAACTATGGCACTAAGTGATCGTTTGATGCCATACGTTGAAAAATATGGTGATGCTAGTTTTGATGTATTTACTGAAACAGCAAAGGATGTGCTAAATCGTTCAGATATGACAGTAGGTGAGATGACGTGGGCATTTAATTTCTTATGGAAATACAACCATGTTATTACAAGAATACAAGAGCGACTTCCTGAAGCTGAAATTCATCATTTTTTTAATACTGATAAGTTTCAGTGTTATGCCATGACAAACTATCAAGAGTCTACAGCTTTTGAAAAGAACACAGACTATAAAATAGCCTACAAGAAATGGATTTATCAACAGGACGCAGACGAGTTTTACTTTAAAAATAAAGTTAAATACGGCTCATTGCAACACGTTAAATATTAAGATGTTTGAAATACACAAATCCTGTGGCAGGTTTGATAACAAAGTATTTAGATCAAAGCCTTTTGACCTTTATACCTACACTTGCTATGCAGGTGAGCATAACCCAATCGTAGAGAATGGTGATAGTCTTTGGACTATTAATGCTAGAGGCGAGGCTAAGGTAACTAGAGGCACAGGAAACCGAGAGTACACATCAGGCATGGGTGTGGTAATGCGTGGTTACCAGTGTGATGAGAAGACTAGCAGTATCCAGACATACTCAAATTTACCGTATGTTAATGGTTGTAGTACTCATCAGATCTTTCCACCAGTACGTGCGGGAGATCCTACGTTACAGTTGTTGTATCTTCCTCCACATACTGCAGAACAAGCGCATCATATTCACTCAACCGTTCGTTGTGTGTACGTTCTTGAAGGCGAAGGTTACAGCGTTCAAGGAATGAAGGATGATGTAGAGGTAAAGTTAGAAGCAGGTGATGTTATTGTTCTTGACAAAATGACACCACATCATTTTAGAACTGAAGGTTCACATTTGGTTGTTGTTCCGTTTCATGTGTATAGTTCTACAGTATTAGAACACTCACACCCAATGAAAGATGGAACGCATATTATTTAAGGAAGATTCTCCGTTTGTTCTAAATGACAACCGTAGGAATCGAAAGCATAACCCAACTACTGCAGACTCTCTAAATAAAAGATTCTCAGTATTACTCCCTAAGTCAGTAGTTAAAGATCAGACTGTGTTAGACTTAGGAGCTTGCTTAGGACAAGCAGGTTATTGGGCGTTAGTTAATGGTGCTTCTAGCTACACTGGCGTTGAACTTCAGCAAGACTACGCCGACAAGATGAAAACTCTGCTTGCTGATTTTGATAACGCTGAGTGTATTGAAAGTGGTATTGTTGAGTTTTGCGAATCAGATAGTCGCCAATGGGATACTGTAGTTTTATCTGGCGTTCTTTATGGATTTTTAGACTACTACTCAATCCTTAAAGCGGCTACTGACAAAGCTAAAAAATTTGTAGTTATTGATATGCTATCCTTTGGAGATAAGTTAAACACTAATCCAATGATAAGTATCAAACTAAACCAAAAACTAAACGCAGCTAATGATAACGCAAGTTATATAGGAATTGGCTGCAGAATAAACCCCATTGCTCTGAGTATTCTCATGCAGTCTTTGGGATTCAAGTGTGTTAATTCAGATTTACCGCTTGATTTAAAAAATTATAAAGAATCAGAACGTAGGTACATCTCGCAGTTTGAGCGTACTGAAGAATCTTTAATTACTTTACAAGATAAACTAAAAAATAAAAGCAATCCTAATTTTTACTGGTAAAGGTATGGACGTAGAAACTGCAGAACGACTAGCTAAACTTGAGACTCAGGTAGATAAGTTGATTGAGCTAGTTGAAGAAAACCACAAAGACCTACACGAAGTCAAAGATCAATTGACTAAGTGGAAAGGTATTGCAGGTGGTATTGCCATTGCAGTCTCATGTCTATGGGCATTTGGTATTGCTGTCGTTGAGTGGATGAAACGCTAGTGAGCGTGGCTGAACTGGTACTAATCTATGCACTCAATCACGGTGTGTGGAAGATGACCGAAGAAGGTGTACCACAGATATGCCTGAGCGTCCCTGTAGAGACCCCTGAGGGCAAAACAGAGAATTTCCAAGGGTGTACCGCAGTACCAGAAGAAGTGCTCTTAGAATGGCTTAGAACGACTTACACGAAGGTATGAAGACTTATGGATCCGGTGAGCATCATTGGCATAGCCACTACAGCGTTCAAAGGCTTGAAGCAGTTAGTAGAGAGCGGCAGAGAATTGCAAGATTGCATGAGTCAACTGAGTCAGTGGGCAGGTGCGATAGCGGATCTGGACAAAGCAGACGAGTTAAACAAGAAGCGCAAAGGAAACCTATTCCGTTCGTTGCTACCGAAGAGTGGCAAAAGCATCGAGCAGGAAGCAATGGAGATCTATGCAGCCAAGGTTACAGCCAGAGAGCAGCGATCAGAGCTTATGCAGTTCCTCGGTGCGACTCAGGGCGAACGTGGACAGCGTGAGTTCATTGAGACTGAAAAGAAGATTCGTAAGATGCGACAGGATGCTGTCTATGCTGAAATTGATCGCAGAGAGAAACTTAAAGAATTAGGCATTGCCGCAGTTGTTGTTGTATTAGCAGTTGCTACTGTAGGTGGTGCAATAGCGTTAATGGTTGCAATGAAAGGAGTTAATGGTGGCTAAGAAACCAGTTCGTGGTCAACGTATGGCTACATCAATGAAGAAATCAGCATTCAAGCCTTGTGCGGGTTGTAAAACCAAAGCTAAGTGCAAAGCTGCCGGTAAGTGTTTAAAGAAGAAATAGTCATGATACCCAAACCAGTGATTGTTGAGTGGGAAGACATTACGACGTACATGGTTTGGAATGACTCTGAGGAGCAGGAAATGTGTACGTTTAAAACCATTGGGTTCCTCATTGAAGAGAATGATCAATACTACAAACTGTGTGATACTGCTCCAGACATCGGTCAGGTAACTAAGTATCCCAAAGGTTGCATAGTCTCTATTACTGAATTGACAACAAAGAAATGAAAGTTCTTGTATTAGTACTAACCTTAATGCTCTCAGGATGTTCCACAATGGGACTCATGGGTGGACTCTTTGGTGACGATAGTGGCACTGAAGTGAACACCAATGCTCAAATAGGTAAAGAGAACACTCAGAACAATGCAGTGGTTCAGGCGAACACTGAGGCATCTGGAGAAGCTCAGGTAGCTGATCAGGCTAACAAGGTTGAAGGTACTCAGATTATTAATTCTGACTTACCACCTTGGATTCTCATCATGATTGCTCTTTTGGCAGGTTGGGCAATCCCGAGTCCGATGGAGATGGCATTAGGTATTGTCAACTTCTTCCGCATCATCTTTGGAAAGACACCAATCAAGCGTTAGGACTTGATTTTTCGTTAAAAATATGCTATAATAAACACATTAGATTCATAGGAATACATTAGATGACTTACTTAGAAATGATAAATAGTATCTTACGTAGATTGCGAGAGCGCACCGTAAGTACTGCTAATGAATCTACCTATTCTCGTCTTATTGGTCAACTAATTAACGATGCCAAAGATGAAGTAGAAGAAGCTTGGGACTGGAACTCACTTAAGACCACCTTGACTGCCACTACTTCTAGTGGTGTCTTTAGTTATAATCTTACTGATTCTGGTCAGAACGGAACTATTATCAACGTACTAAACGATACTAGCAATGTCTTTATGCGTTATGCTAGTAATAACAATTTTGATAACTGGTATCTCAATATGACTCCAGTATCAGGATCTCCAGTTTACTACAACATTAATGGTGTGGATTCTAACGGTGATTCAATCATTGACATCTATCCTAAACCTGACGGTGTGTACAATATTCGTGTCAATATGGTAGTTCGTAGTGGTGATCTATCGGCAGATACTGATAAGCCAGTAATTCCTACTCGACCTATTGAGATGCTTGCGTATGCTAAAGCAGTCGAAGAACGTGGTGAAGATGGTGGTCAATCTGCAGCTTCAGCTTACAATAACGCTGCTCGTGTTCTGTCTGATGCCATTGCTCGTGATGCTCAGTTTACTCCTGAAGATCTAGTTTACTCGGCGGTATAATCAATGGTAGCTCCATTACGTACAGCATCGATAACATCTCCGGCATTCTATGGCTTAAACACTACGGACTCAGAGGTAACTCTTGATCCTAAGTTTGCTAGATTTGCTGAGAACTGTGTTATTGACGAAGGTGGTCGTATAGCGTCTCGTAAAGGTTGGCAATATGTAGCTCAGACTGATCCTGTGTCTACAGTAAACCTTAAGGGTATGCATAGGTTCGTAGACATTGACGGTCAAGAGTACTTTGGTGCTTGGTCAGATACTGCTTTCTATATTAAAGACGGTGGTGATTTAGATCCTGTAACTTATACTAACACTCCTGCAGTCAACACTCTAGCAGATGGTAACTGGCAAGCAGCAACACTTAACGATGCTGCATATTTGTTTCAGCGTGGTTATGAGCCGATCTACTTTAGCCCTACTTCAGGAACACTAGACGACATAACTACGCAGGGCAAAGGAACGCCTCCTCAGGCAAACACTGTATTGTCTGCTTATGGTCGTATTTGGTGTGCTGATACTCCTACTAATAAGACTACAGTTTACTGGTCAGATTTGTTAGATGGTGCTGAGTGGCGCTCAGGCACAGGCACTGTAGGCTCTTTAGACATCTCTGGCATACTCGTGTATGGCAACGATGAGATTGTAGGCTTAGGCGCTCACAATGGTCGCCTAATTATCTTCTGCAAGAACAATATTATTATTATGGACGACCAAAGTGCAGGTAAGCAATATCTTGATCCTGCAGATATGTCGCTCATTGAGGTCATTAATGGTGTTGGTTGTATTGCTCGTGACTCGATTGTAAACACAGGTACTGATATTTTATTCTTGTCAGAATCAGGGGTTCGTAGCCTTGGACGTACAATCCAAGAGAAGTCTCAACCAATGCGTGATATTTCTCGCAACATCCGTAAGACTTTTGTTGCTGAAGTATCTCGTGAAGATAAAGATTTAATTAAAGCAACGTACTCAGACCACTTTGGTTTTTATTTGTTGTCACTACCTACAGATAAAACTGTATATTGTTTTGATACTAAAGAAGCACTACCAAACGGCTCTGCTCGTGTAACTCGTTGGAATGGTCTTGATCACACCTCATGGCTCGCCTTTGACGGTCAAATGTACATGACAAATACTCAAGGCATTGCTCAGTATTATGGCTACCAAGACAACGGTTCGTCTTACCAGATGCAATACTACACTAACTATTTTGACTTTCAAATGTCTAACATGGTTAAGATAGTTAAAAATATCGGAGCTACTGTCTTTGGTGCTACTGGTCAGCAATTTGTAGCTAAAGTTGGCACTGATTATAAAGATAACTATACGTCATATTCTTTAACTATTGCTCAAGGAACTCCCGCTGAATACAACATTGCTGAATATAACACCACTGCAGAGTATTCTTCAGGTGCTATGGTAGAAAATATTCGTATTCCTGCAGGTGGCTCAGGATTTGTAATTCAACTTGGTTTTGAATCAACTATTAACGGTGGATTCTTAAGCATTCAACAGATTGACCTGTACGTAAAACAGGGGAGACTTAACTAATGTCTAACTATTCTAAAACTACAAACTTTGCCTCAAAGGATAGTCTAGCAACAGGCAATCCTCTCAAGGTCATCAAAGGCACTGAGATTGATGATGAATTTGAAGCATTAGAGACTGCAATAGCTACTAAGATTGAAGCAGCGAGTCCTGCTCTAACTGGCACTCCTACAGCTCCTACAGCAGCTTCTGGAACAAACAGTACTCAAATTGCCACAACTGCTTTTGTTGCGACAAATTTTGCTGCTAAAGCATCTCCAACTTTTACAGGCACAGTTACAATTCCTACTGCGGCTATAACAACAGCTAATGTAACAACAGCTACTGTAACAACAGCTAATATTACTACTGTAGATTTAGGTGACTGGACAATTACCGAATCATCAGGTGTTTTATATTTTGCTGCAGCAGGTACTAACAAAATGAAATTAGATGCCTCTGGAAATTTAACAGTTGTTGGTGATGTAACTGCCTACGGTACTATCTAATGGCTAAACGTGTAGAAAAGAAAAAGATGGCTTGTAATAAGCCCAAGCGCACACCTTCGCATCCTAAGAAGTCTCATGTAGTCAAAGCGTGTGCAGGTGGTAAAGAAAAGATTATTCGCTTTGGTGAGCAAGGTGCAAAGACTGCAGGGAAACCTAAGAAGGGTGAATCTGAGGCAATGAAGAAGAAGCGTAAGTCTTTCAAGGCACGTCATCGTAAGAACATTGATAAAGGTAAAATGTCAGCAGCATACTGGGCTGATAAAGTTAAATGGTGATTCATGGAAGATCAGTTGAGCATGGAAGAGGCTCTACAGAAAGCTAAACCATTCGTTGAACGTGCTTTAGAACAAGGAACAGGCGCTTTTGAATGGTCAGATGTAGTGAGAGAAGTGTTGCTAGGTAATATGCTTCTTTGGTTTGGTAAAGAAAGTTGTTTAGTGACACAATTTATTGAGCATCCTAGAAAGAAGAGTCTACATATTCTCTTAGGTTCAGGTGACTTAGACGAGATTAAACGTATGGTTGATGGAAGTATTGTTCCATTTGCTAAAG